>Ga0308417_1000295_pt1 | contig 36843 bp, 32 predicted proteins | sample HotsprSampleOS65_FD_203528 | JGI IMG/M metagenome (GOLD analysis project Ga0308417, IMG submission 203528) | Hot spring phototrophic mat microbial communities from Octopus Spring, Yellowstone National Park, Wyoming, United States - 20090730_OS65 ...
AACTGGACGAAATGCATTTGACATCCTGTGTATGGGAGGTATGGTGCGATTGCCTTGAGGTTGAAGGACCAGCGGGAGGCGACATGGACAGCCAACGATGGGTACGTGCGGCCGGCGCGGCGGGGGGGCTGACGCTCTTCGCCGCGATTCTGGGGTGGTTCCTCTGGATGAACTTGCGTACACCGCCCCTGGCCCAGCGCGGCGAGCCGCGCGGGCCGGTTGAGCCTGTGCCGACTGCGCCTCAGGACCACCAGGTCCGCGATCCGCCTACGCGCCATTTGACCGACCGCGACCCTCCCGCGCGCGATCCGCCAGCCCGTGATCCGCCAGAGTTCGCCATCGTCACGACTCCGCCCCGCCCCGGCCGCCGCGATCCGGCCAATCCGACCCCCATCAACATCGACACCGCCTCGCTAAACCTGCCGCGAAACATCTTCGCGCCGGCGGCCGTGTATCTGCCCCTGGCCACGCTCCCGGAGGGTTTCACGCCGCAGGTGGATCCGGCGCTGGCCGCGCGCGAGGCGGCCGACAAACGGGCAGCCGAGGAACTGGCCTCCCTTAGGCGCGGCCCGACTCATATCATGGCCATGGCGGCCGGTAGTGGCACGCGCGTCCCGCGCGTGACAAGGGTGCAGGCGCGGGCCGCGTGCCGTGCCAGGCTTCATTCTGCGCGATCGGCGGGGCGCGTGGTGGCCCCCATGTGGGCGAGCTCCGCTGCTGCCTGCTCGATGACGGGCCGAAGAACATCGGCGATGATCTTCTGTCCGGCGGCGTTGGGATGAACCCGCGTGCGGTAGAGGACGCGCCCGGCGCGGGTGGCCTCCTCGAAGGCCGGGCCGAGCTGGATGGGCGTGATGCCGGCCTCCGCGGCGACGGCGGCGATGGCGGCGTGGCCGCTCTTGGGTTGTGCCCACTCGCCGTTCTCCATGTGCTGGGCGATAATGACCCGGGCGCCGCCCTGGCGCGCCAGTGCGATGAGCTGGCGCAGGGCGTCAAGGGATCGCTCGATGTCGGCCGGATCGTCCGCTGTGGGAATGGGATAGGCGGCGTGCCTGGCCGAGGGCAGGTATCGTGGCAGGTAGCGCCAGACGAGTTCCTGGAGGGCAAGAATGGGCGTCCGATCGGGGAAGTCGGGATTGACTCCGACGACCGGCTCGAACTTGCTGGCGTCCGAATAATCGTGGCTGGAGAGCACCAGCACCACCACATCGGCGTCGAACAGCCCGAACTTCCGCACATACGCCAGCAGGTTCGTCGGCCCCCAGCTCCCGGCCGAGACGTTGCCGACGAAGACCGGGCGTGCGAGCCGCTGGTGCAACTGTTGTTGAAGCAGCGTGGTGGCCAGGTCGGCCTGGTCGGTGGCTGAGCCACCGTTGATCACGCTGTCGCCGAGCACGAGCACGCGCAGCTCCGCGGGGTCGACCTTGCGGGCGGCGACCTCGTCGCTGCGCATCGACCATGCGTTGTAGCGGATGACATTGCCGAAGCGGCGGTAGGTGCGCGAAGGCGCGAAGAGATACTCGATCTGCGGGTCGGCTACGGAAAGCGGCGGATCGCCCAGACCCAGGTAGAAGCGAGCGAACATCTCGGCGGCGGCCAGAATGGCAAGCGAGGCGGCCAGGAACCAGACAAGCCGCCGCCGCCAGCGGCTGGGTCGAACATGTGAGTGGATGTGGGGCGAATCGTCGGCCATGGCGCGATTGTATATCGGCGACTTGACGCCTGCAACAAATTGGGCATTCTGTTGTAGTTAACAGGGGCTTTTTTCGTTCCGATAAGATGCTGGAGGCCCGCTTCCGTAATTTGCGTCGTTAATGAGCACTCAAATGAGCATGGTTCCTGTCACCAAGGCCGTCGATGGGGTCGATGCTGTGTCTCAGCCCTCGCCCAGGCAGCCGGTGGAACGTCCTTTCCGCTGGCCGATCCATCTGCCGCACACGCCCAAGACCTGGTTTGACAAGCTCGAGGCGTTCATCTCCAGCCTGTCGGTGCGCGACAACTTCTGGCACCGCATCTGCTCGTTCATCTGGCTGCCCTACGCCTTCTTCAGCGGCATCCGCATGAAGGAGCTGGACTCGACGACCTTCTCGGCAGTTCTGCCGTTCAACCGCTTCAATCGCAACTGGTACCGCGCCATGGCCGGGGCAGCGCTGCTAGGCAACTCGGAAGTGGCCGGGGGCATGTATGTCTTCGGCATCTGTGGGGCGGGGTATACGGTGGTGTGCAAGCACCTGGAGTACAAGTTCCTGCGGCCGTGCTTCGGGCCGGCGGTGTACAAGATCAAGCCGCGCGAGGACATTCACGCGCTGATCAAGGCGGGGGGCGAGTTCAACCTGACACTGGATCTGGACGTGCTTCAGCAGGTGTACAAGCCGGGCGAGCGCGACCGGCGCGTGGGCAAGTGCGTGGCCACTTTTCACGTCACTCCCAAGGCCCATCAGAAGGCCAGGAGCCAGCGGCAATAGGCTGCGCGTTTCAAAACCACATTCGGTCGTCCGCTCCTGGCCATTGATGGCGCAAGAATTGCCGGGCCGTTGCGTTTGATTTGGCAGGACACAGGCGCGGAGGCATTTGTCGGCGCGTGGCTATCCCGTTTTCATCCCGCGTACTGCGGCGATCCGATATGAATGGTGGCTGCTCCGGCGCAGCCGGCCACGCAGAGGCGCCGTCGCCTTCGTTCAACCGAGTTGTCGTCATCCACGGCGGCGGGCAGGCCAGCCTCAACGGCGGCCGCTGCCTGCCTCTTGTCCGGTTGCCTCGATCGCTGTTCTGCTGTCGCCTTCAGGAACCCATGGGAAGAGAGGAACACCGTGTATTTCACCAGCAAGCCTCTGACTGCTCCTCGCCAATCGCGAAGGTTGATCGCCGCGCAGCGGCCGGTTGTGGAGTCCATCGAGTCGCGTCTGCTGCTCAGCGCCGGAGCCATCGATCCGACTTTCGGCACGGGCGGCGCTTCGTTGATCGACTTCTCCGGCGTCGGGGTGGACATCGCACGCGCGATCGTGCCCCTGCCCAACGGCGGTGCGCTGGTCGGCGGCGACTCCGACGGCCGCTTTGCCGTGGCCCGCTATGACGCCAACGGCGCATTGGATGCGGGCTTCGGGGTCGGCGGCCGCACTGTGTTCCCGGGCTATCGCGGGCAGGTCAATGCGATGGCGGTGGACAGCGGCGGGGGCATTCTGCTGGCCGGCAGTATTGTGGTTGGGTCAACCACGGATTTGGGGGTGGTCCGTTTTCTAAGCAGCGGTGCTGTAGACAGCGGCTTCGGTGTTGGCGGCATCGCCCTGGGTGGCTTCACCGCCGCGGCGGCCTGGGGGCTGGCCATCGACGACTCAGGTCGGATCGTGGTATCCGGCGAGGCGTTGGAGGATTTCGCCGTGGCACGGTTCGACAGCACGGGAAACCTCGATGGCACTTTCGGATCGGGCGGGAAGGTTCTCACCGACATCGCCGGCAAGGACGCCGGGCGAGGCCTGGCCATCGACAGCCAGGGGCGAATCGTCGTCGTAGGCGGGGCCAACCTGAGCGGAAACGGTCGGTTCGCCGTGGTGCGCTATCAGTCCGATGGCTGGTTGGACGGGGGTTTCGACCTCGACGGGATTGTGACCAGCGACCTGACGAACTTCACAGACACCGCCCGTTCGGTGGTCATCCTCGCGAATGACGCAATTCTCGTCGGCGGCGAGGCGGACATCGGTTCGGGCCTCACCAGCATCGGTCTGGCGCAGTTCGAGGCAAACGGCCAGCCGGCAGCGGCTTTTGGCCTGGGCGGCAGCGTCGTCGACACGTTCTCCGTCCCCGTGCGCTTTGGCTCGATGGCCGTCGACAGCGCCGGCCGTGTCGTTGTCGGCGGCACCTGGGATGAGGTGGGCGGCAGCGCGGACGATGATCTGCTGGTTGTGCGATACACCGACGCCGGCGTGCGTCAGAGTCAGGACCGCATCGACACAGGCTCGACATTCGAGGTCGGCCACGGCGTGGCCGTGGGCGTGGACAACAACAACGTCGAGCATTACTACGTGGTGGGGCTGCGCGTGGTGGCGCTGGCGGATGCCGATTTTGTCGTGGCGCGATATGTGGCGGGGGACTTCCCGACAGAAGATGGGAGCTGGGGAACAACCGGGGTGACGCTGACGAACTTCGCGGGCTCGCGCTCGGACACGATGCGGGCAGGGGGCGTGCAGAGCAGCGGCCGAATCATCACGGTGGGCACCGCTGCCACAGCCGGCGTTGGCCCGGCGATCGCGGTCGCCGCCACCGACGCCGACGGCCAACTCGATACCAGCTTCGGCGACGGCGGGTACTTCCTCTTCAGCTTCCCGGATCTTTCGAGCTTCGACGAACAGTCGGCCAATGCCGTAACCGTGCTGGGCGACGACAGGATCATGCTGGCCGGCAACGCCGGGGGCGAAATCTTCGTGATGCGCCTGACCGCAGACGGCGAACTGGACGAGAGCTTTGCCGGCACCGGCTACATCCGCCATTCCATCACCGGCATTGATTCGGCGCATGCGGTGGCGGCCGACAGCGGGCGGATTTATGTAGCAGGTTTTGTGTTCGGCGCGTCCGATCTGGATTTGGCGGTGATGGCCTTCGACGCCACGACGGGCGCGCTGGATGAACTGGGATTCGGAGTCGATGGCGTTGTGGCCATCGACGTGGCGGGTCTCAACGGCGACGATGCAGCCAATGCCCTGCTGCTGCTGCCTGACGGGAATTTGCTGGCCGGGGGATATGCGACCAACGAGGACTTCGGCCTGGATTTCGTGCTGGTCAAGCTCGATACCAGTGGCGAGCTGGTCGGCGGCTTTGGTGACGGCGGCATCGTGACGACCGCGTTCGCCGGTCGTCCATTCAGTATGATTAACGCCCTGGCCGCCGACGAGACGGGCGATCTGATCGTGGCCGCGGGGCTGGCCGCTGACACGTCGGGTGGCATGGCCGTGGCGAAGTACGATGGAAGTGGCGCCCTGCTCACTTCTACCGTTACCGACATCGGCTCATTGGCCATCGCCCGGGCCGTGGCCATCCAGGGGGATGGAAAGATCGTGGTGGCTGGCGAGGCGCAGTCCTCCGGCACCGATATGGCCGTCGTGCGCTACCACACCGATCTGAACCCCGACGCGGACTTCGGCAACGGCGGCCTTGTCACGACCGATTTCAGCTCTGTGGACCTGGCCGCGGGCGTCTTCGTGCAGCCCGGCGGGCGCATCGTCGCCGCCGGGACCGCGGGACTGGACTTCGTGCTCGTGGGATATGAGGGCGATGGCACGGTGGTCGAGCCGTCGCTGGAGGCCTTCATCGACGGCCCGGCCAGTGGCGTGCTTCTTCAGACCCTTGAGTTCACCGGGTCGGCCGAGTACTCTGGATCCATCGAGGACTTGAGTTTCACATGGGAGGTGCTTGACGGCAGCACGGTCATTGCCAGCGGCGCGGGCAGCAGCTTCCAGTTCACAGCGCAGACACTGGGGACGTTGAGCGTTGTCCTGACGGTCAGCAATGGCGGCAGCGCCACGGCCACGGTCAGTCAGTCGCTGCTCGTGACGGCCATGGCGCTGGCGGACGGCGTGCTCAGCGTTGGCGGCACGGGCGAGGCCGACAGCATTATCATCCTGCGCCTGCCGTCGGGCGTTGGCGTGCTGTGGAACGGCCAGCAGTTCGAGACTTTCAGCCCTGTCACCCGCATCGTCGTGCGCGGGGGGTCGGGCGACGACACGATTCTGATAACGCCGCTGCTGAACATTCCCGCCGTTGTCTACGGCGGTGGGGGCAATGACCGGATCTCGGCCGGCTCAGCCGGCGATGCGCTCTTTGGCGAGGCGGGCAACGACACGGTGCTGGGCGGCGCCGGGGCCGACATCCTGGTAGGTGGAGATGGCGACGATCTGATCATCGGCGGGGCGGGCAACGACATCCTCATCGGCGGCATGGGCGCTGACCGCCTCATCGGCAACGCCAACGACGACATCCTGGTGGCCGGCTACACGATTCACGACGCCGATCTGAGAGCACTGGAGGCGATCCTGGCGGAGTGGAACTCGCCGCGCAGCTATTCCGTGCGGGTGAACAACATCCGCGACGGCAGCGGCAGCGCCGAACGTCTCAACGGCGGCTATTTCCTCCATGGCGATTCCACGGTTTTCGATGACGCGGCCGTGGACATGCTGACCGGCAATCAGGGCACGGACTGGTTCCTGTTCAATATGGATGAGGGCATCCGCGACCGGGTGTTGGATCTGAATGCCAGCGAGTTCGCGGAGGATCTGGATTTGATCATGTCGTCCATGTAGGGCATCGTTAACGGAACCTGCCATCCGCTAGAGTGACCAGCAGGACCACGCCGAGCACCGCCAATGCGGCCGCCTGGTCAAACCATGCCAGCATGCGCATGCCCGTCGTCGCGTCGTCGCCGGCGCGCCGTTGTTGGGGTTCGGCGGGGGCGATAAGCTCGTGGCCATGCGCCTGTTTATCGCCATCGAGGCCCCCGAGGCCGTCGGCCGGCACCTGCTGCGCGTGCAGGATGCGCTGCGCGAGGTTGTGGGCAGCGGGTCGTGGACGCGCGAAGGGGCGTTTCATCTGACCCTCAAGTTCCTTGGCGAGGTCGCCGAGGGCGACGTGCCGGCGCTGACGGATGCGCTGGGGCAGGTTGTTTGCGATGGACCGATCAGGCTGAGGACGTCGGGCATCGTATGCTTTCCGCCGGGGCGGGCAACTGCGGTGGTGGGCGTGGAGGTCGTCGGGGAGGGGCTGCTGAAGCTGCAACAGGCGGTGGAGACTCGATGCGCCGAGCTGGGATTTCCCGCCGAACGCCGGGTGTACCGGCCCCACGTCACGCTGGCCCGGCCCCGCGGGCGGCGGAATCTTGCGTCGGCGGCCGCTCAGCGCGCAGGCACGCTGCTTCCCGGGCCGTGGTTCGATGTCGATCACTTCGCGCTGATTCAGAGCCTGCTCAAGCCCCAGGGCGCGCAGTACGTGTGCCTGGGGCGCTTTGCCCTGGGGCGCGGCCCGGCGGGCGGCACATGACCACGAGCAGCCGCCGCGGAACCACATGATCTTAATAATCGGGGGTGTGGCCGATTACACTGTGGCTGATGCTGCCGAGGCACTCGTCAGCGGGGTCCTCGGATGCCACCGATGGGCGTGGCGACCTGAAGGGAGGCCGGGCGGCGGAAGACGGGCGGAAGAAAACGGAAGGCTGGGGGAACAGTAAGACAGAGCATGATGGGTCCTTTCGGGAGCGTGCCTGCTTGGAAGTGAGCGACCTCGAGCTCTTGCGACGGGCCCGGGGCGGCGACGAGAAGGCATTCGGCGCGCTGGTGGACCGTCATGCCGCCCACCTGTATGGACTTGCGTGCCTGCTGGTGGGGAATTCAGCCGACGCGGAGGATGTGTTGCAGGAGACGTTGACCGGCGCAGTCACGGGCATGTGGCGCTTCGGTGAACGGGCGTCAGTCAAGACGTGGCTGGTGCGTATACTGATGCGCCAGGCCTCCAAGTTCAGGCGCGGACGGTCGCGGCGACCGGCGGTTTCACTGGATGCGGGCGCTGGCGAGGCGCCGTATGAGGGGGGGCCGGCCGTCCGGTCGAGCGCGGATGCGGTGGATGCGCGGCTGGACATTTCACAGATGCTCTCGGAACTGTCGCCGGAGCATGCGCAGGTGATTGTGCTGCGTGAGATTGAAGGATTCTCCTACGAGGAGATGGCCGAAGCCCTGGGCGTGCCCCGTGGGACGGTCGAGTCGCGGCTGCACCGGGCACGGGAAGAACTGAGGAAGCGTTTCAGGGGGACGTTGTAGGTCGCTTTCCGACCGGGAGCCGACCGATGGAGAGGATCATGAGCGTGGAGCCATGCAATCTGCTTGATGCATACCACGATCAGGAGCTGGGCGAGTCACAGCGGCGTCTGTTCGAGGAGCACCTGCCGCGATGTGCCGCGTGCAGCGAAGCCCTGGCCCAGATGCGCCTGTTGTCGCGGGTCTTGCGCGGCGCGGCGCTGCCAGCGCTGCCGGGGGATGTTCGGGCGAGATTGCGGGCCCTGAGTCCCATCGTCCGCCAGCGCGGCGTCCTGCGCACGGCCGAGTGGTTGACGGCGGCGGCCGCCGCGGTGCTGGTTATCGGCCTGTTCCTGCTTCCCCGTCCGCAGGTGAGCGGGGCGCAACAGGCGGTGCTGGCGCCGTGGGAGCTTACGGCGGTGTATGCCACCGTGGCCAATGGAACCAGTGCGGGTGGGACGGCGGCTGCCACGGATCCTTTGGTCCTGGCGGATGCGATTATGAGCGGTCAGCAATATCCGTGGGCGCAGTTCGATGACTAAGTTGGTGGTCATAGTCGGATTTGTTCTGGCATTCCTTGCCGGCGCCGTGGTCGGACGGAGCGTCAGTCAGTGGAGCCAGCCGGTTCAGCCGGTGGTGCAGCCACCGGCACGATCGTTGGACGGAGAAGGGCGCGGTGGCTGGTTCGTGCGCGAGCTGAAGCTGACACCCGAGCAGGCGGAGCAGTTTGAGAAGATCTGGCGTGAGGCCGGCGCCCGCCGCGACGGCATCGGACAGAAGCGCCGCGACGTCCGTCGTGCTCGCGAGGAGGCGATCAAGGCGATCATGGCCAGGTTGTCGCCGGAGGACCGTCAGAAGCTGGATGAAATCGAGCGGACATTTTACGAGCAGGACAGAAAGCTGTCGGATGAGGAGCGTCAGGTATTTGCGATGGGCAGGGAGCAGACGCTCAGCATCCTCACGCCCGAGCAACAGAAGATCTATGAAGGCATGATGCGGAGGGGAGAGGGGGAGCGTGGAAGAGGACCAGGCAGGCGGCCGGGGGATCGCGCGACGACCCGGCCGGCGCCAGTGCAATAACAACCCGTCGCGCCGTGCGAGTGGAGGTTCACTATGTTCCGTTGGCAACGTGTAGCGGTGGTTATGCTGGCCGCCGGCCTTCTGGGCCTGATCGGTCAGCCGATTCTGGCGGCGGGTGGCGGCGGAGGCCGAGGCGGCGGTGAAGGCGGTGCTCGCGGCGGCTTCGACATGGCCCAGATCCAGGAGCGTATGGCGCAACAGATGCGCGAGCGCCTGGGCATCACCTCGGATGACGAGTGGGCCGTGCTCCAGCCGCGCATTCAGAAGGTGCAGGCCGCCCGCGCCGAAGCGCAGCTTGGCGGCATGGCCGGTCTGATTGGGGCCTTTGGTGGCGGACGCGGTCGTGGCGGCGACTTCGCCGCCGGTGGAGGCCGCGGCGGTGCCCTCGCTGCGGTGACGCAGAGTCCCCTGGCTCAGGCCATGGCCGAGCTGCGTACCGCGCTGAATGATCCGAACACGCCGCCGGACCAGATCGCGGCCAAGCTCAAGGCGGTCCGCGATGCCCGCGCCAAGGCAGAGGCGAACCTGACGGCTGCCGAAAACGAGCTCAAGGAGCTGCTGACGCAACGCCAGGAGGCCAACGCGGTAATTCTTGGTCTGTTGAGGTGAACGAAAGGTCGCTCGGCCGAGAGAGCAAGGAACAGCCATGGCGGATTTGCTGGCCAAGATGATGCAGGAAGGCCTGATCAGCGAAGCGGCCGCGCAGCGCGCCCGGCAGGAGATCACGGCGGGCAAACGGCTGGACGAGGCGGTGCTGTCGGCGGATGGCGTGGCCGAAGAGAAGCTCCTGCGATTCCTCTCCAGCGCGCTGGACGTGCCGTACACCGATCTGGAGAACTACAACCCCAGCAAGGAGTTCCTCGCCCAGTTCCCCACGCGCCTCCTGGTGCAGCACAAACTGCTGCCGCTGGAGGACAGGGACGGCATCGTGTCGCTGGCGACCAGCCGGCTGTACGACACCGCCGGCGTGGACGAGCTGCGCCTGGCCTGCGGGCGCGACTTTCGCCTGGTTCTTGCTCCCTCGGCCGAGATTGACCGCTGCATTCGCAGGTTCCTGGGGACCGGTGCGGACACACTCCAGTCGCTGGTGGATCAGGGCGACATCCAGGTCATCGACGCCGAGGCCGACGACGACCTGGACTTGAGCGAGGCGGCACAGGACGCCTCGATCATCAAGCTGGTCAACCAGGTGCTGACCGAGGCCATCGAGATGCGGGCCACGGACGTGCACATCGAGCCGTTCGAGGACCAGCTCCGCATCCGCTACCGCATCGACGGCGTGCTTCAGCAGGCCAACGTGCCGCCGGAGGTCAGGCGCTTCCACGCGGCCATCGTCTCGCGCATCAAGATCCTGAGCCACCTGGACATCGCCGAGAAGCGGCTGCCGCAGGACGGCCGCATCAAGCTGAAGATCGCCAAGCGCGAGATCGACGTGCGTGTGTCGGTAATCCCGATGCTGCACGGCGAGGCGGTGGTGCTGCGCATCCTGGACCGCGGCGAGACGCTGCTGGGGGTGGAACACCTCGGCATGTGCGAGCGCGACCGCAAGGTCTTCGACAAGGTGCTGGACATGCCCCACGGCATCGTGCTGGTAACCGGTCCGACCGGCAGTGGAAAGACCACAACGCTGTACGCGGGGCTGAGCACGATCAACGACATCGAGCGCAAGATCATCACGATCGAAGACCCGGTGGAGTATCAGCTTCGCGGCGTGAACCAGATTCAGGTCAACCTCAAGGCCGGGCTGACCTTCGCCGCGGGCCTTCGCGCCATCCTTCGCCACGACCCCGACGTGGTGCTGATCGGCGAAATCCGCGACCTGGAAACGGCCGAGATTGCCGTGCAGGCGTCGTTGACAGGCCACCTTGTCTTCTCGACCCTGCACACCAACGACGCCCCCAGTGCGGCCACGCGTCTGATCGACATGGGGGTCGAGCCGTACCTGGTCGCATCTTCGCTGGAGATGGTGATGGCCCAGCGTCTGGTGCGGGTGATCTGCCCGCATTGCAAGCAGCCGGCGCCGGAACGGGAGGTGGAGCTGCTGCGCGCGGAATTCGGCGCGATACTGCCGCCGGTGCTGTACAAGGGCGTTGGTTGCCGGCGCTGTCAGGGGACGGGTTTCCGCGGGCGAACCGGCATCTTCGAGATCATGCCTGTGACGGATGAAATCCGGGCCATGATCGTGGACCGCGCCCCGGCGGGGGAGATGCGCAAGGTGGCCATGAAGCAGGGGATGAACAGCCTGCGCGGCGATGGCTGGCGGCTGGTGCGGGAAGGTCGCACCACGGTCGAAGAGGTCATTCGCGCCACCAAGGACGAGGCCGTCGGCGCCATCGGCGTGGAAAAGGACGCCGCGACGGTGGACCGCCGACTGGTGGCGGCCGCGGTTGTGGGCGAAGCCAACGGGAGGGATGACTGATGCCCACGTTCCTGTACACAGCACTGGACCGACAGGGCCGGGACACCTCCGGCACCCTGACCGCCGAGAGCAAGCACGCGGCCGTGGACCAGGTTATCGGCCGGGGTCTCTCGCCCGTTTCCGTGGTCGAGCAGGAGGAGGCACGCGGCGGATCGTCGCGGCTGGCGGCCCCCGGGGGCATCTCGCATTCGGCGGTGGAGGCATTCACGCGCGAGCTGGCCAATCTTCTGGCCGGCGGGCTGCCGCTCTCGCGGGCGCTGCACCTGCTGCGGCGCGAGGCCTCACAGCCGGCCGCCCGTTACGCCTGGGGCCAGATCCACGACGACGTCGTGGGCGGCATGTCACTGGCGGATGCACTGGCCAAATGGCCCAGGGCGTTTTCCAGGGTGTATATCGCCATGGTGCGGGCCGGCGAGGCCGGCGGCTTCCTGCACCTGGTGCTTCAGCAGATCTCCGACTTCCGCGCCCGCGAACAGGACCTGAAGGGCAAGGTCAAGGCGGCGCTGATCTACCCGATCGTGCTGGCCATATTGGCCGGCGCGGTCCTGATCTTCCTGCTGACCTTCTTCATTCCGAGGTTCCAGACAATCTTCGAGGGTTTCGGCGGCAACCTGCCCTGGCTGACCCGACTGATCGTGGCCATCAGCGAACTGGTTACCAAATACGGGCCGTTCACCGCCGTGGCGCTGGCGCTGGCGGTGGTGGTTGTCAGGCGTTTGCTGACCGCGCAGGAGGGCCGGCGCTTCATGGAGCGAATGCTGCTGAAGATTCCGGTTCTCGGAACGGTGATGGCCCGGTTCGCTCTGGTGCGATTCTCGCGCATGCTGGGCACCCTGGTGGGAGCGGGCGTGCCTCTGGTCAACGCCCTGCGCGTGGCGCGCGAGGCGCTGGGAAACCAGACCCTGGCCGACACCGTAACATTCGCGGTGGATGAGGTGCAGAAAGGCGCATCGCTGGCCAGGAGCCTGGCGGCCAGCCCACTGCTGTTTCCGCCATCGGTGGTCGAGATGATCACGGTGGCGGAGGAGACCGGCCGGCTGGACAAGGAGCTGGTGCGTCTTTCGACGGCCTACGAGGCGGAACTGGATCGCCAGCTCCGCATGCTGGTGGCTCTGGCCGAGCCGGCGATGCTTCTGTTGATGGCGGGACTGATCGGAACAGTCGTGATCGGCATGCTTCTGCCGATCCTGACCCTCTCGGATGTGATTCGCGGCTGACGCCGTGGCGGGCGGCGCCCGCCAGCACCCTATGGTTCGCGGCGCAACGGGCCTGCGGCCTACTTGACGGAGAAAAGGACATGCGAAGGAAAAACAACACAAGCCGGCGGGCCGCGGCAGGTCGGGGTTTCACCCTCATCGAGCTGCTGCTGGTCCTGGTGATTCTGGCCGTGCTGGCGGCGATTGTCGTGCCGCGCTTCACCGGGCGCACCCTCGACGCCCAGATCAAGGCGGCGCGGGCGGCCATCTCCAACTTCAGCACCCAGTTGGACATCTTCGAGATCGACTTCAACCGCTATCCGACGACCGAAGAGGGCCTCGCGGTGCTGCTGAATCCGCCCGACGGCCGTCCGCCCTACATCGGCAAGACCAATTTTCTGGATCCCTGGGGCAACCCGTATGTCTACCGCTACCCCGGCCAACGCAATACAGATAGCTACGACCTGTATTCCCTAGGCCCCGACGGGCGAGAGAGCGACGACGACATCACCAACTGGGACTGACCGTTGCCTTGCCCGGGGACAGCGCATGCTGAGTGCATGACCATGAGCACACGGCGGCGACATCGCGGTTTCACCCTCCTGGAGCTGGTGCTGGTGCTCCTGGTGCTGGCCATCGCGCTGGCGGTGGCGGCGCCGAGCTTCCGCGGCTTCTGGAGCGGACTGCAGGGGCGTGACGCCGCCTTCCAGATCGTGAGCCTCACGCGCTGGGCACGGGCTCAGGCCGCCGCCGATGGCAGGATCTATCGGCTCAACTTCGACGTCGCCCAGCGGCGCTACTGGCTGACGGTTCAGGAGGGCGAGCAGTTCGTGGAACTGAAGAGCGATCTGGGCCGGCCGGTATTGCTGCCCGACGGCATCGAGCTGGAGCTGGTTGTGGAGTCGGTCGATGCCCCGCGCGACTACATCGAGTTCCGCCCCAACGGACGGACCCAGGCGGCCACGATCCGGCTGATCGAACAGGGCCGCCAGCCCATCGAGATCGTCTGCCGCTCGCCTACCGAGCAGTTTGAGCTGCTGCGCCAGCCGGGAGGGGCATGATGAACTTTCGTCACGCACCAGCTTCGCTACCGCGCGGCGTCACCCTCGTCGAGGCCCTGGCGGCCATCGCGCTGATCGGCATCGTGCTGCCGGTGGCCATGCAGGGTGTGAGCCTGGCCCTGGGCGCCGGCGCGATGGCGCGTCGCAGCGCGGAGGCGGCTGCCCTGGCCGAAACCCTGCTCAACGAGCTGGTGATCAGCGGCGACTGGCAACTGGGCGACCAGGAAGGCAGTTTCGAGCCCGACTGGCCCGGCTACTCGTGGGCCACGCGTTCGTACAACCGCGACTTCGGGCTGGTGGAGATCGAGGTGGATGTGACCTGGCTGTGGCGCGGGCAGGAGAAGACCGTGCAGCTTTCGACGCTGGTGATGCCGTAGGTGAGCATGATGAGACGCCGTCGCGCACAACATGGCTTCACGCTGGTGGAGGTGATTCTGGCGCTGGCGCTCAGCGGCATGCTCGTGCTGTCGGCGTATGCGTCGCTGAGGGCGGCCATGAAGGCACGCGACCGGGCATTGGTGATGGTGGGGCCGGTGCGGACCACGCAGGTGGCCATGGACATCCTCCGCCAGGATTTGGAATCGGCTCTGCCGCCGGTCGGGACGCTGGCCGGCCCGTTCGTTGGCGAGCTGGTGGAAGGCTCCCAGGGCGTCTTGAGCGTGTTGACGTACTACAGCATCGTGGGCGAGGCCCTCTCCGACGCGGTGAACCCGGCCAGCCTGCGTCGCGTGGTGCTGCTGGTGGTGCCGTCGGAAGATGGAACCGACCAGGTGCTGGTGCGGCAGATTACCTGGAACCTGTTGGCGCCCATCGAGGAGGAGCCGGAGCAGGAGATCGTCTGCCGCGGCGTGCGCCGTTTCGAGCTGCGCTACTTCGACGCAACCAGCGGCTGGCTGGAGACCTGGGATTCAACGGTCATGGGCGACGTGCTGCCCCTGGCCGTGGAAGTGACTTTGGAAGTGCAGTGGCCGCCCCAGAGCGTGCTGGAGACAGACGTTTACCGCACGAGAGGGGTCTTCCCCCTGTCGTGTTACCGTCTCATACAGACGGAAGTCAGCGCCGAGGCATCTGCAAATGCATCACAGCAATGACAATCTCAGCGCTCCCGGACGGGGCCGCCGCCGCGGCGCGGTCTTCCTGATCGTGCTCTGGGTCATCGTCATCCTCACCAGCGTCGTGCTGGTGATGTCGCGGGGCATGCGCACCGAGGCCCAGGCGTCGGCCAACCAGGTCTCCATGCTGCGCGCCGCCGCTATCGAGCGCGCCGCCGAACAGTACGTGCTGGCGCTGGTGGCGCAGAACCCGGCCACCGCCTATATGCTCCCCGAGGACTATTTCCGGGCCTACGAGCTGCGCGACGGCTGGTTCTGGGTCATCCGGCCCGACCTGGAAAGCAACGAGCTGACGTACGTGTTCGGGCTGGCCGACGAGGCCGGCAAGCTCAACCTCAACACCGCCAGCAACGAGATGCTCCTGGGGCTGCCGGGCATGTACCTGGAGATGGCGGCGGCCATCATCGACTGGCGCGACTCCGACGAGAACATCACCCTCGGCGGAGCGGAGAACGAGCACTACCTGATGCTGCCGCGGCCCTATTACTGCAAGAACGAGCCGTTCGAGACGGTGGAGGAGCTGCTGCTGGTGCGCGACTTCACGCCCGAGATTCTGTGGGGCCGGAACCCGACGGCACGTGGGCAGATCAGCTCGGCGTTCGGCTCGGGAGGGGCGTTCAGCACCTCCGGCATCGGATTCACAGACGCCGACCTGGCCCGCGGTCTGTATGACCTGCTGACGGTATACTCCGCCGAGCCCAACACCGACATCGAGGGCAACGCCCGCGTGAACATCAACAACAACGACCGCCAGCAGTTGTTCCAATTGCTGGTGAACGAGTTCGGGCAGGCCCGGGCCGAGGAGATGCTCGCCGGCGCCGGCACGCAGCCGTTCCGCAACGTGCTGGACATGTACATCCGGACCGGGATGCAGCCGGCCGAGTTCGACGCCATCTACGACCGCATCACGACAACCACCGCGCGCGTCCGGCGCGGGCTGATCAACGTCAACTCGGCTCCGCGCCAGGTGCTGCGGTGCCTGCCGGGGCTGGACGAGAACGACGTGGACGCCCTGATGTCACAGCGCGGCGCGGCGTTTCAGGACACCTTCAGCATCGGCTGGGTCGCCGACGTGCTGCCGGAGAAGGCGGCGGCCATCGGCGGACTGATCACCGGGCGGTCGTTTCAGTACTCCGCCGACATCGTGGCGCTCAGCAGGGATGGCCGGGCGTTCAAGCGGTGCCGGATCGTGGTGGATGCGCGGGAGAGCGTTCCGCGCATCGTATATCGCAAGGACCTCACGGAGCGCGGCTGGCCGCTGGGCCAGGAAGTGCTCCAGTCGGTGCGGGCGCAGGAAGGCATCCCATCCTACGCCGCGCCATTGATTGGGGGCAGGACATGAAGCTGATGGGACACACATTCCTCGGTCTGAGCGTGGGCGAACGGCGCATCACGGCGGCCGAAGTCACCGTCCGCGCCGACCGGCGCGAGGTCAGGAAGGTCACCGAGTTCGCCATGCCCCCCGAACTGTCGTGGGCGGAGCCCGAGAAGCTCGGCGATGCCCTGCGGCAGCACCTGCGGCTGAACCACTTTTCGGCCTCGCGCGCCATCGTCGGAGTCCCGGCCCGCTGGATCATCGCCCAGGAGAAGGAGCTGCCGCCCTCCTCGCCCGCCATCGCCGCCAACATGCTGCGTCTCCAGGCCGAGCGACTGTTCTCTCTGGAGCCGGGCGACCTGGTCTTCGACTACGCCGGACAGCCCGATTCTCGCAACCCGACGCGGGTCATGCTGGTAGCCATCACGCGCCATCGGCTTGAGGCGATCCAGCGCATGGCCGACGCCGCCGGATTGTCGTTGCTGGCGGTGACGCCCTCCGCCCTGGCCCTGGCCGCGGCCCAGGGCGGGGCCAGCGGGCCCGTGCTCGCGGTCTGGCCGGATGGAGCGGAACTGGCCGTGCGCGGCGAAGGTCTGCCGCGGATCTTGCGGCATCTGCCGGTGGCCGCTGTGGCAGTTCAGGGCGGCGCATCGTCGCGCGACGTGAGTGCGCTGGGGTCGGAAGTGCTTCGCGTCGTGGCGCTGTTTCCGCAGAACGGCGGGGGCGACCGCTGCCTGACGATGTGGGATGCCGCAGGTCTGGGCGATGAGGCCGCACGCGTGCTGGGCAACCGCATCGGCATGACCGTCAGTCGCCATGAGGACCTGAGCAGCCTGGGCATCGCCGCCAACGGTCGCCAGGTCGGCGATATGCCGCGGTTCGCGGCGGCGGCGGCGCTGGCTCTGGTGGGGGCGGGTCGGGAAACGGGCGTGGACTTCCTCCACTCGCGTCTGGCCGAGCCCAAGGTCCGCCGAATCAGCCGCCGCACCGCGTGGCTGACGCTGGGGGGGCTGGCGCTGGCCGCCGCCATCGGCTGGCTGCTGATCGACGTCCAGGGTTACAACAGCCAGATCGCCGCCTTCGACGCCGAGCGGGCCCAGCGGGCCGAGCAACTGAAGGCGGCCGAGCGCGTCGCCGCCCGCGTGACCCACGCCGAGAACTGGTACAGGCTGCGGGCCCACTACCTGGAGTGCCTGCTGGACATTACGCGGGCGTTCCCACCCGACCGCGTGTTCGTGACCCTGCTGGTTCTGCGCGAGCGGCAGCCGCAGACCGGCCGCGGCGCAGCGCCGCAGCCCCAGGCGATGGTATACCGCGGGGAGCTTCAGGGGCGGGCGGCCGACGCCGGCGGCCCCGCGGCGGTGGCCAGGAACATGCAGGAGATGCAGATCGGCGACACCGGCCGCAAGAAGTTCCCGATGGTTTCGCTGGGACGGGTGACCGACATCGCGCAGAGCAGTGAGAAACAGTTCACCATCACTTTCGAGTATCAGCCGGAGTAGACCATGATCCTGTCCAAACGAGAACGCATGATCGCGATGACGGTGACGATCGTGGTCGCCCTGTTCCTGCTCGACAGCTACGTCGTTCGGCCGGTGCTCGCCAGCCGCGCCAACCTCATCGAGGAGGTGCAGCGCAAGAGCCGGGCCAAGGCGGTGGACGACCGACTGCTGGCCCGCCACCCCGAACTGCTCAGGCGATGGCAGGAGATGAGGGCCACCGGTCTGGCCAGCGACCCGACCACCGTGGGCCGACAGCTTCAGGACGCCGTGCGCTCCTGGGCGGGCCAGTCGGGTCTCAACATCACCGACATGGTCCTCTCGCCCACCCCGCAGAAGGACCAGGAGTTCATGAAGCTGTCCCTGAAGGTGACAGGTTCGGGCAATATCGAGGCCGTTACGCGGTTTCTCTATCAGATGCAGAGAGCGGCCGTGCCCGTGCGCGTCGGCGAGTTGTCGATCCAGGGACCGCGCGACGCGACGGGTGGCGTGCGCGGCGGCCGCGATCCGCGCGAGAGCAGCCAGATACTGACGATGACGATGACGCTGACGACGATCTACATGCCCGAAACGGAGGCCAATCGCGTGGAGGCGTCTGCGCCTCCCAGGGAGACCAAGTCATGAACAGAACACTCATGAGCATCGCATTGATCGTGTTGGTGGGGGGGGCACTGAGCGCATCGGCCGCGGATAGCCGCCGCAGCATGCGCGGCGACGAACGATTCGGCGGACGACCCGACCCGCGGACGATGGGTCGCACGACTGTCGCATCCGCCAACATGCGCGAGCGGACCGGCGAGTTTCGCGACTACCAGCCGATCATCGAGGGAAACATCTTCTCGCGCAACCGCGGCCGACAGCCGCCGCCTCCGCCACCCATCGATTTCCTGCCACGAGGCGAGGAAGCCCGTCCCGAAGGCTACGTGCTGATCGGAGTCTACACCGTCCTGCACGAACCCGACAGCCCGGCCGTTCCGGTGGCCTGGATCGAGGACCTGACCAATGGCGGATTCAAGGAATACAGGGCGGGCGATGCCGTCTGGCGGGGGAGGATCGTCAGCATCGACGAAAACGCCCGCTCCATCGTCTACGAGTCCAACGGAGAGCAGCGGGTGATCGAAGTAGGCTACAAACTGGACGGAACATTGCCGGTTGCCTGGCGCAATCCCTCGATGGTCTCGTCTCCCATGGGCAGCATTCCCTCCGCGCCCAGCGGGACGACGCCGTCGGGCCTCCCCAGAAGCACGGTTGAAGAGATCCTGAGACAGCGGCGACTGCTTGGACAATAGTCCTTTTTTAAGGAACGGGGCGTCTGATATGAGCAACAGCAATCGAACACTGAATGCGTGGACCATCTGCCTGGCCTGGATGATGGCGCTGATCGTGGCTGCCGCCAGCGGGGCGCAGGACCAGCCTCCGCTCGAGGATTCGGCGCCGGCCACGGCCCCGGCGCCGGCGCCTCTGCCTGCGCCGGCCCCGGTGCCTGCGACTCTGCCCGCGCCGGCGGCGGCGACGGCACCGACCAATGCCGCGGCCACGGTGGAGGCTACGCGCCAGGCGAGCGGCATCATCTTCAACTTCCGCAACGCGCCGGCAGAAGCAGTTCTGGCCAAACTCTCGGAGGTCGGCGGGTTCGTGATCATGAAAGATCCGGCGCTGCAGCCGCAGCAGTTGGCCGCCCGCGTTCCCGACATGTATACGCTGACGCCCATGAGCGCCGATGAGGTCGTCAGCCTTCTGAACTCGGTGCTGTACAAACTGGGCGCCACCGCCGTGCGCAAGGACAATCGGATCCTGCAGATAAGCCCGCTGCTGAGCGTCAAGCCGGAAACCCCCGTTTTCGAGGGCTACGACTGGCGGAAGATACCCCAGACCGATGAACTGGTCACATGGGTCATTCCCATCCGCTTTGCCGATGCCTGGACGTTGCGCGCCAACCTGCAGGCGACCGTCTCGCCTGAGGCCACGTTCGTGGCCGAGCCGACCAGCAACAGCATCATCATCACCGACACGTCGGCGAGGATTCGCCGCGTCGCCCAGATCATCAGCCTGCTGGACACCAGTCTGGAGCGCACCAAGGAAACCCGCGTCTTCAAGCTCCAGTACGCCAGCGCCACCGCCACCGCCCAGCTCATCAATAACCTCTTCCGCGTCGACCCGCGCCAGGCGACCGGCGGCGCAGTGCAACAGGGCGGCGCGGCCAATATCGTGAACCAGTTGCTCGGGGCCCGCGGCGGGGCGGCTGCCGGCCGCGGCGGAGCGGCCGGCGCACGCGGCACAGGCGCAGGCGCAGGTGGCGCCACGCGCAGCCAGGTGCCCGTGCAGGCGGCCGCCGACGATCGCACTAACTTCGTCATCGTGACCGGCCCGCCCGACGTGCTCGATGAAGTCGAGAGGGTCATCAAGGAGCTGGACTCCGATCCGCGCATCAACCTGGCGGTGTTCATCTACAATCTCAAGTACGGGCAGGCCCGCAACCTGGAAGTGGTCATCAACAACCTGTTCAACGCCGGGACCGGGCGATCCGTCGGCACCGCCACGCGTACCACGACCACCACAGGCGCCCGGGGCACGACGACGACCGGCACCCGGGGTGGAACCAGTGGACGGAGTACCACGGGGGGCGCCAGCGGTCGCGGCGGCACGAGTGGCGCCGGACTGGGTTCCGGCATGCTCGGCTCCGGCACGAATGTGGGCTTCGGGACCACCGGCACCCGCGTCGGCACTGCTGCCGGCGGCGCTCAGGGCCGTATCTCTGCCGGCGCCGCAAGCACCGCCGCTGCCCTCTCCGGCCAGGTTACCGTGGTCGCCAACGAGGACACCAACAGCCTGCTGGTCATGACCGCGCCGGAGAACTGGGAGCGTGTGGAGAGCGTACTCAAGGAGCTGGATCGCCCTGTGCGTCAGGTGCTCATCAAGGTGCTGATCGCCGAAGTCACCCACGACAGCTCGCGCGACCTGGGAGCCGAGTTCTCCGTGTTGAATCTGCGGGCCAACGGCCTGGGGCAGATCTTCAGCACCGACTTCAACGTCGCCGCTCAGACGGGCGGCGGCATCGTCCGCATCCTCGAGACCGACGTCACCGCCGCCCTGCGGGCCCTGGACACCGTCGGCAAGCTCGATGTGCTCTCGCGGCCTTACATTCTCACCAGCGACAACCAGTTGGCCAGCATTCTGATCGGCCAGAGCGTGCCGTTCATCACCAACAGCCGCACCACGGAGCTGGGCGGGACGATCAACACGATCCAGTATGACGACGTGGGCATCATGCTCCAGGTGCTGCCGCACATCAACGGCGACGGTCCCGATGCGGTGGTCATCATGGATGTCGCTCCGGAGATTTCCGCGCTGACCGGCACCAGCGTGCCCATCTCCGAGACCGTCAATGCGCCGGTGTTCGCGAGGCGCAACGCATTCAGCCGCGTGGCGATTCGCAACGGTCAAACGATCGTGATCGGCGGTCTGATGGAGGACCGCAAGACCGAGACGATCTCCAAGGTGCCTCTGCTGGGCGACATCCCGATCCTGGGCCATGCCTTCAAGCGGACCCAGAGCACCAAGGCCAAGACGGAACTGCTGATCTTCCTGACGCCGCAGGTGGCGCCGACGCCGGAAGTGGTGGAGGACATCTCCCGGAGCGAGATCCAGTCCAGCAAGGTGGTGCCGACGGCGGTACAGCGCGGCGCATTCCAGGAGCACATGGACGCCATGGGACGCGGAGCCACCCAGCCCGCGCATCGCGAATGACGATGTCGGCCGCGCGGTTCCTGGCACTGGTCATGGTCGTCGTGCTGATCGGCGGGTGCGTAACCGAGCCCGTCGGCGGCAAGCGGCGGCCGTCTCCTGCCCGGCCCCGCGAGCAGACCTGCCCCGAGCGCCTGCACGAGATCGGCGGACTGCTGCTGTGGAACGACGTGGTGAACCGGCGGCTGCCGGAGAACCTGGCTGACGTGCGGCAGTTTGCGACCATGGATCAGGTGGTCTTGCTGGAATGCCCCCTCAGCCGCAAGCCGTATGTCTACGACCGCACAGGCGTGCCCGTGGATGATCCGCCGGGCCGGGCCATCGTCTACGACCCCGAGCCGAGCCACGAGGGCAAGCGCTGGGCCCTGGTGCGCGACGAGGGCACCGGTCCGCTGATCCTGCGCGTGCGCCTGCTGCCGGAGGCGGTGTTTGCGCCGTAGCCGGCGGGTGGCGGCACACATCGTCCAGCCTGCTACCTCAACGGCCTCCGCGCATCGGTGGTATCGCACTGGGGCGCCTCTCGGCTCGTGAATCATCTCGGCGCCCCGTTTTCGAAGCTGCGCAGATGCGTGTGTGCCCGCGCCGACAGTGCCCGGGCGTCCGAGCTTGCCGAGGAAAGGCCGTCCGCGCAGAATATCGTCGGCGCACCGCGCAGAGCAGCGCCTGCGCGAAGCACTTGTGGGTTTAGTCGACACTATTTCGCCGAGGAGAACACATGAGCCAAGCCACGTCGCCGGTGTTGCACTACGAATCCAGGGGACCAGCGGGTCACGGTCGGCTGTTTGCCGGGTGTTTCATCTCGCTTGTCGCGACGGCGTTCGGGTTCGTCGTGCGCGGCATGGTGATCACGGAATGGGGCACCGTCTTCAACCTCTCGGAAACTCAGAAAGGCAGTATCATCGGTGCGGGCCTGTTTCCCTTTGCCATCAGCATCATCCTCTTCAGCCTGTTCATCGACCGCCTGGGCTACGGCAGGACCATGATCTTCGCGTGGGTGGCGCACGTCGTATCCACGGTGCTGACCATCGTGGCCCAGAATTACCTGATGCTCTATCTGGGCACGCTCCTGTTTGCCCTGGCGAATGGCGCGGTGGAAGCCGTGATCAACCCGGTCACGGCCACGCTGTATCCGAAGGAGAAGACCAAGTACCTGAACATTCTGCACGCCGGATGGCCCGGCGGCATGGTGCTTGCCGGAATCCTGGCCATCTCCCTGGGCAGCGCCCCCTGGGAGCTGAAGGTGGGCCTGGTCCTTTTGCCGACGCTGGTGTACGGCATGCTGCTGTTCGGGCAGCCCTTCCCGGTGCATGAGCGAGTGGCGGCGGGAGTGTCCTACGCCGACATGATGCGCGAGTTCGGCGCGGCCGGGTGCTTCATCGTCGCTTATTTCCTCACCATGGCGTTCATGACGGTATCGACGGTCTTTCTGCCGCCGGACACCGCGCTGCCGGGGTGGACGGTGTGGCTGCCGCTGATCGTTTCGGTGGTGGCGGCCGTCGCGTTTTTCGCAGCGTATCAGAGTTTTGGCAGGCCCATGTTTGTTTTCCTGCTGGTCGTCATGATCCTGCTGGCCACGACCGAACTGGGAGTCGACAGTTGGGTCGTCGACCTGATGACGCCGGTGCTGATGAGCTTCAGCGCCAAGGGCGGCGCCATGCTGCTGGTCTACACCGCCGTCATCATGACGGTCCTGCGCTTCTGCGCCGGGCCCATCGTGCATCGGCTTTCACCCCTGGGACTTCTGGCCACCTGCGCCGCCATCGCGGCCCTGGGACTGCTGTTCCTCTCGGCGGCCAGCACGCCGCTGCTGGTCTTCCTGGCTGCGACGATGTACGGCGTGGGCAAGACGTTCTTCTGGCCGACGACCCTCGGCGTGGTGGCCGAACAGTTCCCCAAAGGCGGCGCCCTGACGCTCAACGCGATGGGCGGCATGGGCATGATCGCCGTCGGCGTGCTGGGCGGTCCGCTGCTCGGCACGCTTCAGGATCGGGCTCTGGATCTGAACCTGGAGCGGAAGAACACCGCGATCCACACCCTGGTTGCCAGGGAGCCCACCTCCAATTTCGGCATCAGCTACCGTCCGCTGGACAAGAGCAGAATTGCGGCCCTGCCCAAAGAGCAGCAGGACGAGGTGAACAAGGTCATCGAGGAGACCAAGCACGGCATGCTGGGTCGCGTGGCCGTGCTCCCGGCAATCATGTTCATCTGCTACATCGGACTGATCATCTACTTCAAGGCCCGGGGCGGCTACACCGTTCAGCAGCTCTCCGGCCAGCAATCGTCGGCGTGATGGCCCGGCCATCAGCGACGCGTGGTGCCGAAGGAACACTGCGGGCCACGGGCGGATCGCTCCGTCCGCGGCCCGTCAACTGTTCAGCGCGCTTGATGTTCCGCAACGCGATCACCTCATAGCCGCCGACGCGCGCCCGCCCCGTCGCTCGGCCCGCGCGGCAATCCGAGCGGATCTTGCCGCGCTCTACGCCGCCGGCTGCGGGGTCTTGACCAGGTCGATCACCACGCTGTAGGCGTCGCCGTCGAACTGCGTGTGCATCGGCAGCTCGACATTTTCGAACACCGCCAGCATCGGCTTGTTGTCGGGCAGCACCTTGGCGAAGAACTTCTTCACGCCGCGCTGGATCGCGATCTGCGTCAGATACTGCATCAGCAGCGTGCCCATCCCCTTCTGCTGCCACTCGTCCTGCACCACGAACGCCACCTCGGCCGTTTGGGTCTTTGGGTCCAGGAAGTACTGGGCGATGGCCACGATCTGCTCCTCGGCCGGTCCGGGTACGGCGGCGACGATCGCCAGGTTCTGCTCGTAGTCGATGTTGGTGAGCTGCTGCACATCCTTGTGGGGGAAGGCGACGGTGTGCGTGAAGAATCGCTTGCGCACCGAGTCGGCGCTGAGGGAGTAGAGCATCTCCGAGAGCATGGCTTCGTCGGTCGGCTTGACGGGCCGCAGCAGCACTTCCGTGCCGTCCCGCAGGACCTGAGGCCGCACCAGCTCTTCGGGATAGCGGACCTTGTCCCAGGCCAGCTCGATCTGGTCCTCGTAGATGTACTTCATGGCCTTGGCGGCCTGGATCAGCTCGCGGCGGAACTTGGGGTGGGCGATGTTGATCAGGGCCAGGGCCCGCTGGCGGATGCTCTTGCCGTGGAGGTAGGCGGTGCCGTATTCGGTGACGACGTAGTGGACGTCGGCGCGGGTGGTGACGACGCCGGCGCCCTCGGTGAGCGTGGGCACGATGCGCGAGACGGTGTCGTCGCGCGCCGTGGAGGGCATGGCGATGATCGCCTTGCCGCCGCGGCTGCGCGCCGCCCCGCGGATGAAGTCCACCTGCCCGCCCACGCCGCTGTAGAAGCGGTGGCCGATGGAATCGGCGCAGACCTGCCCCGTCAGGTCGATCTCCAGCCCCACGTTGATGGCCACCATCTTCTCGTGTTGCGCGATCAGGAAGGGGTCGTTGACGTATTCGGTGGGATGGAACTCAAACAGCGGGTTGTTGTCGATGTAGTCGTAGAGCTTGCGCGAGCCCATGCAGAAGCTGGCCACGATTTTGCCGCGGTTGACGGTTTTGCGGCGGCAGGTGACGGCGCCGCTCTCGACCAGGTCGATGATCCAGTCGGAGAACATCTCCGTGTGGATGCCCAGGTCCTTCTTGCTCCTGAGGAACTCGGCCACCGCCTGCGGCACGTTGCCGATGCCGCACTCGATGGTGCTGCCGTCCTCGACCAGGTGGGCCACGTGCTCGCCGATCTTGCGCAGGCGCGCATCCAGTCTCGGCGCCGGGGCCTCGATCAGCGGCTCCTCGTGCGGCACCAGCACGTCGATCTGATTGACGTGGATGAAGCTGTTGCCCAGCGTGCGCGGCATGGCCGGGTTCACCTGGGCGATGACGTACCTGGCGTTGGCGGCCGCCGACTTGACGATGTCCACCGAGATGCCCAGGCTGCACAGCCCACGGGCGTCGGGGGGCGAAACGCTGATCAGGGCCACGTCGATGGGAATGCGCCCCTCCTCGAACTCCAGGGGAATTTCCGAGAGGAAGATGGGCGTGTAGTCGCCGATGCCGCGGGAGAGGGCATCGCGCACGTTTTCCGCGATGAAGAAGGTGTTCATCTTGAACTTCTCGCGGAAGCGCTCCTCGGCGTAGGGGGCCACTCCCATCGTCAGCAGGTGGATCACGTGGGCGTCGTAGATGTGCCCGGAGTGCTCCACCAGCGCCTGCACCAGATGCTGCGGCTGGGCGCAGCCGGTGCCCACGAAGATGCTGTCGCCGGAGCGGACAAGCTTCATCGCGGCGGCGGCGGTGCTCACGCGGTCCCTGTATCGTTCCTGCCAGTCGGCCTGGACGGCGCCGGCGACGTTCTGAGATTTTCTGACTGCTTCCATGGCGTTTGACCTCCGCGGGTTAGCGGCCCTTGACCGGTTCCACACTGATGCGGGCATCGACGGCGATCGGGGTGGTGCCCGGCGGACCAACCACGAAGGGGTTGATATCCATCTCCTGAATTTGCGGGAACTCCGTCACGAGCTGCGAGAGGCGCTGCAGCGCCTCGGCGATGGCGTCCAGGTCCACCCCTTCCTGGCCGCGCACCCCCTTGAGCATCTGATATGTCTTTGTCGCCGCCAGCATCTGCCGCGCCTCGTCGGCCGTCAGCGGGGCCAGGTAGAAGGCCACGTCCTTGAGCACCTCGACGAAGATGCCGCCCATGCCAAACATCATCAGCGGCCCGAAGTGCGGGTCGCGGTTCATGCCCAGGATCACCTCGCGTCCCTTTCGCACCATCTTCTGCACCAGGACGCCCAGGATGTTGGCCTCGGGCATCTTCTGGGGGATGCGGTACATCATCAGGTCGAAGGCGTCGCGCACCTCCTCGCGTCCGGTCAGGCCCACCTTCACCCCGCCAACGTCCGACTTGTGGATGATGTCCGGCGACCAGATCTTCAGCACCACCGGATAGCCGAGCTGGTCGGCGATGGCGGCCGCCTGGTCGGCGGTGGTGGCGATGGCCCCTTCGGGCGTCACGAACCCGTAGGCCTCGAGGATTTCCTTGGACTCCATCTCGCCGATCTCGCGCAGCTTGCGGCGGACGTGCCGGTCGATAATGCGCTCGACGCGGTGGCGGTTCACCGGGAACAGCCGCACCACGCGCTTGGGCCGGTTGCGCCACGCGACGTAGTCGCTCATGGCCTTCACCGTCCGCACGGCGCTCTCCGGCGAGTCGTAGGCCGGCACCTTGCCGTCGCGCAGGACGATCAGCGCATCCTTCACCTGATTGGCGCCAAGGAAACACGCCAGCACCGGCTTGGTGGGGTTGGCGCCGGCTACCTTGACCACGACCTGAGCCGTTTTGGTACACTCGGTCATGGCCTGCGGCGTGAGCAGCACGAGGACGACGTCGACGCCGGGATCTTCCAGAGCCACCTGAAGAGCGAACTCATAACGGTCTGCCAGGGCGTCGCCCAGCACGTCGATGGGGTTGTGGATGTTGGCGGCCGCCGGCAGGTTTGCCCCCAGTTTCCTGATCGTCTCCTCGGACAGCTTGGCGAAGGTCAGTCCCTCGCGCTCGATGGCGTCGGCGGCCATGATGCCCGGGCCGCCGGCGTTGGTCAGCACCGCCACGCGCTTGCCCGCGGGCAGCGGCTGGCAGGCGAAGGCGCGGGCGAAGTCGAACTGCGTCTTGATCGAGTCGCAGCGGATGACGCCCGATCGCTCGAAGGCGCTCTCGTAGACGGTCTCGCCGCCGGCCAGACTGCCGGTGTGGGACGAGGCCGCCTTCGCGCCGGCGCTGGTGCCGCCGGACTTCATCAGGAGGATGGGCTTGTCGTGGGAGATGCGCTCGGCTTCCCTGACGAACGCGTCGCCGTCGGCGATGTTCTCCAGGTAGCCGGCGATGACGCGCGTCCCCGGATCATCGCCCAGGGCGCGGATCACATCCAGTTCGTCGACGTCGGCCTTGTTGCCGATGCTGAACAGCGCCGAAAAGCCGATCTGGTTGGCCGTCGCCATGTCGAGGATGGCCGCCAGCAGCGCTCCCGACTGGGAGATGTAGCCGATCACGCCGGGAGGGGGCAGGTCGCCGCCGAAGCTGGCGTTGAGTCGGTGCGTGGGCACCATGATGCCCAGGCAGTTGGGTCCGATGACACGGATGCCTCCGCTGCGTGCGATGCGCACGACCTCCTGCTCCAGCTTCAGTCCCTCGGGCCCGACTTCCTTGAAGCCGGCGGTGATGATGACCACCGACGTGACGCCCAGATCGACGCACTGCTGCATGACCGGCGGCACGAACTTCGCCGGCACGACGATGACGACCAGATCGGGCACCTGGCCGATGGCCTTGAGGTCGGCGTAACACCGCAGTCCCTCGATCTGATCGGCCTTGGGGTTTACGGGGAAAACCTTGCCAGCGTATCCGCCCTTGATCAGGTTGGCGACGATCTCATAGCCAACCTTGCCCTTCTCTCGCGACGCGCCAACGACCGCCACGGATTTGGGTGCAAAGAAATTCTCCAGACTCATCCTGCAATTGCCTTTCCCAGACGCTGTCAGGCCGGATGCGATAGAGCCACACATCGTAGCAGTTCCGGATCGCAAGGCAATAGCCGCGGGCGCGGCGCCCCGGCGACCCCGTATGGTACGTACTGAAATTGCGCAGCCTTCGTGCAGCCTTCGCGCACCCTTCGCACAGCGCGGCTCCAGGCTCGCAGCCTCAAGCCGCCCCGGCGCTGCTCAGCCGCGGGGCCCCAGTTCCTCGAGCATGGCCTGGACGACGGCGTCGCGCACGGAGGCGAGGGTTCCTTCGAGCTTGAGCCCGGCCGCCTGCGCGTGGCCGCCGCCGCCAAAGCGCTGGGCGAAGCGGGCCACATCGACTGTGCCCTTGCTGCGGAGGCTGACGCGTATGCTGGAGCTCTCCGGCGGCTCGACGACGAACATCGACACCAGCACGGTTCCCACCTGAAGCGGCACGTTGATCAGGTTTTCGGTGTCGGTCATGTCGGCGCCGGCGGTGCGAAAGTCCCAGGTTCCCAGCGACATGACCGCCAATCGTCCCTCCGCCAGCATCTGAAGCGACTCCAGAGCGTGCTTCATCAACACCAGCCGCGAAGCGCGCTCGCTCTGGTAGATGGCCCGATACAGCCGCGCCGCATCCGCGCCGGCCTGCAGAAGCCGCGCGGCCAGATGCAGCGTCGCGGGACGTGTGTTGCCGAACGCAAACCAGCCCGTGTCGCTGGCCACCGCCAGATACAGGGCTTCTGCGATGGCGGGCTCCAGCGGGATCTCCCAACGCTCGATCAGATCGGCGACGATCTCGCCGGCAGCCGCGGCGCTGCTGTCGATCAGGCTGAGATCGGCCAGTTGGTCCTGCGTCAGGTGGTGGTCGATGACGATGCGCCGCCCGCCCCAGTCGCCCAGATATTGGCGCAGGCCGGGCAACTGCGACCAGGTGCCCGTATCCAGCACGAGCAGGGTGTCGAAACGGGCCGCCGGCGGGATGTGCGACCACGATCCCGTGACGATGTGATGCACCAGGCCGTTTTCGGTCAGCGCGAAGGCGTACTTCTCCGGCAGTGCGCTCAACAGCAGTGTTTCAGACGCGACGCCGCGGGCGCGCAACGCCATAGCCATGGCGGCGCAGCAGCCGATGGCGTCGCCATCGGGGCGCACGTGGCTGGTGATCAGGACGCGCGAGGCGGCCGCGAGGCTCTGGATGATCTGCTGCTGCACATCGAGCATGTGCCAGATCATACGGCGCAGGCGAGAGGATGCGAGGGCGGCCTCCGGCCGGCCGCTCACCGCGCGTGCTTCAGCAGCACGAAGCCGCCGATCAGCAGGGCCGTGAAGAGGAGACACAGCAGGTTGAAGTAGCGGTCGATGAACCGCGTGATCGGCGGACCGAAATACCACATCAGCCCGGCGACCAGGAAGAAGCGGAAGCTGCGCCCGACGGCCGAGGCGATCATGAACCACGCGAAGCTGTAGTCGAGCGCGCCGGAGGCGATGGTGAAGACCTTGTAGGGGATCGGCGTGATGGCGGCCGCCAGCACGCCCCAGAAGCCCCAGAGCTGGTACCACTGTTCGACGGTGGCCCATGTGTGCCGCTGGGGGTCGTAGATGTCGAGCAGCCGGTTGCCGATCAGCTCCATCCCCCACATACCGATGACATAGCCCAGGACGCCCCCCAACACCGATGCCGCGCTGCACACCGTGGCGAACACAAACGAACGGCTTCGGTGCCCCAGACACAGCGGCATCAGCAGCACGTCCGGAGGAATCGGAAAGAAGCTGCTCTCGGCGAAGCTCAGGGCCGCCAGTGCGGCGGTCGAGTGCCTGGAGTGGGCGAAACTCAGCACCCAGTCGTAGAGGCGGCGGTGCAGCGCCCAGCGGGGCGGCCCGGTCCGTTCGGCGGCGGGCGGCGGCGATTCGGAAGTCTGCTGTGTGGGCTGCTGCATGGGGCGAATCCTGGATTGCGGTTGCCATTAACTGCAGGAGAGGGCATCCTATCGGCAGCAAGCCGCGAAGCAACAGAGCAGGCAAACCTTGGCCCGCGGCGCTCTGCTGGTTTACCATTCAGCCGCAACCACGCGAGCCGATCTACGGTGGAGACGACATGTCGCGAAGCAAAGAACAGATTCTCAGCGAGCTGACCGCCTGCGGCGTGGTGGCCGTCATCCGCGCGCCCTCGAAGGACAAGCTGGCCGACGTCACTGCGGCGCTGCTGGAAGGCGGCGTGGTGGGCATCGAGGTGACGATGACCACTCCCAGGGCCATCGCCGGCATCGAGATGCTGGCCGACCGCTTTGGCGACAAGGCCATTATCGGCGTGGGAACGGTGCTGGATGCCGCCACATGCGGCGACGCCATCCTGGCCGGGGCCCAGTTCGTGCTCTCGCCGACGTTTCACCGCGACGTCGTCGAGACGACGCGGCGCTACGGCAAACTCAGCGTGCCGGGGGCGTTCACGCCGACGGAAATCCTCGCCGCCTGGACGGCCGGGGCGGATGTAGTGAAAATCTTTCCCGCGACGAAGCTGGGTCCGGGATACATTCGGGATCTGCTGGCGCCGTTGCCGCAGTTGCGGCTGACGCCGACGGGTGGCGTGGATGCCCAGAATGCCGGAGAGTGGATCCGCGCCGGCGCAGTGTTCGTCGGGGCCGGTTCATCGCTGGTCACCAGGGATGCCATGGCCCGCAACGACTGGTCCGCGATCGCGGCCAATGCGCGATCGTTTGTCAGCGCCGTGCGCGCGGCGCGGCAGGGGTGATGCGGTCTGGCTGCCAGAGCACGTCAGACACAGCGTTGACACAGGTGGCCCTCGCACGCGCGCACCCGGACAAATTATCGTCTATTCGTCCGTCTTCGGAGCGTGTCGCGTGCCGACGATCTCGATCGCCTTCGTCCTGAGCGTTGCGTAGCCCGCATCCGGATCCACCATGCCGAAATTGGCGTGAACGCCGCCCCGCGTCATTCCAAAGGCCGCGGTCTCTGGTTTGTGGCTTGTTGGTTTGTGGTTTTGTGGTTTGCAGGTGGTTTGTGGTGTGGTAGTTGGGTGGTTGGCCATTGCTCGTGATCACGTTGTCGCGGTATAATCCAATGACCATGTTGTCGCTGTTGTACCAACATCGCCACCAGATAGCCGAGTTGTGTCGCAAGTACGGCGTGCGGAAGCTCGAGCTGTTCGGTTCGGCGGCGGCCGCGGCAGGATTCAGGCCGGGCGAGAGTGCCATTGATCTGTTCTTCGAGTTCGATGCTGATCCGTCGCGACCGGCGGACCGGTTTTTCGGATTGAAGGAGGACTTGGAGCAGCTGCTGGGACACGGCGTTGACCTGGTGAGCAGTAAGGATGTGAGCAACCCCTATTTCCTTCAGGTGGCGAACCGGCATCGAGTGACACTGTATGCTGCCTGAAGCAGCCAAGCTCCTGACGGACATCCTTGGGGCCGCCGAGCGGATCGCCCTCTACACAGATGACGCGACGGGCGAGGTCTACACGAGCGACACCAAGTTGAGGGATGCGGTGCAGTGGAACTTCACGGTGATCGGCGAAGCCTTGGCGTAACTGCACAAACTGGACGCCCCAACAGCTGAACGGATCCACGAATGGCGGCGCATTATTGGGCTCCGGAATCAACTGATTCACGGCTACGGGGTCATCAAGAACGAGATAACCTGGGACATCGTCCAGAACAAACTGCCAATTCTGCTGCACGACGTGCGCCAACTGCTCAAAGGCGCGTGAAGGGGCCAATCGTTCAAGGGGCACCTACTCGTCCGCCTTGCGGGCGTGTCGCCTGCCGATGATCTCGATTGCCTTCGCCCGGAGGGTTGCGTAGTCCGCATTCGGATCCACCATGCCAGAATTGGCGTGAGCGCAGCAGCGGCAGCGTCGAGCAGACTTTGACAAAGCGACGTCGGGAAGCGCTGTTGCGGCGGACAGACATGGCGGCACCTCGTGGCTAATGGTCAAGGATACCAGAAGCGAGCTCCAGGGCGGCGAGGGTTACACTCGGGAGTGTACCCGGGCCCGCGGCGGTGCGGGGCCGTGCCACGCGCCCATGCGGGGCGCGCAGACGCGCCCGATGCGACTGCCCGGAAAGATGGGCACAGCCGCTCAGCCGCTCCGACCGGTGAGGGGGCGTGTTGCCAGCATACGGGCAAGCTCGTATATTAAAGGTTTCGTGGCCGGACGGGCGGTCCGTCCGGTCCATTCAACGTGCCAAGGCACGCAGCAACGGGACGCCGGCCCAGCGTGGAGACCGGCGGCTTTGTCCACAACATCGGGCCACGCGAAGAAGGACCTGGCGGCCGCGGGCCGCCGCAACACACATGGTTGATTACAATCTGATTAGCTCTCTCGGTTCGGTTGACGACGAGGTCGATGCGGCGGTGGCGACCGCACTGGGAGAAGCGGCCGGGGACCTGACCAAACTGGTCAAGAGCGAGGACGTTCAGGACTTCGTCCCCGGCGCCATTCTCAAGGGGCGCATCTCCAGCATCGTAGGCGACGATTTCGTCGTCGAGCTGGGTCTCAAAAGCGAGGGGGTGCTGGACCGCAGTGAATTCGACGAGCCGGAAAAGGTGCAGGTCGGCGATGAGGTGCGCGTTCTCCTGGAAGAGGTGGAGGGCGACACCGGCCTGGTCAAGATTTCCAAACGCAAGGCCGACCGCATCATCAACTGGGAAGCCATCATGAAGTCCAAAAAGGAGGGGGATGCCGTCAGCGGCAAGGTCACCAAGAAGATCAAGGGTGGGCTGCTGGTGGACATCGGCGTCCCGGTTTTCCTGCCCGCCAGCCAGGTCGATATCCGCCGCCCCGGCGAGATCAGCGACTGGATCGGCCGGGAGATCGAGGCGGTCATCCTCAAGATCGACGAGGAACGGCGCAACATCGTCATCTCGCGCCGCAAGATGATCGAGCAGCAGCGCGAGCAGATGAAGCGCAAGACCCTGGACAGCCTCCAGGTCGGCCAGATCGTCAAGGGCACGGTGAAGAACATCGCCGACTTCGGTGCGTTCATCGATCTGGGGGGCATCGACGGTCTGCTGCACATCACCGACATGTCCTGGGGCCGGATCAATCATCCCAGCGACCTGCTGAAGATCGACCAGGAGATCGAGGTCAAGGTCCTTCAGATCGACAAGGACAAGGAGAAGATCGCCCTCGGTCTCAAGCAGAAGGAGGCCAGCCCCTGGGAGAACATCGAGGCCAAGTACCCGGTCGGATCGGTCCACGAGGCCGAGGTCGTCAACATCATGTCCTACGGCGCCTTCTGCAAGCTGGAGGCGGGAGTGGAGGGCCTGGTGCACATCTCCGAGATGTCCTGGACCAAGCGCATCAACCACCCCTCCGAAGTGGTCAGCCAGGGCCAGAAAGTGAAGGTCAAGGTTCTGGAGATCAACAAGGAGAAGCAGGAGATCAGCCTGGGCATGAAACAGGTGGAGGAGAACCCCTGGGAGCGGGTGGCCGAGAAGTATCCCCCCGGCTCGATCGTCGAGGGCAAGGTCCGCAACATCGCCAACTACGGCGCCTTCGTCGAGATCGAGGAGGGTATCGACGGATTGCTGCACGTCTCCGACCTGTCGTGGACCAAGAAGGTGGGCCATCCCAGCGAGGTGCTCAAGAAGGGCGAAGTGGTCCGCGCCGTCGTACTCGCCGTCGACCAGGACAAGCAGCGAATCGCCCTGGGTCTCAAGCAGATGCAGGAGGACCCGTGGGTGAGCGTGATACCGGCCAACTACCGCCCGGGCATGGTCGTCAAGGGACATGTGACCAAGATCGCCAACTTCGGTGTGTTCGTGGAGCTGGAGCCGGGCCTGGAGGGCCTGCTGCACATCAGCGAAATCTCCGACCACAAGATCGAAAAGCCCGAAGAGGCCCTCAAGAGCGGCCAGGAAGTCGACGTCAAGATCCTCCGCGTCGACACCGAGGAGCGCAAGATCGGTCTGTCGCTGAAACGCGCTCTGTGGGCTATCGAGGAGCAGGCCCGCGAGGAAAAACGCGCCGAACGCCAGAGGGAACGCGGACTGCGCGGCGGTCTGGAAGGCGGCGAGCAGACCCACGGCCTTGGAGACCTGAAGCTGTAGCCTCCTCCTGCCCGCTGCGCCGTTGACTTGTGCGGGTAAATCGCGTTTAACTTCGGGCCATGAGCCGCATCCTCGTCGCTGTCAGCACGCCGTGGGCCGCCCAGAAGGCCGTCGAGCCGATGGCCGACCTGGCCAGGCGTCTCGGAGCCGAAGTGCTTGTAGTGCACGTTTCCCGCCCCAGCGCGGGGCAGATGCGGCAGCAGGAGCAGGCCGAGGGCGAGGCGGCGATCAACATCCTGCGCGAGGGCCTTCAGGCCAGAGGCCTGGTCGTCCAGACCCTGCTGCTGTTCAGCGACGACATCGCCCGGGCCGTCCTCAACACCGCGGCCGAGCGCGAAGTGTCGCTGATCGTGCTGGGGCTGACCGGCAAGAACGTTTTCGCCCGGCTTCTGGCGGGAAACGTGCCCGTCGAGCTGATCCGCAATACGAAGGTGCCCGTGCTGCTGCTGCCGCCCGACTGGAGCGGGGCGGTGTGAAGGTTCGGGGTGCAGGGTTCAGTGTGGAGCGTGCAGCGCACTTGACCGTCCAGATGTCCTGCTCGCAATCGCCGTTGAGCCGGCCCGCTCGCGGGCTGCTGCACCAACGCCACCAACGTCCAACAGGAGCGCATCGAAATGACCGCGACCGCGAAAGCCGTTTTGAACAAGTATTCATCGCGTATCACCCAGCCCGCCAGCCAGGGCGCAAGCCAGGCCATGCTCATCGGCACCGGCATCACCCTGGACGACCTGAACAAGCCTCAGGTGGGAATCTGCAGCATGTGGTATGAGGGCAACACCTGCAACATGCACCTGCTGGACCTGGCCGCGAAAGTCCGCGAGGGCGTGATCGCCGCCGGCTGCGTCGGCATGCGCTTCAACACCATCGGCGTGAGCGATGGCATTGCCATGGGCACCGACGGCATGAGCTACTCGCTACAGTCGCGCGATCTGATCGCCGACTCCATCGAGACCGTCATGGCCGCCCACTGGTATGATGCCATGGTCGCCATCCCCGGCTGCGACAAGAACATGCCGGGCTGCGTCATGGCGATGGGCCGCCTGAACCGCCCCGCCCTGATGATCTACGGCGGCACCATCCGCGCCGGCTGCGCCACCATCCGCGGCCGGCAGGAAAAGCTCGACATCGTTTCGGCCTTCCAGTCCTACGGTCAGAAAATCGCCGGACGCATCACCGAGGAGGAGCGACGGACCATCATCGCGAACGCCTGCCCCGGCGCCGGCGCGTGCGGCGGCATGTACACCGCCAACACCATGGCCTCGTTCATCGAGGCGATGGGGCTGACGCTGCCCTATTCCGCCAGCACTCCCGCCGAGGATCCCGCCAAACAGCAGGAATGCATCAACGCCGGGGCGGCCATCCGCCGCCTCCTGGAGATGGATCTCAAGCCGCGCGACATCATCACCCGCCAGAGCTTCCTCAACGCCATGAGGCTGACGATGGTGCTGGGCGGATCGACCAACGCCGTGCTCCACTCCATCGCCATGGCCGGCGCCTTCGACATCGACCTCACCCTCGACGACTGGCAGCGCGTCTCCGATGAAACTCCTCTCCTCAGCGACTTCAAACCATCCGGCAAGTACGTCATGGAAGACCTCCACGTCGTCGGCGGCATACCCGGTGTCATGAAGATGCTCCTGGCGGCCGGCCTCATCGACGGCTCGCAGAAGACCGTGACCGGCCGCACCATCGCCGAGAACCTGGCCGACCTGCCGCCCCTGAAGCCATTTGGCCAGGGCGCCGGCCAGCAGGATATCGTCCAGCCGCTGGACAGGCCCCTCAAGAAGGACGGCCACATCCGAGTGCTGCGTGGCAACCTCGCGCCCACCGGTGCCGTTGCCAAAATAACCGGCAAGGAGGGGCTGCGCTTCAGCGGCCCGGCGCGCGTCTTCGACTCCGAGGAGGACATGCTCCGCGGCCTGGAGCAGAAGCAGATCAAGCCCGGGGACGTGATCATCATCCGCTATGAAGGTCCCAAGGGCGGACCGGGCATGCCTGAGATGCTCACGCCCACCTCGGCGCTGGCCGGCGCCGGCTTCCTCAACGAGGTGGCGCTGATCACGGACGGGCGGTTTTCCGGCGGCTCGCACGGGTTCATCATCGGACACGTAACGCCGGAGGCGATTGAAGGGGGGCCGATCGCGCTGGTGAAGGATGGCGACCCGGTGAGCATCGACGCCCAGACCTGCCAGATCAACCTGGGGGTGGATGAGGCGGAGTTGAACAGGCGCCGGGCCGCGTGGAAACGCCCGCCCTACAAGGCGACGCGCGGCACCCTGGCCCGCTACATCAGGAGCGTGAAGAGCGCCTCGGAGGGCTGTGTGACCGACGAGTGACGGCTCAGCCCCTCATCTCGGTCACCTGCTCATCTTCGGCCGCCTGCTTGTCTCGTAAGGGCAATGCCGGCAGCTTCCTTCGCAGCAGGAGCCTCGGCGCAGAAGAAACACGGCGGTGGCCACGCGCACGCGCAGAACCGGGTCGCGATAGAACCTGGCCCCTGCGCGGCAGGCCTGCTCATGAAGCCTGAGCACAAGCTGCTCGTAATCGGCGGGCGTGGTGGGAGTCATGGGTCGATGCGGGCACCGCAGCGGTGCAGCAGTCGGAATACAGCACCGATCTAATGCTAGAATGCTACTGTATACTTCTCCTGCGGACAATGCCGATGGTGCGCGAGAGGTGAGCGGGTCGGAGCAGCAGGCTCGCGCAGAGACGCCGAGGCGCAGGGAAGGGCAAGAAGCGCATACACGAGGCGCAGGGAAAGGCATTGAGCAAGCAACGGCGGTGGCGCGGCGCCATCCCCGACCACCGGCCAGGATCACGTCGGCGCGCAATGTGGCACGGGCGTCTCGCGCGCAATGTTCGTGCTACCAAGGCCCCGGTGTCGCGCGGTGCGCGACCTACGGGGTGCTACGGACAGCCCGCCGCCTGGTAGTAGCACGGGCGTCCCGCCCAATGCCATCAACTTAGCGTGCCGGGTCATATGATACCTTGGTGGCGTGGACGACTCAGTTGGTCCCTCGGTCCGTTGAGTTGCGGATACCGGTGTCGGCCTCGTTTG
>Ga0308417_1000298_pt1 | contig 36604 bp, 34 predicted proteins | sample HotsprSampleOS65_FD_203528 | JGI IMG/M metagenome (GOLD analysis project Ga0308417, IMG submission 203528) | Hot spring phototrophic mat microbial communities from Octopus Spring, Yellowstone National Park, Wyoming, United States - 20090730_OS65 ...
TGAATGGAATCAGCGGCCGTACCAGTTCCCATTGCTCATCCGTGAGCGCGTGTCGCGTAGACATTGCCAACCTCCGTGTCGTTTTGCACCATTATAGGCAAGATTCGGGTTTTAAGACAGAGCCTACAGTGGGCGGTGTGGTTGGTTGCCGACGGGGCTGAGGCGGTACAATGCTCTGTGCCTGGAGCCAACGATGGCAACCCGCCGCTGGAGTTCCAGGTCGAGGACTCACACGTCGCTGTCGTACTGAGGAGGCGCACATGAGCACGCCCGTCATTGCCTTCTTCAACAACAAGGGCGGTGTCGGCAAGACCTCCATGGTTTACCATCTCTCCTGGATGCTTGCGGACCGCGGGCTGCGCATCGTAACCGCCGACCTGGACCCCCAGGCCAATCTGACCGCGGCCTTCCTCGATGAGGATCGACTCGAACAGTTGTTTCCGACCGATCACCATTCCGCAACCATCTTCGCTTGCGTTTAGCCGCTCAAGAAAGGCACCGGCGACATCGCCGGCCCCCACCTCGAGCCTGTCACAGCTCGCCTTCAGCTCATCCCGGGCGACATGGCGCTTTCAACGTTTGAGGACCAGTTGTCCGAGGTCTGGCCCAAGTGCATGGACCGCGACGAGCGCGCGTTCCGCGTCACGTCGGCATTCTGGCGCATCCTTCAGGCCGGCGCCCGCGAACACCAGGCGGATGCCGTCCTGATCGACCTGGGGCCAAACCTGGGGGCGATCAACCGAGCGGCGCTGATCGCGTCGGATTACGTGGTCATACCGCTTGGACCCGATCTGTTCTCATTGCAGGGCCTTGAGAACCTCGGGCCGGCGCTGCGCCGATGGCGCGCGGAATGGCAGGAACGTCTACAGAAGAACCCGGAGCCGACCCTGAACCTGCCAGCGGGGAAGATCGCTCCCATCGGATATGTCGTCCTTCGCCACTCGATACGTCTTGACCGTCCCGCGAAAGCCTTTGAACGGTGGATCTCCCGCATCCCGCCCACCTATCGTAAGGCCGTTCTCGACCAGCCCGTCGATCCGTCCGTGCACATCGACAACGATCCCGACTGCATCGCCAAGTTGAAGGACTACCGCAGTCTCATGCCTCTCGCCCAGGAGGCCCGCAAGCCCATGTTCTTCCTCAAGCCGGCCGACGGCGCATTGGGCGCGCACGCCAACGCGGTGGCCGACGCCTACAAGGATTTCCTTGCGGTGGCGCGGAGCGTCGCTCGGCGCGCTGGTATCAAGTCGCCCTGACGGACGGTGCGCTGCGCCTCCTCACCACCCGTGAGTCCGCGGGCCTGCGGCCCTGCGGCTAAACTCGGTTCGCTTCTCCGCGTCCGCTGCACCTCTGCGGTGAATCCCTGGCGGTAAGGCTCATCCCTGCAACAGCGACAGCCCCCCGTCGATCCAGATCGGCGTGCCGGTGATGTAGCGCGAGCGGTCGGAGGCCAGGAACAGCACCAGCTCGGCCACCTCCTCCGACGTGGCCGGGCGGCCCATGGGGATGGGGGGATGGGGCACGTAGCGGAGCTTCTGGCAGTCGCGGATAACGGTGTTGTCGCCGATCTCGGTCCTGGTGGCGCCGGGGCAGATGACGTTGACGCGGATGTTGTCGCGGGCCAGCTCCAGCGCCAGCATCTGCGCCATAGCCAACTGGCCGGCCTTGGAAACGCTGTAGGCGGTGGCGCCGGAGTTGGAGAAGATGCGCGTGCCGTTGACGGAGGAGTCGACGATGACCGAGCCGCCGCCGGCCTTCTTGAGGTGGGGCACGGCATACTTGATGGTCAGGAACGTGCCGCGGAGGTTGATCGCGATGGTCTGGTCGAACTCCTCGGGGCTCAGGTCTTCGATGGGCGCCCAGACACCATTGATCCCGGCGTTGGCGAAAACGATATCGAGCCGGGCGAAGCGCTGCACCGTTTGCGCAATCGCCTGCTCCATCTGATCGGCCTTGGCGACGTCGGCGGTGATGGCGATGGCCTGGCCGCCGCCGTTGTTGATTTCGTCGGCGACGGCCCGCACCTGCGCTTCGGTGCGGCTGAGTGCCGCGATCTTTGCCCCGTGCCGGGCCATGAGGATGGCCGACGCCTTGCCGATGCCCGAGCCGGCCCCGGTGATGAACGCGACTTTGCCGGAGAGGTCCATGGTGCGCTCCTTGTGCACCCATTCATGCGACGCCTCGACCCGAAGTCAAGGCGGCATCGAGCCCATCGCCGCCGCGCTCGGTGCTCGCCCCTGTGTCGGTCATGCCATAAAATCCGAGCAATATGGCGACCGACGACGTGCGTTACTGGCTCGACCTTGCCCGCTACGACCTCAGGGCGGCCACCGCGATGCTCAAGGCTAAGCAGCGACTCTACGTTGGATTCCTCTGCCATCTGGCCATTGAGAAGACCCTGAAGGCGTATTGGGTGCATACCCGGAGCACCACGCCTCCTTTCACGCATGGCCTGTCATTCCTGGCGGAGCGTACCGGGATTCTGCCAAAGATGGACGCGCGGGCGACGGTGGTCCTGGACTTTCTTGAACCTCTGCACATCGAGGACGGTACCCGACCGACAAGGCGCGGCTGCTTCGCATGCTGACGCCGTGCAGGTGCGAATGGCTTGTGCGCGAGACTCGGAGGCTGCATCGATGGATCAGAAACAGGCTGTCCGCAAAGTGAAGCAATTCGCCGAAGCGGTGCAACGGCACCTGCCGATTTGCGACGTGCTGCTGTACGGATCCTACGCTCGGGGCCGTCCGCGGCGCTACAGCGACATTGATGTCGCGGTCGTTGTGGACGAGTACGTCGGCGACATCCTCGCCATGAAGGCGCAGCTCTTCCGATTGCGCCGAGACATTGATGTGCGCATCGAGCCCCTGCTCATCGAGCGCAAACACGATCCGGCCAGGTTTCTGAACGAGATCATGCGCACCGGCAGGCTTGTTGCGTCCTACTCTTGAGCGGTACGCCCCTGATGGCACCGCCTGCAACAATTGCACCGGCAGCGCCCTGCGTGCAGCCGGCTGGTCGGATGGACCTTCGCACGGTGCAGCGCCGGCCCTTCGTGCCTTCCCCATCTTTCCCCGCTATCATCCGCCCGATTCGTTTCACGGAGACCACTCATGCCCGATGAAATCCGCAGGCTCGACATCAGCGATCTTCAGCGCATCGAGCGATTCCGCCGCGCTGGATATGGCGGATCGGTTTCCGACGCGCTGTACTACCTGGGCATCAAGAACACCGTCTTCTCCGACCGCTTCAAGCCCCTGCGCCAGGGGATGCAGCTTGTGGGCCGGGCCATTACCGTCAAGATCCACACCGTGGCCGACTGGGAGATGACCCCCGAGCAGAAGAAAGCCGATGAGGCCCGCTGGGAGGCGGCCGGGGGGCATCCGCAGAAGCAGATGATGCGCGCGGTGGCCAACTCCCCGCCCGGCTCGGTCCTGTGCTTCGACTGCGGCGGCGACATGCAGCCGGCGCATTTCGGCGAGATGAGCTGCCAGCTCGCCTACGCCCACGGCTGCCGGGGCATGCTGCTGGCCGGCAACTGCCGCGACACGCAGTACGTCCTGAAGATGCCCGACTTTCCGGTGTTCAGCTTCGGCACGCGGCCGAACTTCTTTGGCGGCTGGATCATCACCGAGGTGAACAAGCCGATCTACCTGCCCGGGCATCTGACGCACTATGTGCGGGTGAATCCGGGCGACTACATTTTCGCCGACAACGACGGCGCCCAGCTCATTCCGGCGCACCTGGTGGATGAGGTGCTGATGCGCGTCGAGGACACCTTCGAGAAGGAGAATGCCGAGCGCGAAGCCCTGGCGGCGGGGATGCCGATTGACGAGGTGTATCGGAAGTTCGGGGTGCTGTGAGGCCGCTGGCGAAATGACGAAGTCCGAAACCCGAAGCCCGCCGCCAAAACCCGAAGCTCGAAATCCGAAGTCCGAATCAATGACGAACAACGAATGACGAAGCCCGAAGCGACCGTCGGAATGCAGATCTCAGATCTCAAATCCGGAATCCCAATCGCAAATCAAAAATCAAAAATCAAAAATCCCCCATGATTCCCATCTCCGAATACCTCGGCTCCTCCCCCACCCCGCTGTGGAAGCTCTGCCGCCAGCTTGGCGTGACGCACGCGGTAGCCACGCTTCCGGTCAAGGAGGCAGGCAACGCCAAACCCTGGGACTACATGCCCCTGCTTCACATGAAGCAGCGCTACGAGGACTACGGATTCAAGGTCGCGGTTATCGAGGCCTCTCCGCCGATGAACCGCATTCGTCTGGGCCTCGACGGCCGCGACGAGGAGATCGAGCACTTCTGCACGCTGCTGACCAACATGGGCGCGCTGGGCATCCCCGTCATCTGCTACAACTGGATGGCCGTCATCGGCTGGCTGCGCACGTCGTTCACCATCCCCGGCCGGGGCGGCGCCCTGGTCAGCGGCTACGACCACGCGCTGATGCGCAACGCCCCGCCGTTGCCGGAGGCCATCGGCGAGGAGAGGCTCTGGGACAACTTCGCGTATTTTCTGGAGCGCGTGCTGCCTGTCGCAAAAAGCGCCAGGGTGAAGCTGGCGCTTCATCCCGACGATCCGCCCCTCTCGCCCATCCGCGGCATGGGCCGGATCATGCGCAGCGTCGATGCCTTCAGGCGCGTCATCGACATGGCCGATAGCGAGTACAACGGCATCACCCTCTGCCAGGGCAACTTCGCCCTGATGAGCGACAACCTGCCCGAAACCATCCGCTATTTCGGCCGGCGCAGGCGAATTCACTTCGTCCACCTGCGCGACGTGCGCGGCACAGCCGAGCGGTTTGTCGAAACGTTTCATGATGAGGGTCCCACGGACCTGGTGACGTGTTTGCGCGCGTATGCCGAGGTGGGCTTTGACGGCGTGCTTCGACCCGACCACGTGCCGACCCTGGAGGGCGACAGCAATGAGCAGGGCGGCTATTCGACGCTCGGCCGGCTGTTCGCCATCGGCTATATTCGCGGGCTTCAGGATGCGATCGAGGGCAGGGGGCGGCCCAATGACGAAGCCCGAAACCCGAAGCCCGAAGGAATGACGAAGCGAGAATGACGAAATCAAGGGACGCGATTGGTGCGCGGATCGCCGATCGCGAGAGGGTTCAGGGTTCGGGGTTCAGGGTTCAGTATGGGCGCCGGAGCGTGCGAGTGTCGACGGCCGCCCATCGAAAACCAAAAATCAAAAATCAAAAATCGAAAATCAAAAATCCCACCCCCCTCTACTTCTCCACCACCCAGATGTTCCTGAAGAACACCGGATTGCCGTGGCCCTGGAGCTGCAACGGCCCGCCGCTGGGACCTTCGCGCCGCCCGCCGCCGGTGCGGTCCTTGATCTCCACGCGGTTGTGGATGACCACGCCGTTGTGCCGGACGGTGACGATGGCGTTGCGTATCTTCTGTCCTGTCTGCTCGTCGAACTGGGCCGTCTCGAACTCAAAGTCAAACGTCTGCCACACCAGGGGCGGCAGGCACATGTTCACATCGGGTAGTTTCTGGCCATAGATCGCCCCGCACGTGCCCATCCACATGCGCTCGGCCCCGAACGAATCCACAATCTGGATTTCGTAACGGTCCTGAAGGTAAACACCGCTGTTGCCACGCGCCTCGCCCGTAGCCGTCGGCACGAACGGCGTCATGAACTCGATGTGCGCTGTGAAATTTCGGAACGAACGGCGGCTGCGCGTGCCGGCGGCCAGAGCATTGCCCAGCTCGATGTGGCCGCCGATCCACTCCTCGGCGCTGGTGCCGTCAAAGAGCACGACCGCGCCCGCAGGCGGCTTGGCGCCCAGGGTGGGGCTGCGCCGCTCTACACGCTTCAGTTCCAGCTCATCGCCCTGGGGGCCGCGCCCCGTCATGACTCCGTCGCGGATGCTGAGCGTATAGCCGGCCGCGCCCGATCCGCGCAATGTCGTGACGCCGTCCTGGGTGGCGCCCTTCACCACCGCCGGGGGTTGGCCGTCCCAGCCGGCGCCCGGCAGGCCGCCGTTCTGCACCAGCGCGTAGAACGAGCCGTTGCCCGTGGCCACGACCTGCGCCGCGATGATGGTGCGCACACCGCCGGCCAGGCGATAGCCGATATACTCGCCCTGCACCTGATAGTCGGGACCCGCCGATTCCACATCGACAAACGTGGGTATCGGCGCCTCTCCCGCATGGGCGAGCAGCCCGCTCAGCAACACCACGGCCATCATCACGCGCGCAACTCGAAGCATGAGTCCTCCAATCTGTTACATAGCCAATACCGCGCGGCGGCCGTTGCGTTAGAGCCGCTGCTCGCGGACCGCCTGCACCAGCGCCTCGATGTTCTCCCAGGGGACATCCGGCTCCAGTACATGGGTGGGGGCGACGATGACGGCGGCGCCGTGGCGCGCCAGCTCGGCGCACTGCGCCACGGCCGCGCGGACGTCGTCGGGGGTGCCGAAGGGCATCGTGCTCTGGGTGCCGATCATGCCCCAGAAGGCCAGATGGTCCTGATACTGTGGGATAACCTCGCCGGGCGGCATGCACTCGGGCTGCACGGGATTGAGAATGTCGACGCCGATTTCGATCAGGTCGGGGATGATGGCGCGGATGTCGCCGTCGGAATGATAGCGCACGTAGACAGGCTTGCCCTGGTTGGCGCGGATCGCGTCGATGACGCGCTTCAGCCGCGGCCGCAGATGCTGGCGCCAGAACTCGACGGACATCATCATGCCGCGCTGAGTGCCGACATCGTCGCCCAGGCCGATGACGTCAACACCGGCCTGTGCCATGGCGCTGACGGCGTAGACGGAGCGCTGCGTGAACCAGTCGAGCAGCCACGTACCGATGCCGTTGTCGTCGATGAGGTCGGCGAAGAGGTTGTCCATGCCGCGCAGGTACCAGGCGAACTCGAAGATGGTGCATTCGAGCCAGCCGACAATGGGCCGGCCACGCTCGTGGGCGTCGCGGACAGCGCCCTCGTAGAAGGCGGCGGCCTGGGTGCGCGACCAGTCGGGCCAGGGCAGGCTCTTGAGTTGATCGACACTGGTCACCGCCGAGAGGGGATGCAGCATCTCGCGGAAGTGATAGGCCTCGCCGACATCCTCGCGGCGCGGGCGTTTGTGGGTCACGCCGGCGAAGCCGATCTCGACGTCGTCGGGCAGAGGGAAGCCGATGTCGGCGAAGGCCCTGCGCCACCGGCCGGCGTCGGTCTGGTAGTTGGGGTGGGTGGCGACGAAGTCGAGGGAGAAGGCTTCGACGAGGTTACGCGTGCCCTTCTTCTTCTCGACCACGTCGACGATGGGGGGCGTGGCCTGGATGTCGAAGGGGAGCCACTGCGGCTGTTCATGCCGCATCATGCGGTGGAAGTTGTCGAGGGAGGTGAGGGGCATGGGCGTGGGGGAAGCCCGAATGACGAAATCCGAAGTCCGAATCAATGGCGAATGACGAAGCCCGCATGACGGGCACGAGTCATGGGGGTGTCTCCTTTGCCTGCGCACGCAGCGCCTGGGACATGGCTTTGAGGTGCTCGGGGGTGGTGCCGCAGCAGCCGCCGATGATCGCCACCCCGAGCTGCCGCAGCGGGGCGATGAGAGCGGCCATGTCGGCCGGGGACGCGGGATAGACCAGCTTCCCATCCACGCTTGCTGGAGAGCCGGCGTTGGGCTGCAGGATGACCGGCCTGCCACGGGCCGCTTTGATGAGCTGCTCGGCGAGGCGCAGATAGTCGTCCAGCCCAAGCGCCGTGCCGCAGTTGGCACCCACGATGTCGGCGCCGGCGTCGATGGCGGCCGCGATGGCGTCGGCCAGCGTCGTGCCCATCATGGTGCGGAACATCGCATCCTGCTTGCCAAAGGCGTAGGTGGCGATGACGGGCGCCCGGCGCGTTGCCTTGGCGGCCTTGATGGCGATGGTCATCTCGGCGGGGTCGGACATGGTTTCGACGATGATCGCATCGACGCCGCCTTCGTAGAGGACAGCCGCCTGCTCGCCGAACATGGCGGTTAGTTGGTCGGCCGTCGTGTCACCGAGAGGCTCGAGGAAGCCGCCGAAGGGGCCGATGTCGCCCAAGACCCAAACGTTGGAACCGGCCGCCTGGCAGGCGAGGCGTGCGCCGGCGCGGTTGAGCTCCGCCGCGCGGTCAGCAAGGCCGTGGCGGGCGAGGGCGGCGCGCGTGCCGCCGAAGGTGTTGGTGGTGATCAGGTCGCAGCCAGCCTGGAGATACGCGCGGTGGATGTCCGCAACGGCCGAGGGGTTGTCAATGTTCCACAGCTCGCCGCAGGCGCCGGCCGCCAGGCCGCGGAGGAACAGTTGCGTGCCCATGGCGCCGTCACACAGCAGAGTGCGGGTCTTGATCGCATCGAGGAGGCTGGTGGGGTTCATCATCGCTCCGGCTGGGGGGCGGCAAGTGTGCCATTTCACTCACGCCTTGGCGCTTTGGCAACTGTCACGCTCGATCTGCTTGAGGAAGGCGTTGGCATCCTCGACGGAGTCGAAAGCGCCGCTGACGTCGAGCCATAGCCCGCGGGGGCCGACGGCGCGGAGAACGGCCAGCGCGTCGGCCGCATCCTCGGCCAGGACGTGCACGCACTTACCCGCCTCGACGCATCTCTTGTACACATCCACCCACCGCGCCGCCGGACCCTGGCCGGCGCCGTAAACCCACTGCACGCCATTGAGATTGGGTGTTTCCAGCAGCAGGTCCAGGTGTCGCAGGGCCGCCGGGCCGTCAAGGTGGAAAATGCTTCGCTCCAGCGGCGTCATTTCGTAGAGGATGTCGGGGTAGATGAACTCGCGGGCGATCTGGGGCGAGACCATGCACCAGAAGTCACAGCTCGGCACGTAGTACGGGCCTTCGTGATAGGCGCGAATCCAGGTGCTGCAGCCCATGCCGGCGGCCGAGACCTTGGCATATTGGCGCCGGAAGCATTCGATGAAGACGTCGGCGGCGCGTCGGCTGACTTGTCGAATGAGCTGTGGGCAGTCGATCAGGTCCAGACACAGGTTCTGGGGGTCGCGAAGGGCGGCCAGGATGTCGTAGCTGTCGTGGATGTCGGTGATGCCGACGATGTAGCGCCCCTGGCTGCGCTGGATGGCCAGGTCGGTGATACGCTCGACGGTCTGCCAGTAGACATTGTCGAAGTTGAGGGGGCGGCTGAGGATCTCCTGCCACTGCTCGGGCTCTTGGACGATGGGTATCGACCAGCTCGTGGTTTCGGAGAACTCCAGGTCGCAGCCAAGCATGGTGGCGGCAACCTCGGGACCGACGTTGGGCCAGAAAACCGGGAAGCTGTCGCCGACGAAGTCGTGCTGGGCGAGGTGGGCGATGGCCGATTCAACGAAGAACTCGGCGTCGAGCCAGCGCTGGCGCAGGGTGGCGTGCGACGAGGCGGGTCCGGCGTAAGGTCGGGCGGGATTGACCCACACGCTGGTGGGCGGTCGGTCGAGGACCTGGCAGTGCCACCATGCGGCGAAGCGGTCGATGGTCTTGTCGAATTCGGGCTTCCAGAGCAGGTGGCGGATCATGTCCGCAATCTACGAGGGCGGAATGCCGCCGGCAACCGGACTTCCCCGGTCCAGGGCAAAGACGGCGACGGCGGCGGCCAGGCGCACGTCGGCATCCGAGTCGCTGAGCATGCGCCGCAGCAGCGGCAGGGTATCGGGGTCGCCGATGGCGCCCAAAGCCAGCGCAGAGAGGTACCGCATTGCGGCCTCCGGGTGGGTGGTTGCCCCGCGCGCGATGGCCAGTCCCTCGCGCGAGCCCAGCATGCCCATCGCCCGCGCGGCCACCAGCCTCACCTCGAGGCGATCCGACTCGAGGCTCTCGCGGACGTGCTGGATCACTTCGCGTCGTCGCGGACCGGCCAGGGCCAGCAGCGCCGTCATCTGATGCGAGGGATTGCCACTGAGGGCGGCCGACGCCAGCGCCTTGAGTCCCTCCTCATCTCCGAGGCGCCACAGGGCTTCGGCGGCCTGGAGGCGAACGCCCACGTCGCTGTCCTTCAGGCGCGGGCGGATCACGCGTACGGCGGTGGGCTCGCCCAGCCGCCCCAGGGCCAGCACCGCGTTTCCGCGGGTGCCCGCGCGCGTGCTGCCCAGTGCTTCTTCCAGCCCCGCGCTGTAGCGCACGTCGCCAAGCCGGTGCAGCGCGAAGATCACCGCCACCTGGACGTCCGAGTTGATGTTGGGCTCCCCCATCATCTTCCGCAGGACCGGCACCGCCTGCGGCAGCCGCAGCTCGCCGGCCGCCATGCACGCCGCGAAGCGCACGACCGGCGCCGGGTCGCTCATGGCGGCGATGATCTGTTCGTGCCCGGAGGATCCAACGGTGTCCTTGATGGCCTCGACCGCGTGGGCGCGGACGATCTCGCTGCGGTGCGTGAGAGACGAGTCAATGATGCGCCTGGCCTCGGCACGCACGTCCAGCGGCACCCCGTCCCAGCCGCCGCCCTGCGTCTGCTGGCAGCCACCCACCCACAACAGCAGCATGGCCAGACCCCAGATCGCGCGCACGCGCACGCGCCCGCGAGCAAGCACATATCGGTTCATTGCATCTCCTCGAACATATCATATCGGCCGGCATCCCGCCGCCGCTGCACGCCTCCGGGGCCGCAGGTCTGTCGAACAGCGGCCAGGGACCTGCGACCACAGGAGGCTATGGCGTCGCCCCCGACTGCTGATTGAGCCACTGAATCACCGTGGCCAGCATGCCGTCGGTCAGACGGTTCCAGTCGTCGGGACTGTGCAGGGTGAGCCGGCCGGGGGCGCCGGCCGCCTGGTAGGCGATTGCCGCCCGGTTGACGGCGGTGACAATGTCGCCGTGTGTCGCCCGCCAGTCGCCGGTGGGAGCCACGATGAGCATGGGGCGGGGCGCGGTGGCGGCCAGCAGGTCGTCAAAATCCACCGGCAGGCGCGACTCATTGCCGATGAACAGCCCCACGCGGGGCATCCAGCCGTACAGGTGGCTGTAGCGGCGAATACCGCCGGTGCCGGCCGCGTCGGTGTCGGTCCGCATGGGCGTGAAGCCCGCGACGCTGATGGCACCGGCGACGCGGTCGTCAACGGCCGCCGTCATCGTCGCCACCATGCCGCCCATGCCATAGCCGAAGAGATAGATCCTCTGCGGATCGATGTCAGGCGCCCGGGCGGCCGCGTCGATGGCGTGCCGCGCATCGAGCACCATCTTGCCCATCAGGCTCCAGTCGGGATAGCGATAGTAGAAGCCGCGTCGCTCCTCCTGGCGGTCTGCGGTGGCGATGGGGTCGAAACAGAAGGTCGCATACCCGGCACGGGAAAACTCGATGAACGGAAGGGCGCCGGACCGGTAGCTGCCCACGTAGCCGCTGGAAGTGGCCAGGGGCGCCAGGAATATCACCGCCGGCAGGCGGTTGTTTCCTCCGGCGCCGGCCGGCTGCCCCGGCGGATAGTAGATGCTGGCGTTGATGTTCTGGCCGAACGTGAGTTTGATGCGCAGGGGCGCGGCGGGACTGCCGCGGTTGAGCAGGGTTGATTCCTCATCGCTCTCGCCCCTGGTGAAGTCTGCGGGCATCGGCTCATAGGCCGGTCCGTCGCCCAGAAGCCAGGCGAGCTGTTTACGCGCTTCGTCGCGGGGCAGAGGCGGGGCGTTGCGGCGATCCGGCATGCTGGCAACGTTGAACTTGTGGGCATTGGCCCTGGCCCAGGTCTCGTAATCCCACACGTGGAAGGGTCGATAGGGAAACAGATCGGCGGGCGTGAGTCCCCTGTGCTTGCGGCCGGAAATGAGCATCAGAAACTCGCCGAAATCGCGAATGGTCTGCTGGTCGGGGCTGTGCTGACCGGGGCCGTAGCGGAGGGCCAAGTTGCCCGGCGCGCCCAGCATCCTGTAAACGGACAGCGCGCTCTCGTAGGTGCGCTCGACGGCCCAGGTGTTCTCCACCCAGTCATGCCAGGCGGTGCGCATCAGCAGCGGACGCGGGGCGATGAGGTAGTACAAGGCCGGGCTGTCCACCGGGAGCTTGTTCTCCCGCCCGGCGAAAAAGCGCACTTTGGGGCTGACCCAGTCGGGAAACTGGCCGGTGAGCAGCTCGACGGACTCGCCGTAGTAGTAGCCGTCGCAGTAGCGGTAGAAGAGCGATCCGCCGCTGCCGGGACTGGAGGCGACCACGCCGGCGAAGCGATCGTCGAAGGCGGCGGCCACCATGGCCTGCTTGGCGCTGCGCGAGTTGCCGCCGATATAGACGCGGTTGGGGTCGACGCTGTCGAGGGTGATCAGCCAGTCCAGGGCGCGGCTGGCGCTCCAGCCGCGGCGGCGGAACGCGCTCCAGTCGTAGTTCCCGAAGAGCCGGTCGTAGTCTTCCGACTGGTCCTTGCGCTCGGGCACGTGCACCGGATCGGTGGCGTTGTAGATGCAGATGCCGAAGTCGACCTCGTCGGCCGGGAGCCTGCCCCACATGGCGTAATCGCGGTTGTCGGACATGTACACCGGATGGCGCCCCGGCGAGCGTGGGGGGTAGTACCAGCAGCGGAGTTTGGCGGCGTGGTCCGGGCCGAACTCGAGCATTACCTGCCACACTTCCCGCCCCTGGTCATCCTTGCTCTTGCTCTCGATGGTGCCGCGCACGTTGCCGGGAGGCGGCGGAGCGTGTCCCAGCAGCCACTGTTCCAGCAGCCGGCGCAGCCCCTCGCGGCGCACCGGCCACTCGCCGGCTGTTACCGCGCGCACCTGCCCGTCGCGCTCGATGAGCAGCGGATCGGGTGGATACGGCTGTGTGGGCAGGCGGCCAAAGTCGGGCGGCAGTTCGCCGGTCCGCGCCAGCCACTGCGTGAAGGCCGGATTGGGCGCCAGCCGGCGGAGTCGCGCCAGGTCCTCCTGGGGCGAGGAGGCCGCCTGCTGGCCCCAGCTAGTCACACCCGCCACTGCCACCAGCGCAATGAAGACCGAAATCAACTCGATCAGTCGCATGAAGTCGCTCCTGGAAATGAACGCGGAACAATCACGGTCGGGGACCTGGGTCGCCGGTCGGAGTTAACTACAGACCGTCGAGCGGGGCGTTGCGGATGAAGGATCGCGCCGGCGGGACCATGCGTCATCTTGACACCCCTTGCCCTGACCGCTACAACGCCCCTCCCGGATGAGCCCTGGCCCAGGACGCCGGGCGGAGCTTGGCGGCCATCGCATCCCTCGTATGCAATCTGTTCTTGCGAGCCTCGCCGACGGATCCCGTACCGTCTTTCAGCGATTCATCTTCGGCGACAGCCCTCAGCCCCTGTCGCCGTGGCTGGAGCTGGCCTACAGCCTGGCCATCATCGCCGTGCCCATCACCGGCCTGGTGGCGCTGATCGGCATGATCGCCATCTGGGGCGAGCGGAAGGTGGCCGGGCACATCCAGAGCCGCCCGGGCCCCAACCGCGTGGGGCCCTTCGGGCTTTTCCAGTCCATTGCCGACGGCATCAAGCTGATCCTCAAGGAGGACCTGATTCCACGGCAGGCCGACAGGCCTCTGTTCCGCATGGCCCCTTATCTGGCATTTGCGCCGGTGTTCGCGGCCTTCGTGGCCCTGCCGTTCGGCCCTGAGATGACCTTCGAGCCGCGCCTGAACGCGGGGGTGTTCTTCATCCTGGCAGTGTTGAGCGTCGAGGTGATGGGGGTGATCCTGGCCGGCTGGGCGAGCAATAACAAGTGGTCGGTCTACGGCGCCATGCGCGAGGCCTGCCAGATGGTGTCGTATGAAATCCCGCTGGGCCTTTCGATCATCGTGGCGGTGATGGCGGCCGGAACCCTGAACATGGTGCAGCTCGGCCTGCTCCAGGGCGGGGGCCTCCACACCTGGCTGATCTTCCGCAATCCCTTCACTTTCCTGGCGTTTATCCTCTTCTTCGTGGCCAGTCTGGCCTCCAACAAGCGCGCACCCTTTGATCTGCCCGAGTCGGAGTCGGAGCTGGTCGCCGGTTTTCACACCGAATACAGCGGCATGCGCTTCGCCTTCTTCTTCTTCGCCGAGTACGCGGCGATGTTCGTCGTCGGGGCTGTGGCGGCCGCGCTGTTCCTGGGTGCCTGGCACGACCCGTTTGGGCTGCTGGGCTATTACCACCAGCGGTTCACGGCCCAAGGTGCCCTCGGCGGGCTGGTAGCGGTGAATCTGATCGGGGCCGCCATCTTCACCGCCAAAGCATCGCTGATCGTCTTCGTGCAGATGTGGCTGCGCTGGACGCTGCCGCGTCCGCGGATCGATCAAGTGCTTTACGCCTGCGTCAAGGTGTTGCTGCCCATGGCCTGTGTGGTGATGCTGGGGGCGGCGGTGTGGCAGCTATTCGTGGCCGAGCCTGTGGGCATTCCCTGGGCGCCGGCGCCGGTCGGATATGAGCCGTTTTCGCTGGCCGGCTACCGCGCCGCCGGCTGGACGGCATCGCTGGTGGCGCAGATCATCTTAAGCGCCGTGGGCGTGGGCCTGTTTCTGGCGGTGTGCGGCTGGGTCATGTATGCGGCGCTGCACGCACGACGGGTCAGGCCCAGGTTGTTCGAGCCAAGTCCCATCGCCGACAAGCGGCAGGAGATCGCAGGAGCCTGATGAGCAGCGAAGCCGTCCTGTTCTATGCGTTCGGGGGTCTGGCGGCCGCCTCGGCGGTCGTGGTGGTGGCCTCGCGAAATATCGTGCGCATGGCGGTGGCGCTGCTCTTCGCCCTGGGCGGCGTGGCGGGGCTGTATTTCCTGCTGGCGGCCGAGTTCCTGGCCGCCGTGCAACTGGTCATCTACGCCGGGGGCACGCTGATCCTGATCGTCTTCGGCGTGATGCTCACGAGCAAATCGCCCTTCACGCGGCTGCAACCGCGCCCGATCGAGGTGGGCATCGCCCTGGGCATCGGAACGCTGTTGCTGGCGGTGCTGGTGAGCGGCATTCTGCTGGCTGATTGCGCCGGAGCCTTCGCCTCCGAGCCGCTGCCGGCCGATCAGGGCTATCCAATGCAGACGCTGGGACAGGCGCTGCTGGGCGACTTTCTGCTGCCTTTCGAGCTGGTCAGCGTGCTGCTGCTGGTGGTCATGATCGGGGCCGCTTACCTCGCCAAGGCAAGGAGGCGGCCGGAATGATGCTGGCGCAGTTCAACCTCGGCGAAGTCGGCCTTACACATTACCTGATGCTGGCGGCCTTGCTGTTCGTCTGCGGGCTGGTAACGATCCTGACCAAGCGCAACGCCATCGGCATCCTCATCGGCGTGGAGCTGGTGCTGAACGCGGCCAACGTCAACCTGGTCGCGTTCAACCGTTTTTCGCACGGGGCGGCCGCCGGCGGCGTGCTTCTGAGCGGGCAGGTGTTCGCGGTCTTTGTGATCGTGCTGGCGGCGGCGGAGGCGGCCGTGGCGCTGGCGATCTTTCTGAACTTCTACAACAACTTCTCCACGATTGACGTGGAGCGGGCGTCGAATTTGAAGGGGTAGTTGGCAGTTGCCAGTTGTCAGTTGTGAGTGAAGCAATGGCTACACCGGCACTGTTATTAATTGTGGCGACGCTGCTGCCCCTGGCGTCGTTTGTGCTGCTGGTGTTCATCGGCAGGCGGCTGGGCAACCCGTTGGCCGGATGGGTGGCGACCGTGGCCATCGCCGGCAGCTTCGGGTGCAGTCTGGCGGCGCTGATCTCGTGGGTGGGCGGCTCGCCAGAAGGGGTCGTGCCGCCCTGGGGGATGGGGCAGGCGGCCATCAACGTGCCCATTCCCTGGGTGCCGGCCGGCGAGGGGCTGGAGCAGACGCTCGCGGGATTCCTCGACCTGGGAGTGTACGTCGACAGCCTGACGATCGCCATGTTTCTGATGGTCAGCGGGGTCTCATCGCTGATTCACATCTTTTCGATCGGCTACATGGCCGAGGACCCGCGGTTCCCGCGGTTCTTCACCTACCTGAGCCTGTTTTGTTTCTCGATGCTGGGGCTGGTGCTGGGCGGCACGCTGCTTCAACTGTTCGTCTTCTGGGAGCTGGTCGGACTCTGCTCCTACCTGCTGATCGGCTTCTGGTACGAGCGCAAGAGCGCCAGCAACGCGGCCATCAAGGCGTTCGTGGTCAACCGCATCGGCGATTTCGGGTTCCTGATCGGCTTTGGCATCCTGTTCTATCACCTGGGCAATGTCACACTTCCCAGCGTCTGGGGACTGCTGGACGCCAGCCAGCTCGAGGCCCATGGCGCCGTCGCCCTGCCTGGCGGCGCGGTCATCTCCGCGGGGCTGCTGACGATCGTTGGCATCTGTCTGTTCTTCGGCGCCGTCGGCAAGAGCGCGCAGTTCCCGTTGCACGTGTGGCTTCCCGACGCCATGGAAGGCCCCACGCCCGTCAGCGCCCTGATCCACGCGGCCACCATGGTCGCCGCGGGCGTCTACCTGGTGGGACGCATCTTCCCCATCCTCACGCCCGAGGCCAGGCTGTTCATCGCCATCATCGGCGTCACCACGCTGACCATGGCGGCGCTCATCGCCCTCGCCCAGAGTGACATCAAGAAGGTCCTGGCCTACTCGACGCTCTCACAACTGGGGTACATGATCCTGGCCATGGGCATCGGCAGTTGGGTGGGAGCGCTGTTTCATCTGATCACGCACGCGTACTTCAAGGCGCTGTTGTTCCTGGGCTCGGGCAGCGTGATCCACGCGGCGCATCACGAGCAGGACATGAGCCAGTACGGCGGGCTGATCCGCAAGATCCCCATCACCGGTGTCACCTTCGGCATCGCCGTGCTCTCCATCTCCGGGTTCAATATCGCCGGCTGGGGCTTCTCCGGCTTCTTCAGCAAGGACATGATCCTGGGGCACGCCGCGGCCTTCGGCTTCCTGGGACAGGATGCCGGCGCCGGGCACTTCTGGTGGCTGTTTATCCTGCCGACGGCGATCGCCTACGTAACCGCCTTCTACATGACGCGCTGCTGGATGCTGACCTTCTGGGGCCGGCCGCGCAATCAGCACCTCTACGACCACGCCCGCGAGGCACCCATCATGTACGGCCCGCTGCTCGTGCTCGCCGGACTGAGCATGTTCGCCGGCTATGAGTGGATGGGCGTGAACCTCATCCGCGACGCCACGGCCGAGAGCACCGCGTACGTGCAGCGCCGGCACGAGAGCTTCGCGGGGTTCAGCCGGATGTGGCCCGGCCATCTGGCCGAACACGGTGAATCGGAGGAGTCCAATGAGGTGGCCGCGCACGGCGCCCTGGAGCGCGGCTCGGCCACGATGCACCGCTGGGTCGGGCCGGCGTGGATCGTGGGGATCGGCCTGGGGGTGCTGGTCTACCTGCGCGGCTACACGGTGGCCAACCGTCTGATGAAGATTGCCCCGCTGCGCTGGATACACACCTGGCTGTATCGCCGCATGTATTTCGACGAGTTGTACATGGGGGTGTTCGTGCTGTTCACGATCGGGCTGGCGCGGCTGAGCCGGGCCATCGACACCTACGTCATCGATGGCCTGGTGCATCTGGGCGCCTGGATCACAAGGCGGCTGGCGGCCCTGGCCGGGCGGCACGACGAAGTGGTTGTGGATGGCGTTGTCAGCGGCGTGGCCGAGCTGGCGCAGGGGCTGGGCGCCGCCGCCCGCATGCCGCAGACCGGCCGCATCCGGCTGTATGTGACGGTGCTGCTGGGATTCGTGGCCCTGGGCGTGACGGCGGCGATTGTCGTTGCTCTGGTGCTGTAGATCGAGGAAGAATCAGGTGAGCACAACATGCTCGAGTTTCTGAAACAGTATCTGCTGACGATCCTCATCTTCCTGCCGATGGCCGGCGCGCTGCTGGTGCTGGTGCTCAAGACCTGTAACGCAGTCCGCTGGGCCACCGTGGGAACGACCCTGGCGGTGTTCCTGTTGTCGCTGCTGCTGCTGGCGCTGTACGACTGGCGCGGCGACAGCGGGGTATATGCCTATGCGCCGGGGGAGAACGGCGGCGTGGCCGAGCACGAGAACGGCGTCATCCAGATGGTCCAGGCGGCGTCGTGGATTCCCGCCTTCAACATCGAATACCGCGTCGGCATCGACGGCCTGTCACTGCCCCTGGTCATTCTCAGCACGCTGATCTGCCTGCTGGCGGCCATCGCGTCGTGGAACATCGAGCGCATGACCAAGGGCTATATGGCCCTGTTCCTGTTCCTGGAGACGGGAATCCTTGGGGTCTTCCTCTCGCTGGACTTCTTCCTCTTCTACGTCTTCTTCGAACTGTCGCTGCTGCCGATGTACTTCCTGATCGGCATCTGGGGCGGACCGCGCAAGGAATACGCGGCCATCAAGTTCTTCCTCTACACGCTGGTTGGCTCCATCGGACTGCTGATCGTCCTGATCGGCATGTACCTCTACAGCCGTCAGGTCCTGCCCGCCCCGCCCGACGGCGTGGCCGGAACGTTCGACCTGGTGCGCATGGCCCAGAGCGATTTCCACGAGGGACTGGGCAAACTCCTCGGCCCGGCGTCGCGCGTCCTGGTGCTGTTCTTCATCCTGGCCATGGTGGGCTTTCTGATCAAGGTGCCGGCCGTGCCGCTGCACACGTGGCTTCCCGACGCACACGTGGAGGCGCCCACGCCGATCAGCATGATCCTCGCCGCCATCCTCCTGAAGATGGGCGGCTATGGTATCTTCCGGGTCGCCTATCCGCTCTTTCCTGACGCCGCCCGCGAGTTGTGGCTTCCCTTCGCGGCCATCGGCGTCATCAGCATCATCTACGGCGCTCTGTGCGCCATGGCCCAGAACGACTTCAAGAGGCTGGTGGCGTACAGCTCGGTGTCGCACATGGGATTCGTGGTTCTCGGCGCGGCCATGCTCACCACCGCCGCCGCCAACGGCGCGCTGTTCATGATGGTGGCCCACGGGATCACCAGCGCGGCCATGTTCTTCATCGTCGGCGTGGTGTACGAGCGGGCGCATCACCGTGAGATCGGGCGTTTCGGCGGGCTGGCGACGACGATGCCCATCTACGCCGGCTATTCGAGCATCGCCTTTTTCGCCAACCTCGGCCTGCCGGGCCTTTGCGGGTTCGTCGGCGAGGTGCTGGTGCTGCTGGGCTCGTTCCAGGCGGCCCGACAGGATTCGGTGCTGATGCAGTACACCAACGGCGCCGCCTATCCCTGGATCATCACGCTGGCGGTGCTGGCGTGCAGCGGCGTGATCCTCTCGGCCGCATACATGCTGTGGACGATCCAGCGCGTGTTCCTGGGTCCCGAGCGCCCGGAGTATCGCTCCTTCCCCGAGGTCGATGCCCGCGAGCAGGTGGTGCTGGCGCCGCTGACGGCAATGGCCATTCTGCTGGGCGTGCTGCCGTATTTCATGTTCTTCAAGTTCACCGACACCACGGTCGGCGGCTGGTCGAAGCTGATGCGCGAAACGCCCGCCGTCCCAACCGCCATCGACCACAACCGGCCTTCTGAGCCGCTGCATCTGACGGACGCACGATGAACCTTTTTCTGGCCGCCATCGGCAAGCCCTTCATTCCCGGCTGGGACATGCTCGGCCCTTTCATCGCCGAGCTGGTGCTGGTGCTGACCATCATCGCGGTGCTGATCGCGCCGTTTTTCCGCCGATCCAATGCCCTGACGGGCGCGATCAGCCTTCTGGGCATCGTCGTGGCCCTGGTGTGTCTGCTGTGGGTCTGGCCCATCGACGCGGGCATGCGCTTCGCCGACATGCTGGTCAGCGACCGCTTCGCCGTCATGTGGAAGGTCCTGCTGCTGGTTTTCGCGGGGGGCATCATTCTGATGTGGTTTTCGACGTCGGCCGCCGGCATGCACGAGGGCGACGGGGTGGAGTTTTTCACGCTGCTGCTGGGTGCGACGCTGGGCATGTGCCTCATGGGCAGCACCGGCAACCTGCTGATGATCTTCATGGTCGTGGAGATGGCGAGCCTGCCCAGTTACGTCCTGGCCGGGTTCCGCAAGACCAGCGTGGCCGGCTCGGAGGCCTCACTGAAGTACGTCCTGTTCGGCGCGGCCACGGCTGCGGTCATGGTCTACGGGCTATCGTTCCTGTACGGGCTGTACGGCACGCTTCAACTCGAGCAGATCGCCCCGCATCTGGCCGAGAGGGGCGGCATTCCGCTGGCGGTGGGGCTGGCGGGCATTATCGTGGGGCTGGGGTTCAAGATTTCGGCGGTTCCGTTCCACTTCTGGTGCCCGGACGTCTTCGAGGGCGCCGCGGTGGATGTGGCCGCGTTTTTGTCGGTGGCATCGAAAGGGGCCGGGCTGGTGCTGCTGCTGCGTGTGCTCAGCACGCTGGCCGAAGGCGCTGATCCGCTGGCGGCCGGGCGCATTCTCTCGGCATTGGCGATCGTCATCGGCGTGCTGGGGGCGATCACGGCGACGGTGGGCAATGTGGCGGCGTTCGTGCAGACCAACATGAAGCGTCTGCTGGCGTACAGCTCGATCGCGCACGCCGGGTACATGCTGTGCCTGCCGTCGCTGCTCGTGCCGGGCGCGGCGGGCGACGGTGCAAACACCGCCGTGGCGGGGGCGCTGCTGCTGTACCTGGCGGTGTATCTGTTCATGAACCTGGGCGCGTTCACGGTGGTGGGAATGGTGTGGCGGCAGACGGGCAGCGAGAACATCCAGGACTATGCCGCGCTGGGCCGGCGCAACCCGGTTCTGGCCCTGTGCATGGCGGCGTTTCTTTTCAGCCTCGTGGGCCTGCCGCCGTTCGCGGGTTTTGTCGCCAAACTCAACGTGATGCTGGTGCTGGGCGAGGGCGGCGGCTGGTGGTGGGCCCTGGTTGGCGTCATCGGCGTGAACACCATCCTCAGCCTCTACTACTACGCGCGCGTCGTGCGCATGATGTACCTTGTGGACAGTGACCGGCCGGCGCTGGAGCTGAGCCCGCTGGGCTCGGCTTTGTGCGTGCTGTGCGCCGCGATGCTCGTGGGCATGCTGGTGGCCTTTAATCCCATGGCGAAACTCAGCGCCAGCTACGGTCGGCTTATGACCCGCGCTGAATCGCCGCAGGTCCTGGTTCAGGCCGGACCCGCCTCCGATGACAGCGCCGTCCCCTGAACCGCAATGATGCAAAATCCCGCGCCATGACCGCCAACCTCAACAAAGTCATCGACACGCTCAGCGGCCTGCTCCGCGCCGAGCAGATCGGCGTCTTCCACTTCATGGCCGAGGCCGACACCTACATCAGCTCGCGCTTCGCCGAGATGCGCCGCCCGCTGCGGCAGATGGTGGAGGCTGCCGGACGGCGCGAAGGCGAGCTGGCGGCCGCAATTCTGGACCTGGGCGGCACGCTCCGCCCGCCGCCCCTGTCGCCGGAAATGCAGTACATGGCGTATCTGTCGGTGGGGTATCTGCTGCCGAAGCTGGTCCTGGCCCGGCAACAGACCATTCACCGGTACGAACAGGCGCTGGAGCAACTGCGCGATGCGCCGCCGGAGGTGGTCGATCTGCTCAGGAAACACCTGGCCGAGCTGCGCGAGGAGCTGGCGGTGCTCCAGAAGGCCGCCAATGCACCGGCTCAGAGGCCCTGAAAGCGTCGGCCGCGCGGATCGGCCACGGCGATGATAATGGCACTGAGGCTGGCCGGCCTGGCCGTCAGAAGCACCCTTGCGGCGGCGCGGAGGGTGGCGCCGCTGGTCATCACGTCATCGACGACAACGACATGCATGCCGCGCAGCGACCCGGCAGCGCGACGGGCGGCGAATGCCCCGCGCACGTTCAGCCAGCGAGCCTGGCGCGAGGTCAGGGCAGTCTGCGACTGCGTGTCCCGCGTGCGCCGTAGCGCCTTCACCAGCCGCAGCCCGCAGCGACGGGCGATGTGCGCGGCAATCACCTGCGACTGGTTGTACGTCCTCTGCAACTGCCGACGCCAGTGCAGCGGCACGGCGACGATGCACTGCGCTCGCTCCACGATCCGGGCGGCCGCCGGGAGCAGCAGGAGTCGTTCGGCCAGGATTTCGCCCATGGGCCAGCGGCGTTCGTACTTGAGCTGGTGGATCAGCCGCCTCAGAGGCTCGTCGTGGAGACCCAGGCGGGCGATGTGGGTGAAAGGGCGCATTCCCTTGCCCAGACACCAGGGGCAAGGCGCATCTTCCATGGCCAGCGGCGCAGCGCAACGAATGCACGCGGCCGCGCTCTGCATGGCCGCCAGACGCTGCTCGCACGATGCACATAGCGGCCCTGCGGCGTCGCAAAACGCCCCACAGCCGGCGCAGACGTCCGGATAACAAAGCTCCGCCAGTCGCCTCAACAGCCGCCCAACGCCCGGAATGATGGGAGCAAGCCCCACGGCCTGCAGTATATCTGCCGTAGGCCGCGCGGGGCAACAGAGTGTGCGGAATCGCGCAAGTTCGGGAAGGCGAGGCCGCCGGGATGACAGCTACTCCGCCGGCCGCGTGGCCGGGGCGCGCTTCACCTTGACGATGATGTCGCCTTCCTTGGCGGTCATGTCCCAGGCCACGCGCCACTCGGTGCGGGTGGGCTTGAAGCCCAGCTCGGCGATCATCTCCTCGATGCCCTTCATGTGGGCCGCTCCGTAGAAGATGCCGATGTTGCGATGGCCGGCCGCGATCTGCTGCTTGAGCACCTGGACGGCCTTGCGGTTGCGCTCGGTGACGAGCACGGACCCGTTGGGCCCGTCGAAGCCGGCCAGTTTCTCTTCCAAGTCCTGGAACTGGCGGGCGAGGATCAGTTTGAAATGCCGCGCCCGGTCGGGGCTGGTGAGGGCGACCATCAGCTCGGCCAGTGTGACCTCGGGCGCCTGCGGCTGGGGGCGCGACATCTCGGCCAGCATCTGGCGCAGCATGAGGATGAAGATGTTCTCGCCGCGTTCGGCCTGCATGCGCTCGAAGGTCTCGGCGTCCAGGTCGGCGTGGACGAAGTTGGGCGCGCGGTAGTCGATGGCATCGAGCTGGTAGTCCAGCTCCAGCAAGGTCTTGAGGGTGGTCTGAAGCGCCGTGATGGCGCCGCCGGAGCGCATGCCCGGAACCGGGGCCGGCGCGCCACGCGGCTTGATCATCTCATACAGAAGCACATCGTAGGTGGCGAAGGTCCTTGCCAGATCGCGATAATAACGAGTCTCGCCCACGTGAACCGCCGAGATCAAATCCACCCTCACGCCGTCGGCGTTCTCATAAGTGACGATCGCGGTCTGAAGCGTACCCCCGCCCTCGTTGTCGTCGACGAAGCGAAGAAACCTGCTGGAAGCGGCGGCCTCCGCGCCGCCAGCCCGCTCGGCCGCCGGGGCCAGGCGCGCGTCGGCGAGAATCAGTCCGGCCAGGACAAGCGCCAGTGCGTTGCGGGCGAGGATCATAGAGCCTCCTTGACGCCGGCGACATTCCGGCGATGCGCCCCACATCTTAGCCGCCCCGGCACGCCGGGGCCAATGGGTTCGGGGTTCGGGGTTCAGGGTTCAGTGGGGAATGGCGAAGCCCGAAACCGCAAACCAGAAGGAATGACGAAATCCGAAGGACGAAGAGACAGGAGGGTCCGACGGCCGCAACCGCGAAGGAGCTCTGCCACTGACCACCGGACCACTGACCCAACAACTGACAACGGACAACGGACTCAGCCATGTCACCTTGTCATCCGCCATCTCCGCCATCCCCTCGCTTGCCCGCCACGCATCTGGCTGTACGCTGAGGGGCATGATCGACCTGCGCGTGACGTTGAATGATGCGGAGTTTGCCGCGGGCGTGGCGGTGGCATACCAGGTAAGCGTCGGCCCCTCGCCGCCGGAACTCTCGCAACGCATCGAGCAACTGGTGGCCCGGCGGGCGGCCGAGGAGTTCCCGCCGCCGAACATCAGGCAGGCCATCCGCGATATGCTGCGCAAGGGCGGCTTTAAGCCGGCCGGACGCAACAAGCCGGCCAGCGAGTATCTGGCCCAGGCGGCGCGCGAGGGGCGATTTCCGCGCATCGACAACCTGGTGGACGTCAACAACCTGGTCTCGCTGGAAAGCGGCCTGCCGATCAGCCTCCTGGACCTCGACGCCGTCGGCCCGCGCGCCGAAATCCGCTACGGTCGCGAGGGCGAGAAGTACGTGTTCAACGCCGCCGGACAGGAGATCGACCTGGGCGGCCTGATGTGCTTGTGCCGCGTGGATGAGTCGGGCGCGAGCACGCCGCTGGGCAACCCCATCAAGGATTCCATGGCCGGCAAGCTCACGCCCAGGACGCGCAACGTTGTGGGCGTTATCTACGCCAGCACGCGGGCGATTGATACGCCGTCACTGCAGCGGATCGCGGCGGAGTTCGCAACGCTGCTGCAACAGTTCGGCGGCGCCGCCGACGCGCAGAACGCGGTGCTCAGATGAGCGAAGGGGGCAGCGCCAACTGCGGCGCGCACCGCCCAAAGTCCGCCGCCCGCGTTGCCCGCGCCGCCCCGCAACGTAAAATCCATTGATGCCCGACCGTATTGTGCAATCCGATCCGATCAATCCGGCCGCCGGACGATATTGGCGGGGCCGGCCGCTCTCACCGGTGATGGAGGCACAGCTGTTCTTTGACGACCGGGGGCCCGTGCCGGAGACCTATCGGCGGCTTCGCGACGCGCTGGAGCGCGAGAAGATCGCTTACATAGTTATCGGCGCGATGGCGGTCAATGCACATGGCTTTGTGCGGGCGACAGCGGACATCGACATCTGCCTCCGCGCCGACGACTTGCGCCGATTCAAGCGAACGGTCGTCGGCAAGGACTTCCTCCCCGTAGCCGGGCGACCCAGACGCTTCACGGACGCTCACACGCGCACGACCATCGACGTGCTCATTTCGGGCGAGATCGCCGGTCGACGGGACAAGAACCGCGACATCCGCTTCCCGGATCCGGCCGAGGCCGAGGTCCACAACACAGTGCCTACGGTCTCACTGGCACGGCTCGTCGAGTTGAAACTCGTGACCTGGCGCTATCAGGACTGGGGCGATGTGGTCAACCTCATCCGCCACTTCAACCTCGACGAGGCGTTCGCCGACAGACTGCACCCCACAGTCCGCCCGGCGTATCGACAGTGCTACGATCAGCGTATCGAGGAGGACAAGTACCACCCGGAGTTGAATGACGCGCCCGATCCCTGAGGTCAGCCGATTTCGTGTTGCGGCGCCCGCCCTGCAATCAAAAAGCCCACGGACTCGCGCCCGTGGGCCTGGCACTTTCCCCGACCCATCAGTCACAGAAAACGATCAGATGTCCGAATACAGCATGAACTCGTACGGGTGCGGCCGCAGGCGGATGGCATCCACCTCGTTGACCGTCTTGTACTCGATCCACGTGTCGATCACATCCTGCGTGAACACGCTGCCCCTGGTCAGGAACGCGTGGTCCCTGTTCAGCGCCGCCAGCGACTCGGCCAGCGAACCGGGCGTCTGCGGCACCTCGCGCGCCAACTCGGGATCCAGGTCGTAAATGTTCACATCCAGCGGCTTGCCCGGATCGATCTTGTTCTGAATCCCGTCGATGGCGGCCATCAATATCGCCGCGAACGTCAGATACGGGTTGCACGATGGGTCGGGACAGCGGAACTCCAGCCGCTTGCTCTTGGGCGATGTCGAATACATCGGGATGCGGATGGCGGCCGAGCGGTTGCGGCGGCTGTAGGCCAGGTTCACCGGCGCCTCATACCCCGGCACCAGCCGCTTGTAGCTGTTGGTCGTCGGCGCCGCGAAGGCCAGAATGGCGGCCGCGTGCTTGAGGATGCCGCCGGCCGCGTGCAGAGCCATTTCCGACAGCCCGGCATAGCCATCGCCGGCGAACAGCGGCTTGCCGCCGTGCCACAGCGAGAAGTGCGTGTGCATGCCCGAGCCGTTGTCCTGGAACAGCGGCTTGGGCATGAAGCAGGCGGTCTTCCCGTACTTGCGCGCCACCATCTTGATGATGTACTTGTAAAGCGTCATCTTGTCGGCCATCTCGACCAGCGGCGAGAACTTCATGTCGATCTCGCACTGCCCGCCCGTGGCCACTTCATGGTGCTGGGCCTCAATCTCGATTCCCACCTGCTCCATCAGCAGCATGCACTCGGTGCGGATGTCCTGGAGCGTGTCCGAGGGGGGAATGGGGAAATAGCCTTCCTTGTAACGCAGCTTGCTGCCGAGATTCGGCCCGCCGGCATCTTCCGCCCGACCGGCGTTCCAGATGCCCTCAATGGAGTCGATGTGGTAATAGCCTTCGTGCTGGTTCTGGTCGTAGCGGATGGAGTCGAAGATGAAGAACTCGGCCTCGGGGCCGAAGTAGGCCATGTCGGCGATGCCGAGGCTCTGTACATACTTGAGGGCCTTGCGGGCGATGTTGCGCGGGTCGCGGCTGTAGTCCTCCTTGGTGATGGGGTCCTGAATGTTGCAGATCATCACGAGCGTCGGCTCTTTGGTGAAGGGGTCGAGGAAGGCTGTATTGGCCTCGGGCACCACCAGCATGTCGGACTCGTTGATCGCCTGCCAGCCGCGGATGGATGAGCCGTCAAAGCCCAGGCCCTCCTTGAACGTGTCCTCGTCGATGGCGTGGGCGGGCACGGTGAAATGCTGCACCATGCCCGGAAAGTCCATGAATCGAAGGTCCACGGCCTTGATCTTCTTGTCCTTGATCAACTTCACCACGTCGGCGGGAGTCTTTGCTGCGTTCACAGGCGCACCTTTCAGATGGTTGGAACCGACAAACACGGAAGCAACGCCGAGCCACTGGCCGCATCGGCCGGAAAACCGGCCCGTTCGCCCTGGGCGAGTCGGCTCGCGGGGCCGGGGCGACGACAGTCCGTCTGCGCACCGGCCGCGTTGTGGGTGGGCATACCGCGATGCCCGTTGGGAAACCCACGCGACAGATTGCAACCGCGATGCCAGCGTTTGCAGGCGGATACGCGGGGATGGCGTTCCGCATCGTGTCCAGGTTCTGCGCAGACGTCGCACTTGCGCTGCGCGAGTGCCCATTTTCTGAACAGCACCGGCCGCTCGCCCCCTTCCAGCCTGTCACCCCCTCACCTTATCGCCCTCACCCCGCTCACCGGCAGGCTGCCGTTGACTGAACCCGCTGACGCGATATCCGGCCTGAGTGACCGCGTCCACAAGCTGGCGCACTTTCACCTGAGCGGGATCATACAGCACCGACGCCTGCCCGCTGGCGAAGTCCACCTCGGCCTCGGACACGCCGGGGTTGGCTTTGAGGGCGCGTTGGATCGCCTGTTCGCAGCGATGACAATGCATCCCCTCGATGCGGAGCATCACATATTCGTCACCGTGCGGTTGCTGGAGCATTTGGTGCCTCTGCGGCGGGTTCTCCGCCGCTGCGCATGAAGCATATCCTCCCACGGCGCGGCAGGCAACCGCACCCTCTGCGGCCCTGCGGCCAGCGGGCGCGTGGCACTTTATGCGGCCTGCGGCCGGGAATCACGCCGGCGCACAACGTAGCAGGGGCGTCTCGCCGGCGTCTCGCCCGTGCCCAACGACGTAGCGCTTTCAACCGTAACACGCGTAACGCGGGGGTCCTCGCCCGCGCCCCCAACTTTTGCGGGCGGCTGGCTTTCGTCCGCGCTTCAGCGTGTGCCACGGCCATTCTGGCTCCATCCGACGCAGAAAGTGTCACACGCCTGCGGCCGGCACTTCTCTGCTCGTCGGCCCGCGACGCGTTTGGCGCCGGAGGCGGCCTGGCGCGTAACCCGCGCCGTCAGCCGCCGTGCCAGTCTTACTTGCCTTGCGGGCAGACCTGCTCCATGTTGGGCGTCGGCACGAACTGGGTTCGGCCGGCCACCCAGTTGAGCCCGGCGATGGCCACCTTCTGAAAAGTGGGGTTGGTCCACACGTCTTCGCGATGGCCCATGGAGGTATAGAACACGCGTCCCTTGCCGTGCATGCGCGCGCAGGTGGCCGGAAACGGCGGCCGGTCATAGAAGCGTTCTCGCTCGCCCTTCTCATTCTTCATCGTCGTCGTGTCCTGCACCAGGATGACATGCATATCCGGCGCCAGGAAGTGATGGGCGTACCACTCCTCGACAAAACCGAAGTCCTTCAGCCCCTCCAGCCCCGGAAAGGCGTGGCTGACCACCTTCATGGTCGCGTACTGCTGGCTGCCGTGCCCGGTGAACTCGCCGCCGATCATGCTGATGAACGGGTCGGCCCCGCCGCCATCAGCCGGACGCACGACGGGCTTGTTCTCGACCGGGCTATGAAAGGTGTCGGTGGCCGAGTGAAAGCCGATGACGCCCTTGCCGTTCTCGATGGCCCGCAGCATATTGGCCTTGGCCTGGGGCGTCATGGCCGGCGCCTGATCCTCTTTGCCGACGGTGGTGAGGTCGCCGCTGGAATAGAAGGCCAGAACGTCGAACTGATCGAGAAAGCGCGGGTCATTCAGGAGGCTGGCGTCCTTGGTACAGGTAACCTCATAGCCATGGCTGCGCCCGAGTTCCACCAGAAGCTTTTCGGCGAAGGCCAGCTCGTCGGGCCGTTCGCGCTTGATGGGCGAGTGCTGGAAACCGGATGACTTGGTGATGAACAGGACTTTGGTCATGGTGCGCTCCTGGGCACAGCCGCCCAGCGCGGCCAGAAAACCGGCCAGAAGCACTGCGGCGGTGCAGGTCAGAGTGTAATGGTTGCAGGGGCGGGCGGGAATGGGGTTGAGCATGGGATCGGTCCCGAGAGATCACTGGTTGCTATTGTCCTGTATCGGGCGAGCAGGGCAGTGTTGAGCCATGGACGAAGCTGCCGCGCGCCGAGGCGCTGCCTTTGGCACCGCCGGCGCTCCCGCTTACAATCCGCCTCATGCCACGATACTTCCCCGACATCGAGGGGTTCCTTGCGGCCGCCAGGGACGCCGAGATCGTGCCGGTCTATCGGCAACTGCTGGCCGATCATCTCACGCCCGTCACAGCCTTTGAGCTGCTGGGGCGCGGCGAGCACGCCCTGCTGCTGGAGAGCGTCGTCGGCAACGAGAAGATCGGGCGCTACAGCTTCATCGCCGCCTCGCCCACCGCCGTGTATCAGGTGAAGGATGGCCAGGCCACGGTCCGGCATCGCAGCGCTCGCCCCTGGGCCGCGGGGCAGGAGGTGCCCTGGCAGTCGGTCCGGCGGTTTGAGACTGCCGACCCGCTGGCAGACCTGGCGGCGCTGCTTGGACAGCGGCGCTATCACCGCGACAGGAACCTGCCGGCGTTCACGGGAGGACTGGTGGGCTACGCCGGCTACGACACCATCCGCTACTACGAGCGCGAGAAGCTCCCGGATGCGCCCCCGGACGACCGTGGCCTGCCGGACGTGCTCATGGGCCTTTACGACGCCCTGGTCATCTTCGATCAGGTCGACAAGACCATCAAGGTGGTGGCCAATGCCGACGTGACGCAGGGCGCATCGGTGGCCTACAACCAGGCGACGGCGCGCGTCGATGCCCTGGTGGACAGGCTGAGCCAGCCGGTGACGGGGCGGCTGGGCGAGATCGACCCGCACGGGCCGGTGAACCTCGAATTCACCAGCAACATGTCGCGCGAGGCGTTTGAGCAGGTCGTGCGCCGGGGGAAGGAATACATCCGCGCCGGCGACATCTTTCAGTTCGTGCCCAGCCAGCGCCTGCGCGTGGTCAGCAGGGCGGATCCCTTCGACGTGTACCGGGCGCTGCGCGTGATCAACCCCTCGCCGTTTATGTTCTACCTCAAGGCACCCGAGTGCACGCTCATCGGCGCCAGTCCGGAAATCCTCTGTCAGGTGGTCGACCGCCAGGTGACCAGTCGTCCCCTGGCCGGCACACGCCGCCGCGGAGCCACCGAGGCCGAGGACAAGCGCCTGGAGGAGGAGCTGCTGGCCGACCCCAAGGAGCGCGCCGAGCACATCATGCTTGTCGACCTGCACCGCAACGATGTCGGGCGCGTCTCGAAGATCGGCAGCGTGAAGGTGGACGATGTCATGACCGTGGAGCGCTACAGCCACGTCATGCACATCACCACCAATGTCACCGGCACGCTGGACGATCAGTACACGGCCCTGGATGCGCTGCGTGTCTCTCTGCCGGTCGGCACCGTCAGCGGCGCCCCCAAAATCCGCGCCATGCAGATCATCGACAGCGTCGAGCCCACCCGGCGCGGACCTTACGGCGGTGCGGTGGGCTACGTCGATCTTGCCGGGAACATGGCCATGTGCATTGCCCTGCGGACCATCGTATGGCACAACGCCGCGTTTGACATCCAGGTGGGCTGCGGCGTCGTGGCCGACTCCGTGCCCGAAACCGAGTACGAGGAGACCATGAGCAAGGCCCGCGCCCTGCTGAAGGCGGTGGAGATCGGGGAGCGCGGTTTCTGACTGGATGTGCAAGATGCCCTGCACAAGCGCTGGTCGCGCGCATTGCGGGCGCGCGTCCGCGCGGATCTTCGCGACCGGCGTTGCGCCGGCCTCCTCACGCCGCGCCCAGGGCGGGAAACAGGTGATACAGCATCCAGTAGATCACCACCCCCGTCACGGACACGTACAGCCACACCGGCAGCGTCCACCGCGCCAGCCGGCGATGGGCGGACCAGCGCCGCCGGGCGGCCAGGTACAACGTCGTCAGAATCATCGGCAGCATTACCATTGCCAGCACGACGTGCGGGATCAGGATCGCGTAATACGTGGTGCGCAGCGGCCCCGGCCCCAGACCGGACGTGCGGTCGCCGGAGATCGTCTTGTGGGCGACATACCCGACGAGAAACAGCGTCGAAACCACAAACGCCCCGGCCATCAGCATGCCATGGGCACGCCAGCGCCCTCGCCGCACCAGCACGTAGCCGCAGACGAGCAGCGCTGTGCTCAGCGCGTTGAGCGCGGCGTTGACCGCCGGCAGGTGCTCGGCGCTCACGGCCGGCCTTCCTGCCGCGACAGCGCGATGGCGTCGGCCACCAGCCGCCGCAGGTGCGCCGCGTCGGTGCTGCGGTAGTGCCCGCGCAGCCTTCCCTGGCCGTCAATCAGCACGAAGTGCGTGCCGTGGGTCATGGGTTGTCCGCCCCGCTCGGGCGTGACGCCGATGAACATGCGGCGGGCCAGACCGTGAATCGTCTGCCTCGGGCCGGTCAGCATTGTCCAGCGCCCCGGATCAGCGCCGTAGTCCCGCGCATACGCCTTCAGCACCTCCGGCGTGTCGTATTCGCCGTCCAGACTGAACGACACCAGCCGCACCTCCGACCCCGCCAGCGGCTCCTGGAGCGTGGCCATCGTACGCGTCATCGTCGGACACGGCCCCGGACAGCGCGTGAAGATGAAGTCGGCGATCCAAACCCTGCCGGCCAGGTCGTCGTTGCTGAAGGGCCGACCGTCCTGATCGATCAGGGCGAAGGTCCCGATAGGCACAGGCTCAGCCGGCGAATGGGGCTCGTCCTCATCCGGCGCACGCGGCCGGCCCCACATCCCCGACGCCACGATGGCGACCATGGCCACCGCCAGCAGCCCCCAGAGGCTCACAACGGCGATCTTCTGTTGCTTGTTCATCGTCAGTTAAGCGCGGCGGCCCGATGTTGGCCCCGCAAGAACACATTATAGCAACTCGGCCGGTCCGTTGCGCCGGGCCACCCACGCGGCCACCATATACAACGCCACGGCGAAAGCCGCCGTGACAATCAGGCTCAGCGCCGCATCGCCCGCGGCGGCCTCCGTCCGCGGCGCCAAGAGGTGCCGCAGCAGGTCCAGACCGTACGTCAGCGGGTTGATGCTCATCAGCGCGCGCAGGCCCCACCACGCATTCTGGGGCGGAAACAGCGCTCCAGAAAGAAACCACATGGGCATGAGGAACAGGTTCATGATGGCGTGAAAACCCTGCGTCGAGCTCATGCGCCAGGCAATGGCAAAACCCAGCGACGACAGTGCAAACGACATCAGCAGCATCGCGCCCAGCGCCCCGAGCAGTGCCGGCGGTCCGAATCTCAATCCCGCCAGCGGCCCCAGGGCCAGGAAGATCGCCCCCTGGCCGCTCGCCAGCAGTGTAGCGCCCAGCACCTTCCCCAGCACCACCGCCTGCCGCGGGGCCGGCGACACCAGCACCGACTGAAGGAAGCCTTCGCGGCGGTCCTCGATCACCGAGATCATCGAGAAGATGGCCGTGAACAACAGGATCATCAGCAGCGTTCCGGGGAAAAAGTACTGGAGGTAACTCTGCCCGGCGCCGCCGGGAAAGCTGATGCTCTGGCCGATGCCCCCGCCTATGAGCAGCCAGAAGACCAGCGGTGTGGCCAGTGCGCCGACGATGCGATGGCGCTGGCGGAGGAAGCGCGTGATCTCGCGACGGCACAGCGACAGGGCCGGCAGCAGCACGCCCGGCCGCCCGCCCGGCGCCGGCGCGGCGCTGGACTGAAGCGCTGGCGCGTCGGTTGCTGTCTGGGCGGTGGTCATCGGGGCGTGATTGTAGGTGAGCAGCGGACGGTTGTCAGGACGCCCCGCCGGCGGACCACCAGCGGCGCTTCGGGATCCGCTGACCCAACCCGTCGGGGCTCCTGCCACAGACCGATCGTCAACGCATCAGGACTGGGCCGTTGCGCCATGCTCGCCGCCCATCGCCCCCCGCGTCAAACGTTGCCGCGCCCGAATCGAACCCCGCGCGAGGCTCCACCTCCAGGCGGTGGTACGGGCTGCTGCCATGGAACTGAACGCTCCCACTCACATGCCGCCAATACCCCGCCACCCACAGCGCCCCCGACACCACCCACAGCACCACCACCCCCACGGCCGCCGCCGTCCGCAGGAAACGCAAGAACGCTACGAGCCATAGTAGGATCAGCTTCTTCACGCTTGATTCACCCTTTCGCCACCCATCCTACACTCTTCCGCCACCGCACGCATCAGCCCCTCCGCCCCGCCAGCCTCGCCCTTCGGAACCGGCTTGCCATCTCCCAATCGCAAATCGAGAATCAAAAATCGAAAATCCATTTGCCCCCGTCCCCCGCGCCTATTATGTTGTCGCGCCTTCGCCCCAGCGCCTCCCCCTTCCATGGCCGCCTGTGTGGCCGTTCGGACTCGGCGGAAAGACCGCCGACACGGTGAAGCACTGCTCAGGATGAATACAATGAAGTTTGTGCGAGACGATATCCGCAACGTCGCCATCATCGCCCACGTGGACCACGGCAAGACCACGCTGGTTGACGCACTGCTGCGCCAATCCGGCAACTTCCGCGACAGCCAGCTCCAGCAGGACTGTATCCTCGACTCCAACCCCCTGGAGCGCGAACGCGGCATCACCATCCTCGCCAAGAACTGCGCCATCAACTACACCGACCCTTCCGGCAAGTCCGTCAAAATCAACCTCATCGACACGCCCGGCCACGCCGACTTCGGCGGCGAGGTCGAACGCGTGCTCTCGATGGCCGACGGGGCGTTTCTCCTCGTGGACGCCGCCGAGGGCCCGATGCCCCAGACACGCTTCGTCCTCAAGAAGGCCTTCCAGAACAACCTCCGCCCCATCGTCATCATCAACAAGATCGACCGCCAGGACGCCCGCGCCCACGAGGTCCTCGACGAGGTCTTTCAGCTCTTCGTGGACCTTGGCGCCGACGACCGCACCCTGGACTTCCCCGTGCTCTATGCCTCGGGGCGCGCGGGGGTGGCCTCGTGGCACCTGGAGGAGCCGGGCACCGACATCCGCCCTGTCTTCGAGGCGCTGCTCAAGCATGTGCCGCCGCCGACCGGCGATGCCGGCGCGCCCCTGCAAATCCAGATCACCAGCATCATCTACAACGAGTACGTCGGCCGCGTGGGCGTCGGGCGCATTCGCAACGGCACCATCCGCAGCGGCCAGGAGGTGCTGGTCGTCCGCCGCGACGGATCGAGCCTGGCCGGCAGAGTCCAGCAGCTTCAGGTCTTCGACGGCCTGGGCCGCAAGAACGTGGACAGCGCCTCGGCCGGCGACATCGTCGCCCTGGTGGGCCTGGAAACAGTGGACATCGGCAACAGCATCTGCGACCCGGCCAATCCCGTTCCGCTGCAGGCCCCGGACATCGAGCCGCCCACGCTGACGATGATCTTCACGGTCAACGACTCGCCCCTGGCCGGCAAGGAGGGCAAGTACGTCACCACGCGCAACCTCCGCGAGCGTCTGATGCGAGAGCTGGAGAGCAACGTCGCCTTGCGCGTCGAGGAGACCGAGGAAAAAGGCACGTTCCTCGTTGCCGGCCGCGGACTGCTCCACCTGGGCATTCTCATAGAGAACATGCGCCGGGAGGGCTACGAGCTGGCCGTCGGCAAGCCCCACGTGATCACGCGCAGAGGAGAGGACGGGCAGATGCTCGAGCCGATCGAGTATCTGGTGATCGACGTGCCCGAAAAGAACCTGGGCGGCGTGATGGAGCTGGTGGGCAACCGCCGCGGCGAGCTGGTGCGCATGGACAACCGCGCCGGCCACGTTCACCTGGAGTTCACCATCCCCGCGCGCGGGCTGATCGGCATGCGCACGCGCCTGCTGACGGCGACGCAGGGCCAGGCCGTCATGCACCACAACTTCCACGAATACGCGGCCATGCGCGGCGCTGTGCCCCAGCGCAGCAACGGCGTGATGATCAGCAATCAGGCCGGGACGGCCAACAACTACGCTCTGAACTACCTCCAGGAGCGCGGCACCATGTTCGTCGAGCACAACGAGGTGGTATATGAGGGTCAGGTGGTCGGCGAACACTGCCGGCCGGATGACATCGTAGTCAACCCCTGCAAGGCCAAGCAGCTCACCAACATCCGCACCACGGCCAAGGATGAGAACATCATTCTCAAGCCCGCGCGGAAGATGACGCTGGAGCAGGCGCTGGAGTACATCGAGGATGACGAGCTGGTCGAGGTGACGCCTTCCTCGATCAGGCTCCGCAAGAAAGTGCTGACAGAGCACGAGCGCAAGCGCCACCGAAAGTCGTCGGCCGCGGTCGGCGCCGCCTGAGCGGCAGCCGCCCGGGCTTCCTCGATCCGCCGCAGGAACAGCGCCCGCGGCGTCCGGCAGCGCCGCTGTCGCGCATTGGGGCAGCCGCGGGGTCATCCGCCGCGCCCATGAGCGAACGCGGTCTCGACCCATGCCCGTCCATCCCCTAAAATCGTTTCCTCTGCCCGCATTATAAGGAGCCACCAGTGACGGCAAAAACATACGGCAACTACATCAACGGCCAGTGGGTCAACTCGGCTACCGGCAAGACCTTTCCCGACTACAACCCCGCCCACAAGGAGCAGGTCGTCGCCCACTTCCAGGCATCCAGTCCCGATGACGTGAAGCAGGCGCTGGACGCGGCCGAGCGCGCCTTCCCCGCCTGGTCGCGCACACCTCCGCCCAGGCGCGGCTCCTACCTGCTCAAGGCCGCCGAAATCCTGGCGCGTCGCCGCGATGAGGCGGCCGAGTTGCTCACGCGCGAGGAGGGCAAGCCGCTGTTCGAGTCGCGCGGCGAGGTGGATCGCGGCGTGGGGCTGCTGCAGTTCTACGCCGGTCAGGGACCGCTCCTGGGCGGCGAGACCTTCCCCAGCGGCATCGAGGGACGTTTCCTGTATACCATGCGCGCGCCCCTCGGCATCGTCGGGCTGATCACGCCGTGGAACTTCCCTTCGGCCATCCCCATCTGGAAGGCCGCGCCTGCCCTGCTCTGCGGCAACACCGTGGTCATGAAGCCCGCCTCGCTGGCGCCCGCTTCGGCAGCGCTGTTCGCCGAAGTCCTGGCCGAGGCCGGCTTGCCGCCGGGCGTCTTCAACCTCGTCACCGGCGGCGGCCGCGACGTCGGGGATACGCTCATCGCCGATCCGCGCGTCAAGGCCATCAGCTTCACCGGCTCGCTTCAGATCGGCCGCTCCATCATGCGCAAGGCGGCCGAGCGTTTGATCCGCATCGGCCTGGAGATGGGAGGCAAGAACCCGCACATCGTCATGGACGATGCCGACCTGGACCGCGCCGTCGCCGACGTCATCGCCGGCGCCTTCTGGTCGGCGGGCCACAAGTGTACGGCCGCCTCGCGCGCCATCGTCCTTGACAAGGTGCACGATGCCTTCGTCGACAAACTCGTGAAGCGCACGGCCGAGCTGCGCGTGGGCGATGGGCTGGACCCCCAGACCCAGATCGGACCCGTGGTAGACGAGGGCCAGCTCAACAGCATTCTCGACTACGTGAAGGTCGGCCAGGAGGAGGGCGCCAGGCTCGAAGTGGGCGGGCGGCGCCTCAGGGGCGGCATCTACGACCAGGGCTGGTACATGTCGCCGGCCGTCTTCACAGGCGTTTCGCCGAAAATGCGCATCGCCCAGGAGGAAATCTTCGGCCCCGTGCTCAGCGTCATTCGCGCCAAAGACTTCGACGAGGCGATGACCATCGCCAACGATGTGGAGTTTGGGCTGGCGGCGGCCATTTCCACGCGCAGCCTGCCCGCGAGCCTTGAGTTTGCGCGGCGGGCGGAGGCGGGGCTGATCCACATCAACTCTCCCACCGCGGGCGTGGAACTGCAGCTTCCCTTCGGCGGGTGCAAGCACAGCACCAGCGGTTACCGCGAGATGGGCAAGATGGCGATTGACTTCTACACGCAGATCAAGACCGTGTACGTCGACCCCTGATCCGCACCGCTGCTTCCCGCCGCGCCCCACCCGCCGATCCAGCAGGGCCCGCGCCGCCACAGACACGTGCTATGCGTGCTACCGGTGGGAGCGCGACGTCGTTGGGCACGGGCGAGGACGCCCAATGCCATCAACTTAAGATTGTTCGTAAGTCATTGTCACAGCGCGCTTTATGGCGCTAGCGCGAGCGAAGGCCTCCTGGCACAATGGTGTGATCTGAACAGCTTGCAA
>Ga0308417_1000299_pt1 | contig 36571 bp, 30 predicted proteins | sample HotsprSampleOS65_FD_203528 | JGI IMG/M metagenome (GOLD analysis project Ga0308417, IMG submission 203528) | Hot spring phototrophic mat microbial communities from Octopus Spring, Yellowstone National Park, Wyoming, United States - 20090730_OS65 ...
GCTGTTCAGATCACACCATTGTGCCAGGAGGCCTTCGCTCGCGCTAGCGCCATAAAGCGCGCTGTGACAATGACTTACGAACAATCTTAAGTTGATGGCATTGGGCGAGGACGCCCGTGCTACGTTGTGCGCCGGCGCGCACCCAGACACCGGCCGCAGAAATTGTCACGCCCCTGGCATGCGCCTCCAGAAGTCCTACGGCTTGTTCGGGGAATTGGGTGAAATTATAAGTGCGGACGGCGGCGCGGGTTGTACAATTGGCTCAGGAGCGCATGTGGCCAGCCAGTTTCTCCAGACAATCGGCGGGAAGATCGCCGGCGGTGTGGCCGCCCTGGTCGTGGTGATTGGCGGGATCACCTGGTTCTACATGGCCCCCGAGACGCGCTCGGCGATCCTGGGCGGGGCGGGAAAGATCCTGGCGTGGTTTGGGATCGTGCTGCTGGTGCCCTGGGCGACGTTCTTTCTCATCGGGTGGGTGGCGCGGATGCAGAGCAATCTGGCCGGCGCCGTTCTGGTGGGGGCCTACACTCTGCTGGAGTTTCTGCTGCTGTTGTGGCTCTTCGACTGGTCGGTCCGCGGCGCCGCCGCCTGGACCTTCGCCATGTTGGGATGCCTGCTGGCGGCGACGTATAATGTGTTTGCGTGCGACTGGATTGCAGAGAAGCTGTCTTGAGGAAAGGGGACCGAGGATGCCGTCGGCCAATCAGAGAATCAGCGAGTATGTTCTGGAAGAGCGCATCGGCAAAGGCGCCTTCGGCGAGGTGTGGCGCGCCCGCCACCACGTGTGGGCGGACCAGTTGGTGGCGATCAAGATCCCCACCGACCCCCAGTACATTCGCAACCTCCAGCGCGAGGGCGCGGCCATTCATGGCCTGACGCATCCCAACATCGTGGCCGCCCGGGGCTTCGATCCCTATGCCGATCCGCCCTATCTGGTGATGGAGTACGTGCCGGGGACGAGCCTGCGGCCCCTCATCGAGCAGCGGCAGCTTACGCCCGACGATGCCGTGGCGGTGTTGCGGCAGGTGCTGGCGGGCCTGGCCCACGCGCACGCCCATGGCGTGGTGCATCGCGACATCAAGCCCGAGAACATCCTCATCCACGAGCGGGCCCGCAGCGAAGGCTACAGCGCCCAGGGCACCGTCAAGGTGACCGACTTCGGCCTGGGCAAGGCCGCCACCATGGCCCAGACCGAATCGATCGCGTTCTCGACGTCGATGGCGGCGGCCGAGGCCAGGCGCATCGTCGGGACGCTGGATTACATGGCGCCGGAGCAGCGGGCCGGCGAGCCGGTGGACGGGCGGGCCGACCTCTACGCCTGCGGCGTGATCCTCTGCGAGATGCTCACCGGCCAGCGTCCGGCGGGCACGGATCTGCCAAGCGACCTGAATCCTGCCTCTCCCAGGCAACTGGATGAGGTTTTCCGCCGCTCCTATGCGCGGCTGGAGAAGCGTTATGCGTCGGCCGCCGAGTTCCTCGAGCACCTGGAGAACCTCGGGGTTCAGCCGCCGCCGCTGCCGTGGCAGCAGGCGCAGACGGCGCAGCGGAGCTGTCCGAGCTGCCGGCGGCTGGTGGCGGTTAGCGACCAGTTCTGCATGTACTGCGGCGTGCAACTGGTTGAATGGGTGCTGCGCTGTCCGCAGTGCGGGGCGTATCCCGACCCGACCGACCGCTTCTGCATGTTCTGCGGAACGGCCGTGAGCCCGCGAATCACGGCGTAGGATGGTGCGCCGATGTACGATGTGCTGACCATCTTCCTGCTGCTGGGCATCATCGCGCTGGCCGCGATGGTGTTCGCCGTGTGGCTGTTCGTGAGCGTTGTGCGTCTGATCGGTCGCGGCCTGGCGGTGCTGGTAAGCGACGGCCGGCCGCCCGTGCGCCGCTTCGGCGCCGTCCACTGTCCGCGCCGCGGGTGCGGCGCCGTGAATCCGCAGACAGCGCGCTTCTGCCGCCGCTGCGGACAACTGCTGCCAGAGGCCCCGGCGGCGCGACGCCGGGCGGCCATGTGGTGATTGAAAAACCCGGACTGGAAGCCGACAATCGCCATGCCGAGAATGTACGCCTTGCTCGCCGCGACGGGATGGCTGTGGGCCATCTTCGTAGGGGTGTACGTGATCGTGCGGCTGCGACAGCAGCGCCGGGGGAGCGGCGGGCGAGGATTCGAGGTGGTGCGCCGCTCGTGGCCTGCGGCCTCGCGCGAAATGCCGGATGAGGAAGCTCGAAGTTCGAAGCAATGACCAATGACCAGGCTCCAATGACCAACGCCCGCTACAGATTGTCTGCCGGGAAAGATGCCACAGATTCACAGTGTCGATGAGAAACAGTCCTGACCCATCCGTTCACCGGGAGCGCGAGAAGCAGCTCGTCGAGCACGTCGAGCGCCTGCTGAGCGATCCGCGCCTGCGCGTCGACACCAGCGGCGGGCACCGCCCCGTCGTCACCCTCGGCCGGGCCGTCAGAAAGTGGGATCGCGCGGTGGACCTCAAGCGGCTGATGAGCGAGGTGGCGATCCCCGACCGGGAGCTGGAGGCGAAGATGCCGGTGGGCCTGCAACTGGACGTGGTGCTGTTCCGCCGGCGGCTGCTGTTCCTGCGCCGCGCCGTGGGCGGCATCAGGGTGGTGAGCCTGCCGCCCTGGCGGCAGCTTCTGGAGGGAGAGACGCCCCAGCCCGTGGGGCTGGCCGAACTCACCGCCGCGGTTTCTCTGTACGCTTCCGCGGATGCGGCGGCGCCCGTCACCGTCGTGTTCGTGGCCACGAGCGGCTTCACCCGCGAGGCCCACGAGCTGGCGGAGCGCCGGGCCAACCGGACGGTGATCCTGGCCGAGCCGAACGACGCGGGGGGCTGGACGCTGACGGGTCCTCCGGAGACCAAGTCGCTGGTGGACCTGCTGGATCCCGAGGAGCTGGAGCAGAAGCGGGCGCGGGTGCGCCGGCACATCGCCGCAAGCCGGGCCGAGCTTCTGGCCGGCGGGCTGTCGGCCGACCGTCTGGCCGCCGCCACCGCGCTGCCCCTGCACGTGGTCGAGGAGGAACTGAAGGCGCACGCGCAGCAGTCGGAGGGACTGGTGGCGCGGCGACTGGAAGGCCGACTCGTGCTCTTCCGCGAGGGCAGCGTTCCGGCCGCACGCAGCGGAGGTTCTGAGATGCCTTTCATGCAACGGATCAAGACGCTCTTTGCGCGCAAGGACGACACCGAGAAGAAACTGGCGCTGCTGTCGGAGCGTCGGGCGACGTTGGCGCTTCAGCGCGACCGCTCCTATGAGGAGATGAGCGTGCTGGAGAAGAAAGAACAGGAGCTGCGCGAACAGTTCAAGCAGAACGCCAGCCCGCTGACCAAGCGCCGGATCACCAGCCAGCTCCTGCAGCTCCGCAAGGACCTGGAACGGCGACAGCAACTGCTGAGCGTACTCAACCAGCAGATCGACGTCGTCGGCACCCACCTGCACAACATCGAACTGGTGCGCCAGGGCAAGGTCGCCGAGCTGCCCAACGCCGAGGAACTGGCCAACGACGCGGCCGCCGCCGAGGAGGTGCTGGCCGAGTTGCAGGCGAGCACCGAGCTGGCCGGTTCGGTGGCGGCGGTGGGCACGACGGGGCTGAGCGCCGAGGAGCAGGCGTTATACGAGGAGCTGGAGCGGGAGGCGGCAGGAGGCGGAGCGGCGCCGGCGGCGCCGCAGGCGTCGGCCGGTCCGGTGCGGCCGCAGACGTCATCGGGCGCGCGGGAGCCGGCGCGTGAAGCGACCGCGCCGCCGCCGCAGCGCGCCCCCAATCGGGGCGAAGCCGAACCCGGGTGAGGACCATGGCGCTGATCGACAGAATCTTCGGAGGCAAGAAAACGCTCAGCGAGCTGAACCGTCAGGAGCTGCGCCGCGAGGAAATCCTGCTGGAGAAGCAGCGCGACCGCCTCTTCAAGAAGATGGAGACGATCGCCATCGACAAGCAGAAGATCTTCCAGCAGGGCGCCGCCCAGAAATCGGCCGACCTGCGCAAGGCGCTGGCGCTTCAGTTTGAGATGAAGAGCCAGGAGCAGCTCATGGTGGCGCGCGAGCTGAACCTGCGCAGCAAGGAACTCATGACCGTCAGCCGCCTGCGGATGATCAAGGAGAACACCGAGCGCGGCAGGGTGCTGGGGCGGCTGAACGTCACCGACAAGGATGTGGCCCGCATCAGCAGTTGGATCGAGGATGACGCCATCAGTCAGGAGATGTACCGGGAAAAGCTGGATGAAATCCTGGAACTGGGCGAGCAGGCGGATCGAGATGCCCTGGCCGGCACGGGTCTCAAGGGCGCCGGTCAGGAGGTCATGGACATCTGGAACCAGATGGACCGCGGGGTGATGAAGGAGGACGAGGCGTTCGAGGAGGCCGATCGGGCGGTCAGGAAGCGGTCGGCGGAGAAGGATGTGTAGCCACAGATGGGGCACAGATGGACACAGATGAGAAGAGACTCAATGAGATTACCGAGAAGATCATTGGCTGCGCGTATCGCGTGGCCAATGAGTTGGGCTGCGGGTTTTATGAAAAGGTTTATGAGAACGCCCTGGTGCATGAGTTGAGGAAGATCGGGCTCGCTGTCGAGCAGCAGAAGGGCCTTACGGTGCGGTACGATGGTGTTGTGGTCGGCGAATACGTGGCGGACTTGATAGTCGAGGGTTCCGTTGTCGTGGAGTTGAAAGCGATCAGGGCGCTCGACGAAGTGCATGCCGCACAGTGCATCAACTGTCTGGCCGCGACCGGGCTGCCCATTTGCCTTCTGATTAATTTCTCCACGCGGGTGCAGGTTAAGAGATTTGTGCGTAGAGGAGCATCATTTTCCTGATCTGTGGGCATCTGTGCCCCATCTGTGGCAAGACAATCGCGGTGTTCTATGGGCTTGTTCAAGAGCAAAGACGAGCGTCGAATCGAACGGCAGATGAAGATCCGCCAGGGCCTGCGCGCCATCGAGCGCTCCATCCGCCAGCAGGAGAAGTTCCAGGAGGACTTCATCCGCAACGCCCAGCATGCCCGCAGGATCGGCGACAACAATCAGTACCTGTTCATCCGCAGCGCCCTGAAGAAAACGGCCGCCGTCAAGAAGATGCTGGAGCGCCAGCTCCTGGCCATCCGCAACGCCATGCTGATTCACCAGCAGGCCGAGGCCTCGCGGCAGTTCGCCGAGTCGATGAACGTCATGGCCCAGGGGATCGGCCGCATCTTCGGTGAGATGGACCTGACGCGCACGCAGGCGCAGTGGGAAAAGGCCGTCGCCCAGGCGGGCAGCATTGAGGAGCGCATGGAAATCTTCCTGGACGCGATGGAGCAGAGCGCCATCTCCGGCGACAGCGCCACCACCGCCAACGAGGCACTGGTCAGCGACGAGGAGATCGACCGCATGATCCAGGCCGACGTTCTGGCGGCCGAAAAGCAGGAGCTGGGCAAGCTGGACGAGCTGGAGAGCGAGATCGCCAGGGAGCTGGGTGTGAAGCAGAAGGATTGAGTTCCGGGCACTACCCTTTCGCTGACGACGCCGCCGGCCCAGTTACTGATCGCCGTCCCTCAGCTCGAACATATTCCGAATATCCGGAGCACGGCCGTCGGGTGGCGAAGTTCCGGTTTCGCCCAGAAGCGGCGCCAGGGGCGCATCCAGCCACTCGTCGCCGGGTGGCGCCGTCGAGGGCCCCGCCTGCGGCCGGCCGTGGCGGGCCAGAAAGAGCGACCGAATCGCCGGCAGGGCGCGCTTTACCGCCCGGTCGCGCGTCACCACGCGATAGGGGCTGGTGATGATGCCCGTCATTCCGCCCCGCGGCGCCCAGGGATGATCGGCCCAGCACCAGACCGTCGCCCCGCAGACATAGGGCGCCTGCATGCCGCCCCACTCCGCGACGAGCGCCTTGACGTGAATCTCCTCGCCAAAGGCGCCTTCGGCGATTCCCGTGAGGCTGGGATGGTGCGGAAGCCGAATCGCACAGACTGCTGGTCGGCGGCCGCCGAGTCCGCGATGAGATCAAAGCAGACCATGTAGAGGATGGGTCGATCGGGGCCCCAGGGCAGTATGGAAGTGATCTGGCCTGTCGGCTTCACCGTTGCGGTTGACCGCGCGTCGACGGTAACAGTGACAGGGGCGAGCTGGATCATCGCGCGATGCCCGGCATTCTCGATGCGGCAGTTGACCGTTGCCTCGACGGGCCGCGGGGTGGTGTTGACGATCGCGACCTCCGACGCGAACTGGCCGGCGTGGTCGGCCACCACGCTCACCTGGCCGATATGCACCGCCGGCCGCGCTTCCAGCGTCACCTGGCGCAGGATTCCCCCGAAATGCCGCCAACCCAGGTGGCCCGGGAGGTCGTGCGGCCTGCGGAAGTTGTCCACGCGGATGGCGATCAGGTTCTCCTCGCCGAATCGCAGCGCCGGGCCGACGGGCACCTGGAACGGCAGATACGGATCGTTGTGTTCCTCGCCCACGCGCTGGGCGTTGACCCAGACCCGGGTGTGGTCGTTGACGCCATCAAACCGCAGCACGACATGCCTGCCCCGCCAGCTCTCGGGCACGCTCACGCTGCGGCGGAACCAACCCGCGCCAACGTAGTGCTCCATGCCGGGAATCTGCTTCTGGCCGAAGGATGAGGGAATTCGCACGAGCGGCCAGCGTCGATCGTCCAGGCGGACCTGCTCGTAGCCCAGCGCCTCGCCCTTGAGAAACGCATCCGGCTGGAAGCGCCAGTCGCCCGCCAGCGAAACCGACTCCCGCGCGGACCGGCCCCGCGGGCCGGGCGCAGCACACGCGCAGCCCAACGAGCAGAGCGCGCAGACGACGAGGATGACGCCGATGTGGCTGAGCATGATGCGGCCAGCACTCGCATGAGTTATACACGCCGGGGCGCGAGCTGTCAGCGAAGGACACGAAGACACGGCGCGTCGGGTCGCCCGGCTTGCGCAGCGTCGGTCGTGGATTCTTCTTGCACGCCCGGCCGTTCGGGGGTATGTTGATACGTGGAAGTGGCGGGCTTGCCTCATGGAGCAACCGAGGGCATTGGGTCCGCCGGTCAGGCCTGAAGGGAGACACCATGACCGTTCGCAAGCGACGGTCGCCGCGTCGGCGGGTTGAGTTCATCGAGCCGCTGGAGGGTCGTCTTCTGCTCAGCCGGGACATCTACGTGGACATCAACTCGCCGGGGCCGACGCGGGATGGCACGTCGTGGGAACAGGCTTTCGTTGACCTCCAGGACGGCCTCGCAGCCGCCGTCTCCGGCGACCGCATTCTGGTGGCGGATGGAGTCTACAAACCCACGAGCGGGACGGACCGGACGATCTCGTTTGTGCTGAAGAACGGAGTGGGGCTGTGTGGGGGGTATGCGGGCTGGGGGGCGGCGGAGCCGGACGAGCAGGATGTGGAGGCATATCCCAGTGTGCTGTCAGGCGACATTGGAGCAGTGAGGAACAGTTTTGACAACAGCTACCATGTGCTGCTTGCGGATAGCGTGAACGCCACGGCCGTCCTCGACGGCTTCACGATCACCGCCGGCTACGCCAGCGGCACATCCTGGCTGGCCCGCGGCGGCGGTATGCTCAACCTTTCCTCGTCACCGACGCTGAGCAACTGCACATTCATCTATAACTGGGCTCGCGGTTCGGGGGGCGGGATATACAACTTTGACTCCTCGCCGACACTGAGCAATTGCACATTCAGCGGAAACGTGGCGTCCCTCGTGCATGGGGGCGGGATGTATAACGACGCTTCCTCGCCAATGCTGAACAACTGCACGTTCAACGAGAACTCAGCATACTACTGTGGCGGTGGAATGTTCAATGATGGGTTTTCTTCGCCGATGGCGATCAATTGCAGATTCACCGGGAATTCAGCGAATTTCGATGGCGGCGGCATATGCAACGACAATTCCACGCTGACGCTCATTAACTGTGTCTTCAGCGGAAACTCTGCCTACCAATACGGGGGAGGGATCTATACGATCAGCTATGGCTCGTCGCTGGCACTGTACAACTGTACGTTCAGCGGTAACAGAGCCAGCGTCGGGGGTGGGGTAGCCTACCAGGGCTGGCGATCCCTGTTTGTGCTCAGCAACTGTACCTTGTGGGGCAACCTGGGCGTGGCTCAGATATTCCAAAACGGGGGCACGATAGCGATGACCTACAGCAACATCCAGGGCGGTTGGGCCGGCGCTGGCAACATCAACACCGATCCTCGCTTTGTCCGCAATCCCTCCCCCGGCGCCGATGGCGTTTGGGGAACGGCCGACGACGACTATGGCGACCTGCGCCTCCAGCCCAACTCGCCCTGCATCGACGCCGGGAACAATGCGGCCGTGCCGGCCGATACGCTGGACCTGGACGGCGACGGCAACACCGCCGAGCCGATTCCCTTCGACCTGGCCGGTGCGCCGCGGTTCTGGGACTATCCGGGCAAGGCCGACACCGGCAGCGGCGCTGCGCCCATCGTCGACATGGGCGCCTACGAGATGAGCAGCCTGCTCATCGCCGGCACCGCCAACCCTGATCAGGTGTATCTGCGTCTTGATGCCAGCGGCACAACCGTCCAGGTCTGGGTCAACGCCGACCCGGCCGGGGCGCCGGCCTATACCGCGCCGCTGAACATGCCCAGCCCCATGGGCATCTGGACCGGCGGCGCCGATGACACGATCAACATCGACGCGTCCAACGGCAACCCCATCCCACCCTCCGGCCTGCTGGTCGATGGCGGCATCGGCAACGACACGCTGACTCTGACCGGCATCAATTCGGCCGACAATCTGATTGCCCACGCTGGTGGCCTGAGCCTGAGCGATGACGGCCGAGTCGGCCGAGAGCGTGCAACTGGATAGCGCAGGCCCCACCATCTCGCTTGGTTCACTGACTGTCTCCGACACCACCATCGCCCTGGCGCCGGGCGGGAAGGTGCTGGTGACGGGGTCGTTGTCGATCACCGGCACGGGCCGGTTGAACCTCGCCGACAACGACCTGGTCGTCGGTGCCACATCCCTACCCGCCGTGCGGGAGCTGATACGCTCCGGCTACAACAACGGGAGTTGGAACGGCCCGGGCATCATGAGTGACCTGCTGGGCATCGACAGAGCCCTCGGTTACGCGGCCGGGGATGATCCGGCCATCTCCCATCTGGGCGGGCAGCTTGGTGGCCAGCCGTTTGGCCCCGGCTCGGTCATTGTGAAATACACGTACGCGGCCGATGCGAACCTCGACGGCCAAGTCGATGTCGTGGACCTGGGCATTCTGGCCACCTTCTGGCAGGGCGAGGGCAAGACGTGGACCACGGCCGACTTTAACTACTCGCCGAATGGCAAGGTGGATGTGGTCGACCTGGGCATCCTGGCCACCAACTGGCAAAAGGGCGTGGGCAGCCCATTGGGCCTGCCGCTGGACCTGAGCGCGCTTGGCCTGGCATCGGCCGGCGATTCGGCCGAGCCGGCACCCGCGCCGCAGGTGCGGGTCGTGGCCGGGCGGAAGGTCGGGGTGCTGACGTCGGGAAGCAGCGCCGTGGACTTCGGCGCGGTGCTCGTCTCGTCGCAGAAGCCCGGCCCCCAGCGCACATTCCGCGTGAGCAACAACGGCGATGATGTGCTTACCTTGCGCTTGAGGAAGCTGCCCAAAGGCTTCACGCTGCTGGAGCCGCTGGAGCGCACGCTCATGCCGGGCGAGTCGGATACGTTCACGGTACGAATGAATCGAAAACTGCTGGTGAGCCACGCCCGCACGTTGATCCGCATCGACACCAACGACCCCTCCCAGCGGCGATTCGACATCCCCATCACCGGCGCCGTGCGGGCCGGCTCGCCGCGCGACGCCCGCGCCAGCGCGTTGCTCATCATCCATTGCGCGCCCTCGACCACCTTGGCGCCGATCTTCGGTGCCGCTCGGGTCATCGCGGCGCAGGACGATCACCTGCTGCGATAAGGCGCCCCGGGCGCGTTCGCCGCGCGCGGCCCGGTGGCTAAACGGTCGCGTGCCTTCGTGCCTTCCTTCCCCTCTCCCTTCGTCGCTTCGTCGCTTCGTCGCTCCCGCCTCCGTGCCTTCGTGCCTTCGTGCCTCCGTGGCTGTGAGCCTCCATCGCCGCTCACCAGTGCCAGTCGGAGCCAACCGCCATCTCCGTCCGCACCGATTTGACTCCGGGGACAGTCGCGGCGGTCGCGGCGATGGCGTCGATCACGCCGCTGGATCCCACCGAGCCGCTGATGAGCACCTGGCCGTCGTCGGCCGTCACGTCGATGCCGGCGCTGCGCGTCTTGGGGTCCCTGGCCAGCGCCGCCCACACCCGGCAGCTCAGGCTCAGGTCCTCCAGCGCCTTGCGCGAGGCGTCGGTGGGCTGAAACTCGGCCATCTGCGACGTGCGGGCGATGATGTCGGCCGCGCCGTCGACGCTCAGGCGGGCCAGATTCACGACCAGGTCGTACTGGTTGGGGTCGTCCCACTCCACGCCGTAGAGCAGCCGCGCCCAGCGGGAGCGGTCGCGGTCGACGCGCTGGATGTACACCACGGCGTCAGGGCGGCTGAGCTTCATCTGCTCCATGGCGGCGCGCGTGCGTTGCTCCATGTCGGCGATCACGCGCACCTTCAGCACGTGCGAAACCGACGCCAGCAGCAGATGTCCCACGTGGCCGTGGTACACCAGATCCCCGTTGCGGGCGTGGTTCAGCAGCACGGCCGTCACAGCCTTCACGTACGCCAGCCGCTTGCCGGGAACCTGCCGCCAGAACGGCGGCGACTCATTGAGCGCTGCGCTCAGTTCCTTCTCGGAGATGCCGAACTCGCCGGCCGCCTGGGCCAGCACCTGTTCGCGGCTGAGCAGCGGGTGACCGATCCGCGAGGCCAGGCGCTCGGCAACGGCCCGGCCTCCGGAAAACGAACCGCGACTGATGGTGATGACGGCCATGATGTCTCCTTGGCAAGGCCCACAGCTCTGCTTCAGCCCAGTGTAGTCGCGCGCCCGCCCACGGGCAAAGTCCTCGTCTCTTGTGGCCTGACTTGTCCGCTCTACCCCGGGACGCGACGCAACCGTTCAATTGACGCTGTCATCCTGTCTCGGGCATGAACGTCGGCATGACGATGCCGTTGAATGGCTCAAACGCGCCGCGCACCTGGCAGAAGTGGATTTCGCAGTTGCGCGCTCCCCAGGCGTAGAGTTGCTGCACGAGCGCCGCGCACGCGACGGGGACGAGGAAGACGGGCTTGCGGCCGCGGTTGTGGTCCAGCTCGGCGAGAATCAGCGCGGCCGCCGCTTCGGGGGTTTTCATAACGCCTGGGCCGAGCATGTTGCTGCCGGGATGCTGAACGGAGACGAGGAAGCCGTCGAGCTTGCCATCGACCGCTTCAAGAACCGATGCGTGCCAGATGCCCATCTTGTTGTCGATGAAATAGCGGTAGTCCTTCTCGCGGCTGATGTGGCTGACCTCGTTTTCGAGCGCAACCATGGCGGAGATGTCGGCCGGCGTGGCGGGGCGGACGCGATCGGCGAGCGGCGTTGTCTGCTTGAGCCCCCGTTCCGGCACACTGATGTACATGTCCTGAAAGGCGCATCGCGGGATGAAGCCGGCGCGGGTGTAGAGGGAAAAGGAGTCGAGGTTCATGGCGCTGGAAACCAGCCGCACGGGTTTGTTTTCGCGGTCGGCCAGGTCGGTGATGAAGCGGAGGAGCTGGCCGGCGACGCCGCGGCCAAAGTAGTTGGGGTGGACGTTCATGATGCCCAGGGAGATGTGGCTGGGCCGGGGGTGATAGAAGCAGGAGCCCATGAGTCGGCCGGTGGCGGGCTCCTCGGCCACCAGGCAGCAGCCGGGGTCGAGTGCCTCGTAGACTTCGCAGAAGAGCATCGTTGAGTCGGGCCCGCCGCAGAAGATCATGGGCTTGCCGCCGGCCTGGTACCAGTAATTGGTAGAGACGCAAATGAGGTCGGCGACGGCGTGCCACTCGTCGGGGCGCATGGGGCGGAGGTTGATGGGGCGCATGGGTGGAGTCTCCGGGGGGAGAGGATAAACGAGGAGGGGGATGAGGGGAATGGAGACGCGACGGGGACTGCGCCCGCAACCCAAGCGACGAAGCGACGAAGGGGCAGGCGCGGAGGCATGGTCGTCGCCCGTCTGTGGTCAGAGCCAGTGCCCAGCAAGATCGTCGAGCGCACGTACCGAAAGCTGATTGAGGCCGCCGAAGAGACGAGAGCCGAGGCAGAGCTCTGTCCGGTGTAGGCCTAATGAACGATGCTCCTCAGGGGCGAGCAGGTCGCGTTCGCCAGCCGTAACGCCAAAGGCCAACTGCGGTGAAAGCGCCGACGACGCTTGCGGTCGTTGCCGGCGTTGCATCCGACATGCCGGGGATTATCGCTGGCCAATGTCGATGGGGTCAAGAGCGGTGAGCCCCGTGAGCGGGTGAGTTCCCGGGTGCGTGATGCGGAGGCGCGGAGAACGCGGCGTTTCGTGGGACCGGACCGGCCGCTATACTGGCCGCCATGAGCATCCTTCGATGGGCATTGTGTGCGGCCCTGTTGCTGGCGGCGCCGGCGGCGGCGCATGAGACCGACAACTTCACCATTCCTCCCGGGCGAGAGTTCGCCGACCTGGGTCCCTATCTCTCGCGCTGGGTCTACGGGCTGATCGACAAGGGTGTGGCCCAGGTGAATCGCGAGATCCAGGCGGCCATGGACGCCGGTGCCAGCCAGGCCGAGCTGGAGGAGCTTCAGTCACCGTGGCGGATCGCGCCGGCCGTCAATGCCCAGCTTCCCTGGGCGCTGATGGTGATCGAGAACCTGGAACGTCAGTTGCCATCGGGGCAGTTCAGGGCGCGTTTCCCCGGCCAGGTCACTTCCTATCGCGCCACCACCGAGTCGATCTTTACTTTCGCCAACTTCCCGCTGGATCCGCGCCAGATCATCCGCCTCCTGCAGGCCTCGACGATCAGGGTCTACGGCGTGTACATCGGCACCGACAAGATCGGGCACTTCACCGACATGGGGATGAACTACTACCGGCGATACGCCGCCGCCCGCCGCGAGGGGGCCGACGAGGACCAGGCCATGCGCCGGGCCCGCGACATCGACAGGACCAACTTCTTCCTCTCTGAGCGCGGGCTGCTGGGCTACGCGACGGCCGGCTCCTACTCCAACGCCGATCTGGCCGCCAACTGGGTGGGCTGTCTCTTTTACCGCAACCTGACAGAACAGGTCATGCTCAAGGGGCAGCCGCGCCCTCCCATGGTGGTCCGCGACGGCCCGCTGTGGAAGCTGGCCGATCACGTGCGCGACGATCCGGACTTTTTTGCGATGTTCATCTCGGAACATTTCGACGAGGCGCTGAATCCCAGTCTGTATGATTTCTCCGTCCGCAGCGGCATGCGCCGCAATCTTCGCCAGCGGGCATGGATGATCCTCGAGAGCCGCACCGATCCCTGGGGCAACCGCCGGCCGGCCGAGTACTTTCGGGCCAAGTTCGAGGAGCTGAGCACGTACTGGGGTCAGGAGTACGGCCGCGACGGCACGCCGGAGAACGTGGCGTCGGTATTCGGCTCGTGCTTCGATCCGCCGCCGGATGGAAGCGACGTGAAGGCGCGGGACTCGATGGGGCTGACGGCCCTGCACCACGCGGCGGCGTCGGGCGATGCGGCGCTGGCGGCGTCGCTGCTGGAGCGGGGCGCCGACGCGAATGCGGCGGTCATTTCCGACGAGCCGCTCTCCAGCGAATGGGGCAACACGCCGCTTCACCTGGCGGCGCGGCGCGGGCGGGTAGAGGTAATCCGCGTTCTGCTGGAGCGGGGCGCGGATGTCAACGCCCGAGGAGCGTTCGGCGCCACGCCCCTGCACCAGGCCGCCGCCCAGCCCGATGCCGCGCGGGCGCTGCTGGAGGCCGGGGCGCTTGTGGACGCGGCCGATAACCGTGGTCGCACGCCTGCGCACTGGGCGGCGCTGGATGAGTCGGCCGGCACGCTCAAACTGCTGTTGGCCGCCGGAGCCGGCGCCAACGCCCATGACCGCGACGGCGCCACGCCCCTGCACATCGCCGCCGGTGCCGACAACGGCGAGGCCGTCGCGGCGCTGCTGGCGCACGGGGCGGCGGCGGATGCGACTGATTTTCTGGGCGCCACGCCTCTGCACGCGGCCGCTGCCCAGCGGAGCGGGCGGTCGGTGAGGCGGCTGATCGCCGGCGGCGCGCCGATCGCGGCGCGCGATGCGCTGGGCCTCACGCCGCTTCACGTCGCTGCCCGCGCTGGAGCGGCGTCGCTGGTGGCCATCCTCCTGGAAGCCGGCGCCGATGCGAAGGCCGCCGATGCCTACGGCTCGACGCCGCTTCACCTGGCTGTGAGGCAGCAGTCAGCGCCCGCGGTGCGGCTGCTGCTGGAGGCCGGCGCCGACGCGAACGCCCAGAACCACGTGGGGGCCACGCCGCTTCACGAGGCCGCCGCCGTGGGCGACCGGGCCCTGGCGAAGATGCTGCTCAGCAGCGGGGCCGCAGCGGCGGTGCGCAACAGACAGGGCGAAACCCCCGGAGAACTGGCCTCGGCGCGCGGGCACCGCCGTCTGGCGGCGATGCTCAACGGGACCGCGAAAGGCACCGCCTACTGACGGTACACACCCATGAAACAGTTCATTCTCATCGCCTGGTTTGCGGTCCTGCTCTGGGTCGGCGGATGCACCAGCCCGGCCACGATCCCAGGATGGAAGAAGGCGGTGGAACGGTACGTCGTCGAGCAGGGCAACGGCGATCCTGCCATCCTGGGCAGCACGCGGGGCCTGTACTCGCGGCCCGGCTTCGCCATCATCAGCGAAGTCAGGCCCGAGCGGGCGACCGACGCCAACGGCCTGCTGTTGGGTCATCGCCTGGCCGGCGGGGCGCCGCGGTTCATCTATCTGGTGGGTCTGATGCACCAGCAGGAGGTGCGCGACATTCGCCTGGCTGCGCTGCGGGTGGACGGAAGCGAGTTCCATTGGCTGATCACCGATCCCGACGAGGCGGCGCTGGAGACTTACAGGCGCTATCGCGAGTCGGTGTGGCGTTCACGGCTGAGCGGGCGGCAGACGCCGCCCTGGGGCGCGATGCGTTTTCCCGGCGAAGAGGACCAGTTTGATGTGTCGATCAGCGACGAAGCGATTGCCGTGACCCATCGTCAGTCCGGCGCCGTCTGGAGGCTGCCGCTGTTCCCCGAAAAGGGGTCGGGGTAGGGAACCTTTCTTCCCTCCTCATTCCGCCAGCTATCGCTGGTCCCCGCCCCAGCTCATCGACGACCGCCTTGCACTGGTGCCGCCAGACTCGCCCGCTCGTCTCCGGGCCACCGCTGGCCGGCTTCCACGCCGCCGCGACGCTCGTCCACACTGATCGTCGGCCTCAGTCGTATTCCTCAGGCAACTCGCCCTTTGGCCGGGTCTTCCAGCGGCGATGCACCCACCAGTACTGCCCGGGGTCCTGGCGCACGAAGTCCTCGATCGCCTTTGTGTAGCGCTGCGTGATGTACAGCAGCGGATCGGGCGCATTTCGCCAGTCCGCCGGGTGGATGATGTCCTGCACGCCGACAACAAACTGAAAGCGACCGTTCACTCGCCGCGCATACCCCACCACCACCGGACAGTCGTACTCGATGGCCAGCAGCCCGATCGACTTGTAGGTGCTGGCCTTGCGCCCGAAAAAATCGACGAAAATGCCCTTCTTGCCGGCGTTCTGATCGGCCACAAAACCCACTGTCCCGCGCTCATCGAGCACCTCCGCCACTTCCGCCGTGGCCCCCTTCTTGGCGATGATGCGGGCGCCCTGGCGCTGGCGCATGCGCGTCAGCCACCGATCGACATACGGATTGTCCAGCGGGCGGCCGATGGCCACGGTGTCGAAGCCGAACGTGCTCAGCACGTAGTTGCTGATCTCGAAATTGCCGTAGTGCCCGGTGAGCATAATGAGCGGTCGGCGGCGGCGCAGCAACAGCTCCAGAACCGGGCGGAAGTTCTCCAGCCGCACGTAGCGCGGCCAGGTGTCGATGCGGATCAGGCGCGTCGTGAACAGCACCTCTGCGAAGAACATGAACAGGTTCTGCATGGAGCGGCGCGCTAGAAGACGCGCCTGGTGGGGCGCCAGTTCAGGAAAGCTGCGCGAAAGGTTGGCGATGGCGCGATTGCGGTGCTTGCGGTCGATGGCGCAGACCAGGTCGCCCAGTGCCCGGGCCGCCCCAAGGGCGGCGTTCACCGGCCAGCAGTGCAAAAACATGGCGACGATGCGCAGGCCGATGTACTGGATGCGGTCGACCAGATCGTTGCGCGGTTTGGCCATCCGGTCCGTCCGCCTCATCCGCCCTGGGCCGGCCCGCCCTCGATCTGCGGTGCGGTGGCCGCCACATATCTGACGATGCCTTCATCCACGTCGTTCCAGAGCCGGTCGCGCCGGGCGAAGACGGTGCGCATGACGTCCATCGCCTTGTCGACGCGGTAGGGCTCAGCCCCGCGGTCGGTCAGGAATGTGAAGCTGGGCACGAGCTTCGGCGCGATTGCCGACGTGGCGAGCATCGCCGAAAAACCCAGATAGGTGCCGGCCATCAGGCGCGTGCCCACCGCGGTCTTCACATGGTCGCCGATGAGGGCGCCCAGAAAACGCCGCCCCGTCTTCTCAGGACCGTTGGGCGTGGGGACGGAGATTTCGCCATAGGTGTTCTTCAGGTTGCTGGTGGTTGTGCCGGCCCCCAGGTTCACCCACTTGCCCACATAACTGTCGCCCAGAAACCCCTCGTGCACCTTGTTGGAGTACTGGAACAGGATCGAGTTGGATACCTCCCCGCCCACCTTGCACATCAGGCCGATGCTCGTGCCCGGCCGGATGATCGTCAGCGGCGAGAGCACGGCGTATGGCCCGATGTAACAGGGCCCGCACAGCACCGAGTTGGCGCCGATGCTGGCGTTGTGATCTACAATGACCGGACCTTTGGAGCCATCGAGCACCACCCCCGGCGCGACGTGAACGTCACGGCCCAGCCAGACCTGCTCGTCATCGATCATGTGATAGGCGCCGGCGGGCCTGGCGCTCGGCTCGCGGCGCACCTGGGCGAAGTCCTCGATCAGCGATTCCTCATTCCACTTGATCAGATCCCAGAGCCGCTCCACCATCCGCGTTCGCGGCTCCATCGCGGGCAGTCTGGTGATCTGCATCCACTTGTCTGTCCGCTGCATGGCGTCCGCAGGCGTCAGTCCCGGACGGCGCACCACGGCCGAGCGAACGATGTCGCCGGGGTCGATTATCGCGGCCTCGCCTTCGGGCATCTGGTACTGATGAAAGTGCAGCGACCGCCCGCTGAGCAGCAGCGCGGTCTCCTCGTCCAGCGGTTCGTTGACTGTGGTCGGGACTTTCAGCCGCGGCACCACCCGACGACGGCAGAACTCGACCATCTCCGGCCGGACCCACAACGTCAGACGAGTGGGGTTGGTGTGGCGAATCTGCTTGTCCAGAAGCGTGGCCATTCCGGTGTGGAGCATGAAGACGGGGCGGCTGAGGGACAGCGGCGCAAACGTCTTCCACATGATGCCTTCAAAGATGACAACGTGCATGGGGACCATCATACCGCAAGGCGGGCAATCGGACATCCTCCCAGTGGCCAATTCAACCACGCGCCCCCTGCGGGCTGTGCACACCAAGCCGGACCGCCCCATGAAAAATGGGCAGCGCCGACGGCGCCGCCCAAGTACACAGTGCCCTCCGCGGTTTACTCCGGCCGCCACAGTCTGCGCCCGAAGCCTGTGTGAGTATCAGCCATCGCATCGCCAGGGCCACCGTCAGGTCGGCACGCGGGCCGCCTTGGGATTGACCGCATCCGAACGATGCGCAAAAACTGCCTGTTGATCACCGGCGTGGCACCCGGTTGTAACCTCTTCCTTGAACGACGGATAACAACTGCGGGCGGCCAGATGTGAATTCCGATAACGAGCGGATTATAACACGCCCTTTCCGATTTTCAACCGAGAAGGCCCATCAAAAATGAAGAAAGAGAAGCAAGAACCAGTCAGACAGGTTAACCCAGATTAACAAGGGTAAGCATCCGATACAGCATCGCCATGTGCGGCACGCTAACGCCCCGCGCCTGGCTCCGTCTCATCGGCTCGCCCACGATTGCCTCCACTTCCATCGCCCGCCCCAGTTCCCGGTCGATCTGCATGCTCGACTTGTACGCGCCCATCGTTCGTGTCAGCGCGATCTTCTCCTCGCCCAGTTCCGCGCTCAGCGTCACGCCGTGGGCAGCGGCACCCGCGATCACTTCGCCCATCAGGGCCCGCACCAGCGCCAGCCCGTGCTCGCTGGCGATCAGGCGATCGCTGCTCAGATCCAGCGCTGCCCCAAGCCCGCTGAACGGAACGTTCCACAGCAACTTCTCCCACCGCCCGTGGCGCAGGCTCTCCAGCGGCCGGCAGCGAATCCGGCACCGCGAGAACAATTCGGCGATGCCGCGGGAGCGCTCGCTGGGGCCTTCGACGAACTCGCCGATCGTCACCAGTCCGTGGTCCATGTGATGGATGACTCCCGGGCCAACCCTGTTGATGCAGACGAACGCCAGCCCGCCCAGCACCCGGCCGGCGCCGAAGAGTTCGGCCAGCCGCTCTTCGTTGCCCAGGCCGTTCTGGAGGGTGAGAATCGCCGTCTGCTCATGCAGCAGCGGGCCGATGAGCGGGCCGTAGAGGTGGTTGGAGGTGGCCTTCAGGGCGACGATAACCAGATCTGCAGTCGGCATCCGACGGACATCGTCGTAGACGTGAATCCGGGCTGGTGGCAGCACGAAGTCGCCGTCGCAACTGCGGATGGTCCAGCCGCTGGCGGCCACGGCCGCATAGTCGCCGCGCAGCAGGAAGTGGACGTCCAGACCGTGCTGGGCGAGCCGGCCGCCGTAGTAGCCGCCGACCGCCCCCGCGCCGACGACGGCGATTCTGGGCGAACGCAGGTCCATGGCGAGTCAGTTTATCCGGGGATGTGCTCTTCAGGGCAGAGCGCTCGTGTGGACCACTTCCACCACGCTGCCGCCATTGCGCGGGAAGGCCATGATGAAAACCCGCTCGGAGCTGCGCGCCCCTATGAGGATTCGGCCGTTGCCGGCGCTGGCGGCAGGCATCAGCTCGCCGCGCACCCACTGCGGCCAGGCGGCCCGCTGGAACAGGTCGGAGTCCGTCATCGTCCGCGGGCCCGGCTCCCACTCGAAGCCCAGCACCGAGCGCGACATCTCCCGCAGGGCATCATCCGGCCGCGCCCGGGCGCCCAGACGCAGCAGATACTGGGGCCGCTCGCCGACGGCCTCCGGCTCGTCGGGCGCGTAGCGGCTGAGCAGCACCTTGAAGCCGTCGGGCAAATCCATCCAGGGCGGCAGGGGGGCCTGACGAGCGAACCAGAAGTACATCCCGACCGCGGCGGCGGCCGCCACGGCGATGGCGACGGCCGCTCGCAGGGGCGACCTCTGCGCCGGAGTTGGCGGCGATGGCCGGGGCGGGACCGGTGCGTGCGCAGAACTCATGATGAAAACGCGATTATAGCTTCCGCCCGGCGCCCTGGCACTGGCCGGCACGGTGCCAGTCCTGGTGTGTGCCGCCCAGCGTGGCCGCCCGCGTGCGCTTCGGCCCGGTCAGGGCCGCCGCCCCAACCAGCCGGCGGATAGAGAGCCTGCCCTGGCGGTTGTTCTGCAGGTTCAGTACCCCCACCCGGTTCCCGGCCTCGCCCAGCGGCAGGGCCACCGCCGCGCGGCTGCTGAGGCTGTCCAGCTTGATCGTTTCCTTTTGTACTCCGTCAAAGCCGTGCTACAGTTGGTTCATGAGGCGGACCACACTCATCATCGTCGCCGTCGCTGCCTGCCTGGCCGCTGTCCTGATCCTCTGGCCGTCGTCGCCGCCATCGCAACCGCAACCATTGCTGGCATCGCCGCCTCAGACATCACCTGCAGTAAAGGGCCAGCGGCACTTCACTGGTCCAACACGCCTGAGGGAGGATCAGGTAATCATCCTCGAAAAGCCTTCGAACTTCATCGATCCAACAACAGGCTATGACGGCCAACGAGGCGGAAAAATGATGGTCCTGTGGGATACTGTTGCGACGCCGCCGGCCACGTCACAGTCGTCGTCTCTGCAGCACTGATAAAGGTACAGCATACACCGCCGGCGCGAACACGGACCGCCGGCCGCAGAAGGCGTCATCCGCCCGCCTTAGCGCCCCGCGCTCCCGCGTGGCGCGGCAGTGGACTGTGCCGCCCTCACGGATATGATCCACAGCCTATGCCACGGATCACCGTTGACGGCAAGACGATCGACGCCGCGGACCGCCAGATGATCCTCCAGGCCTGCCTCGACGCCGGCCTGATGATCCCCCATTACTGCTATCATCCCGGCCTGTCCATCGTCGCTTCCTGCCGCATCTGTCTCGTCGAGGTGGAGGGCATTCCCAAACTCGTCCCCGCCTGCCAGACCCCCGTGCGCGAGGGCATGGTCATACACACCAGCTCCTCCCGCGCAGTGGCCAACCAGAAGGCGGTGATGGAGTATCTGCTGATCAACCATCCGCTGGACTGCCCCGTCTGCGACCAGGCCGGCGAGTGCTATCTTCAGGACTACTCCTACAAGTACGGCCGGGCCGAGTCGCGCTTCGAAGAGGACAAATACAAGAAGCCCAAGAAGGACATTGGGCTCCACGTACTGCTCTACAACGACCGCTGCATCATGTGCAGCCGCTGCGTGCGCTTCACGCGCGAGGTCTCCGGCGGCGCGGAGCTCTACGTCGATGGCCGCGGCCACAAGGAGGAGATCGACATCTTTCCTGGCCGGCCGCTGGACAACAAACTCTCGGGCAACGTCGTGGACCTGTGCCCGGTGGGGGCGCTGCTGGACAAGGACTTCCTCTTCAAACAGCGCGTGTGGCTGCTCCAGCAGACGCCCTCGATCAGCCCGGCCGACAGCGGCGGCGAGAACATCTGGCTGGAGCACAACGAGGGCATCATCTACCGCATCAAGCCGCGCTACAACGCTGACGTCAACAAGTGGTGGATCAGCGACGACACGCGCTACAGCTACAAGGCGGTACACGACGAAAATCGCCTGCGCACACCGCGCCGGCTTCAGTATGGCGCGCCGATCGACACCGACTGGGCGCGCGCCCTGGAGGCCGCCGATCAGGGACTGCGGCGCCTGGTTGCCGAGAGCGGTCAGGGTTCGCTCTACGCGCTGCTTTCGCCGATGATGGCCTGCGAAGAGGCATGGCTGCTGGGCCGGTACATCCGCTCGATCGACCCGAAGGCCGCGTTGATCCTCGGACCGGTGCCGTCGGCGGGGGAGGATGAGGTCTTCCGGCATTACCTGACCAGAGAGGAGACCTTCCGCATCAAGGCCGAGAAGGTGCCCAATGCTGCCGGCGTGCGGCGCGTGATGAAGATGCTGGGCGGGACGACGGCCGAGTTCGCCGATTTCGTGGCGGCCGCGACGCCGGCCATCAAGGCGCTGAAGGGCGGGTGGATCGTGGGCGGATATCTGTCGCAGTGGCTGCCCAAGGACCAGCCGGCGCAACTGAAGCGCGGCTTCCGTGTCGTGCAGGACATCCTGCCCAGCAGCCTCGCGGACGCGGCCGATGCGCTGCTGCCGGCGGCCGCCTGGGCGGAGAAGGACGGATGCTGGGAGAACTGGCAGGGGCGGATTCAGGCATTCGCGGCGGCCGTGGCGCCTCCGCACGGCGCGCGGCGGGAGGGCGATGTGTACCTCTCGCTGCTGGGCCGGTCCGGCCTGTACAACGCCGCCGCCGTGCGTCGCGAAATGGGCGCGCCGTTCGAGTCGGTGCAAATCCCGCGCGACGATGTGCCCGCGCCGCCGATGGAGTTTGTCGAGTTGTAATCCCAGACGCCAGGGCGCATGGGGCGCAACGGCTCGGTCAGGCGCATCGCTGCAGCGCGGCTGTTTCGCCGACACCGGGGGCGTGACACTTTCTGCGGCCGGTGGGCCGGCATCGCGCCGGCGCACGACGTCGCACGAGCGTCCTCGTCCGTGTCGAACGACGCACCGCCACCCCATAGCACCCATAGCACGCATAGCACGGGCGTCCTCGCCCCCGCAACCTTTGCGCCCGGTTGGTACGGACACGGGCAAGATGCGCAATATGCGCCCCGATCTCCCTCCCTACTCCGGCGGAGGGCTGGGGTGGGGGCCGTGCCTCCATCCGACGCAGAAGCTGTCACACGCCCGCCATGTCCTGGCCGCGTCACGTCCCCCGTGCATGCCGCTCCAAGGCGCGATAACGTACGCTGCGGTCTCCGAGCGGTCAGAGCCAGCATCAGGAGCAGCGTGTACGAACCCCCCACCGATCCGCCTCCGCCTCAGCGCGTCGACCCTTACCGGCTCGATCCGGACTCCGTCCGGGCGCCTCCGCCGACCCTCGGCCGCGCCCTGCGCCAGATCGGCCCGGGCCTGATCCTGGCGGCCTCCATCGTCGGCACCGGCGAACTGATCGCCACCACCAACCTCGGCGCTCAGGTGGGCTTCGCGCTGCTGCCCGCGGGCGCGGCCGTCGCGGCCCTGGCCATGTTCGGAATCACCGGCGTGGGCGCCACCGAGTTGGTCTCCTGTCCCTACTGGTGCATCGAGAAAGGCTACGCCCGTTACAGCGGCCCCAGCGACGGCTCCGACGCCTGGCTGGCCCGCGCTCGCGGCTGGATGCGCGTCCTTCGCCTCGACGCCTGGCTGAGCATGGTCGTCTACACCATCGCGACGCTCGCCTTCTACATCCTCGGCGCCGCCACGCTCCACGACATCAGCCCCGATGGCCTGCCGCGATCCGTCGCCGACATGCTCAGCACCCTCGCCGCCATGTACGCGCCGGTGATGGGGGCCGGCGCAGCCCTGCTGTTCATGATTGTCGGCGCGTTCGTCGTGCTCTATTCCACCTTCTACTCCGCCACCGCTGCCAACGCGCGGACACTGACCGACTTCCTCGGCGTCAACTGCGGCCTTGCGCTGGCCGCGCCCGCGGCGCGGCGGCGGTGGGTGGCGCTGTTCTGCATCCTCTTCCCGCCGGTCAACGTCGTTCTGTTCATCCTGATCCAAGACCCGCTGCTCATGGTGCTCGTCGGCGCCTTCGCGCAGGCCGTTACGCTTCCGATCCTCGGCTCGGCCGCCCTCTATCTGCGCTATCGCCGCACCGAGCCGCGGCTGCGGCCGGGGGTGCTCTGGGATGTGTTCCTGTGGCTCTCGGTGCTGGCCCTGACGATAGCCGCCGCCTGGGGCGTCTACGACGCGGTCGTTCGCGCCGTCGACAAACTGAAGTCCATATGACCCTGCAACCTCTTGCGGGTGCGCCTCGAGCCACGGGCGGGACGCGCCGGCGGCGTCCTGGGCTGGCTTGCGGTCGTCCCTATCGCCCCCGCGGACGCCGAAGCGATCAACCGCGAACCGTCGTTCGACGTCGAGGAGTCCTGAGCCATGCCGCAGGACGTGCCGTCCGGCCAGACCGTCTTCATCGACAGCACTATCCTCCATTACGCGTTCGTGAGCTTCCCTGACGCCACGCCACAGTGCATCGAGCCCACACATGGCCACCGCTCGCTGCACCCAGCTCGCCTCGCCATACGGCCTCGCGCGACTAATAGCACTGGTTCTGACGCCGGCCAGCGCCTGCGGCCCGTTCAGACCGCCGGCCCGGTACCCCCCGCATGCCGCCTCACTCCACCGTCTGCTGCACGAACTGCTCGTAGAGCTGCGCATACTTGCCGCCGGAGCGGACCAGGTCGCGGTGGCGGCCTCGTTCCACGATGCGGCCCTGGTCGATCACCAGGATGCAGTCGGCGCGGAGGATGGTGCTCAGGCGGTGGGCGACGATGAAGGTGGTGCGCCCCTCCAGCAGCTTCTCCAGCGAGCGCTGCACCAGCAGCTCGGTCTCGGTGTCCACGGCGCTGGTGGCCTCGTCGAGCATGAAGATGCGCGGGTCGGCCAGAAAGGCGCGGGTGAAGCAGATGAGCTGGCGCTGGCCGAGGGACATGTTGGCCCCGCGCTCGCCCACTTCGGTCTGGTAGCCGTTCTGGAGCTTGAGAATGGCGTCGTGCGATCCGATGGCCCTGGCGGCCGCGATGACTTCCTGGTCGCTGGCGTTGGGTCGCGTGTAGCGGATGTTGTCCATCACGGTGCCGCTGAACAGGTAATTCTGCTGAAGCACCAGCCCCATCTGCTTGTGGAGCGATTCGCCGGTGACGTAGCGGATGTCGTGGCCGTCGATGAGGATTCGTCCCTTCTGCGGCAGATAGAAGCGCGCGATCAGGGAGATGATGCTGCTCTTGCCGCTGCCGGTGTGGCCGACGAGGGCGACCATCTGGCCGGGGTGAGCCTCGAAGCTGATGTTGTGAAGGACGGGGCGGTCGGGTTTGTAGCCGAAGGTCACATTCTCGAACTTGACGTGTCCCACGATGCGGGGCAGGTCGCGGGCGCCGGGCAGGTCCTGCACCTCCGGCTCGGTGTCCAGCAGGGCGAAGATGCGCTCGGCCCCGGCCATGGCCATCATGAGCTGGTTGGCGAAGTTGCCGATGTTGAGGATCGGGTTCATGAACCAGTCCCAGTAGAGGTAGGCAGCGATGACGGCGCCGACGCCCTTATCCTGGCCGATGCGGCCCGTGACGATCAGGTATCCGCCGACGGTGAGGATGATGACCTTGCCGGCGAAGCCGATGAGCTGGAGCAGCGGATGGTATACGCCGTTGAGGCGGGCGGCGCGCACGTTGTTGAGCGTGTTCTGCTCCTGCATCTGGTTGAAGCGGTCGAGGTTTACGGCCTGGCGGTTGAAGGCCGTGACCACGCGCACGCCGGTTATGTTCTCTGCCAGGTTGGTGGAAACGCGCGTGAAATACTCGCGCACCATCTGCCAGCGCAGGCTGATGCGCTTGCGGAAGGCGCTGTTGATGACGTAGAGCACCGGAGCCAGCCAGGCGACGGACAGGAACAGCCGCCAGTCGGTGGCCAGCAGCATGATGGCGGCGACGGTCATCATCAGGACGTTGGCGACGACGTGCCAGATGCCCCAGACGTTGACCTCGCGCAGGGCGCCGACGTCGCTGGTGCAGCGCGAGATGATGCGGCCCAGCTTGGTCTTGTCGTAGTAGCTCATGGAGAGCTGCTGGAGCTTGGCGAAGAGCTGGCGGCGCAGGGCGAACTGGACGCGCTCGCCGGCGCCGGTCATCAGCAGGATGACGAAGCGCTGGAGCACCAGGGCGGTGCCCATGGCGGCGCCCCAGATGAGGATGATCAGGCCGACGTGACGGATGGCGTCGATGTCGCTGATGCCGGCGTGCAGGTGCCCGGCGGTGAAGGCACTGACGTAGTTGATGATCCACTGCATGAAGCGCGGTGACTGCATCTCCAGCACGATCATGACGGTGCCCAGCACCACCCCCGCTGTGTATTGGCGCCAGTAGGGCCGGAGCATCCGGGCCAGCCGCCGCACCATCGACCACTCGATGGGCTTGTAGCGCGACTCCTCGTCCTCGGTCTGCACCGCCTGGGCCGTCGATCGCGCGGTCCGCCCGCGGCTGAAGATGGCGGCGAGGCTGGCCATCAGACCTCCTCCTGGCGGGGCTCGCGATCGGTGGAGCCGGCGGCGGCCACCACGGCCACCTTGCGCTGGTCCTTCATCCGGTCCATGTGGGAGCGGCGATCGCCCTCCTCGTCCAGCTCGCCCTCGTCGCCGTAAAGTTGCGCCTCGGCGATGTGGCGGTAGTGACCGTCCCGCTCCATGAGCTGCTCGTGGGTGCCCATCTGGGTGATGCGGCCGTTCTCAAGCACCAGGACCATGTCCGCCCGTTTCACGGTGCTGATGCGATGGGCGATCAGGAAGGTGGTGCGGTTGTGCATGACGAAGCGCATGGCCCGGTGGATCAGGTCGTCGGTCTCGGGATCCACGCTGGCTGTGGCGTCGTCGAGGACGAGGATGCGCGGGTTCTGAAGAATCGCGCGGGCGATGGCCAGCCGCTGGCGCTGGCCGCCGGAAAGCGACGCTCCGCGCTCGCCGAGCAGGGTTTCGTAGCCGTTGGGCAACTGCTCGATGAACTCGTGCGCCTGGGCCAGCCGCGCCGCCGCCTCCACTTCGCCGCCGCGCACCTGGGGCCGACCGTAGGTGATGTTGTCGGCGACGCTGGCGCTGAACAGATAGGTCTCCTGAAAGACGAAGGCCACCTGGGAACGGAGGCTGTCGAGCCTGGCGTCGCGGATGTCCATGCCGTCGATGAGAATGCGCCCCTTCTGGGGGTCGTAGAAGCGTGCGATGAGATTGACCAGCGTGGTCTTGCCGGCGCCGGTCGGTCCCACGATCGCCACCACGCTGCCTCCGGGCACCTCGAAGCTGATGTCCTTGAGCACCGGCTTGTCGGGGTGATAGCCGAAGGTGACGTTCTCGAATCGCACCGTCCCGGGACCCGGCGGCAGGGCGCGGCCGTCGGGCTTCTCGGGGACGGTGGGCGGCGCCGCCAGGACCTCGTACAGCCGCCGCGCCGAAACGATGGCGCTCTGGTACTGATCGCTGATCACCGAGACCTGCTGCAGCCGCCCCAGGATCGTACCCATGGCCGCGCCCAGGATCAGGAAATCGCCCACGTCCAGCTTCCCCTCGATCATCAGGACGGCCACCAGAAAAAACAGCGACAGGTGCGAGGCCGTCCCGATGGTGCGGATCACGGGGGTGAAATTGGCGTACATGCGGATGCGGGCCAGAGTCCGCTCGAAGAACGTGTCGCAGGCCCGCTGGTACTTCTCGATTTCCAGCTTCTCGGTGGCGAAGGCCTTGACCACATGAACACCGGCGATGTTCTCGGTGATGACGTTCACGCTCTTCTCGTCGGCCTCCATCACCGCCCTGCTGGCCGGCTGCACCTTCTTGCCGAAGCGCAGGATGTACATGGTCCAGAAGGGCAGGGGGATCAGCGAGGCCAGCGCCAGCCAGGGGCTTCGCGTCAGCAGCAGGATCATGTACCCGCCCACGATGAGGATGATGTCCAGGCTGGTGAGTACGGCCGTCTGGATGAACGTCCGCACGTGCTGGAGGTCGGTCAGGGCCCGCGTGATGAGCTGTCCGGTCGAGATGGCGTCGTGGAAGGCGAAGCCCACGCGCTGAAGCTTGTCGTAGACCGCTTCGCGGATGTAGAAGACCAGCGTCATGCTGAGCTTCATGTTGGAGACTTCGCGCAGATAGCGCAAGACAGCCAGGGCCAGCACGATGGCCGCCAGCCACGTCATGGTTCGGCGGAGCTGGGTGGGCTCGGGGTCGCGGCTGGTGAACCAGGCCCAGAAGCCGGGGTTGGCGCCGGCTTCGAGAGAACCCGCGGCGGCGATCTGACCCACGTGCAGCGCGCGGATTTCGTTGGCCGCCTCGCCGAACTGCCGCGTTGTCAGCACCTCGGCCCCTATGGACAGGGCCAGATAAGCGCAGGCGACGGCGCACAGAAGCCTGACCGGCCGCAGAAAGCCGAACATCCAGTAGAGGAGCTGGCGATTGGTGAGGTTGACTTCCGGCAGGCGCGCCATCACCCGGGCGTCTGGATCGATCCGCCCGGCTGCGAAGGCTGGTCTGTCCTGGGAAACAATCGCCTGTCTAGACACGTCGGTTGCTCTTCCGATCAGCCCATACCGTAGCAGCAATCCGCCCGCCGTCAACAAGACGCCCACGACGCCCACCGCCGGCACGCCCGGTGCATGGCATGAACCAGGGCGATGCCCACCACGGCCCCAAGCACGACGTCGCTCAGATAATGCGCAACCTCGAGCACGCGCTGGACCGCCACGACCGCCGCCAAACCATACCCGATCGCCCGATACTGCCGCGGAAGCCACAGTCCGACGGCGGCGGCCGTGGCAAAAGCCATGCAGGCATGGCCGGACGGCATCGCCAGATTCGTCTGGTGAAACAGACGCTCCAGCCCCCCGCCCAGGGGATGAAACGACAGGGCCAGAAGCTCGCCGGGGTGTTCCATGGCCTTGAACGGTCGGGGACGCCCCACGACCCATTTGAGCAGGTTCCCGCCCAGGGCCGCCACGCCGCTGAAGAGGGGCACCAGGGCGGCCCGCCATCCCTGGCGGAACAGGAGAAACATCACTGCGCCCAGGAGCAGAGTCACATAGAACGTGCCGCCCAGTTTGATCCAATGCGAGATGCGAGAGTGTTTTATCAGCTCGTCGATGCCCTGCGCATGCAGCCATCGCGCTATGGGCGCATCCAGGCAGAAGGATACGCCGATGGCCGCCATCCAGGCTGCCACGGGCCACCCGCGGCGGAAACAATCGGGTCGTGACCAGGCCATGATCAAAAGCTCGCCTCCGCAGGCCGCCGCATGCCCCGGAACCCGATGCAGCGCCACAGGCGGAAGCTGCGGATGCTCAGCCCGCCGCGCTGGATGTCAAGGGGCTCCAGCCGCTCCACGCGCGCGAATGCCGCGACGATATCGGCCGGGGCGTTGGAGTCGTCCGTATGGCGCTGCCCGTAGCCGATGAAGATCGCGTCCAGTCCCAGCAGATCCGGGCGATCCAGGCTTCGGTCCGGCCAATAGTCATATTGACTTCGCCGCGCGCGGCGATCCGGATCAGCAAACCACGAGCCGACGTAAAAGGTGCGAGGCTGGCCGTCCACGTAGAAGGCCATCTCAGCGGCAACGTCGTATCGCTCGCAGATGACCATGGCGCCTGGGCGCAGCCGCGCCAGTTCCGCCGACACCCGGGCACCCAGTTCGCGCCAGCCGCGGAGGCGAAAGGTGGGATCCCACTGCCGCGGAGGCAGGCCGTGCTGCCGGCCCCAGGGCGTCATGCGGGCAAGGCGGTCGAGCGGCCGATAAAGCCATTCTGTGTTATGTGCAATGGGAATGAACAGCAGCCCGGTGCCCACCATCCCCCAGAAGATGCCGCGCCACGCCCGCCAGTGCTCCGGGGTCGTCATGCGCGTTGACAGAAAACGGGCCGCCAATACCAACAGTGTGAAATACGCCGGCGCTGGCCAGTTCACCTGGACCTTTGTCCGCAGGCTCGTCAGGGCGACAATCAGCCAGAACGGCAGCGCCATGCACAGCAGGAAGCGCGTGGCGCCGGAGCCTTCCCGCCGCGCACCCAGAGCGTGCAGGACCGCGCCAATAATGATGATGCCGGCGAAAGGACCAAGGCCGGCCAACTGTCCGCCGAGGAAGTCGCCAAGGTAGCCAAGGGTGAAGGAGCCGTCGGCATCGGTGCCTGTCTGCCGCGTCACATGCCACAGCGATGGCCAGCCGTGAAGTGCATTCCAGACGATCACCGGGGCGGTGAACAGCATCGCGATGGCCATGGCCAGCCATGGCCAGGGCGAGCGCAGCCAGTGGCGGCTGGGAGGATCCAGACCCAAAAACAGCAACAAACCGGGCAGCCACAGGAACATGGCGTACTTGGCCAGAAAGCCGACGCCGATGGCGATGCCCACTCCAACCCATGCCCATCGTGATTCGTCCAGGACGGCTTTGGCAGCCAGGCAGGTGGCGGCCGCCCAACAGAAGTAGAAGGGCGGGTCGATGGTCATCAGGACGCTGCCGGCGATGAACATCGGCACCAGGTGGGTCATCAGCACCGCCCCCAGGGCGAGCCGTTCGCTGGCGAACAGCCGCACAGTCAGCCAGTAGGTCAGCAGGGAGGTGGCTGCCGCCAGCAACAGGGCCGGCAGGCGCACGGCGGGCATGCTGTCGCCAAAGACCGCGCAGCTCGCGCGAATGAGGTAGGCCACCAGGGGCCCTTTGCTGTAGTAGCTTAGACCGAGCTGGCGCGACCAGTCCCAGTAATGAGCCTCGTCGCCGGAGAGGTCAATGGGGCAGTCGTGGATGAGATACCAAAGGTGTCCGAGGAATCCCGCCGTGAGCACCGCGATAAGAATGAGGCGGCAGCGCCGCGGCGTTAGCCAGCCGAGTGTCCACGTCGCTGGGTCCGCGGCCTCCCCTGGCGATAATGAAGCCGCTGCTTCCATGGCTGGGGGCTGATTCTAGGCGCTGCGGGCGCCTGCGTATACGGGGCGTTCAGGCAATAGAGGCCGGGGTGTCGGCGGCTCGGAACAACGCCCGAATCGTCGGGAAACCGCCGGCCGCCAACATCGCCGGCAGCAACCGCTTTATGCGCGCCTGCCACGGCGGTAGGATGCGGCCGCGTTGCCGGGCTGCCGGGATGATTTTCATCGCAGGATCTCTCTCGTTCGTGGCGTCGGATCAACCAGACAGATCGCTGCCAACTCGACGGAGCGTATGTGTTCAATCGACGGGCGCTGTTCCTTCTGGGCTGTGCAATCCTGGGCGCCGCGGCGCTGCTTTTCCGCCTCGGCCGACCGCCTATTGTGACCAGCCACGAGGCGCGGCTGGCAGAGACGGCTGTGACCATGGCGCGTTCGGGCCTGCCCTGGGCCGCGCAAAGCGTCAGTGTCGACCTGGGAGTCGACCGGCCGCACCTCCAGGCCGTCAACCCCTGGCTCATCCCGGTGTACGAGGGCGGGGCGCGCCTCCAGAAACCGCCGCTGCCCTACTGGTGCGCCGCCGCAGTCTTCCTCGTGCTGGGTCCCAGCGAGTTTGCCGCCAGGCTGCCCTCGGCCATGATGGGCATGGCTGGCATCTTTCTTGTCTATGGATTCGTCAGGGAACTGGCCGGCCGGCGCACCGCCCGCTTCGCCGCACTCGTGTGGGTTTCCACCCTTTTTGTGGTGGATGAATACCACAAGGCCATGGCCGATCCCTACCTGGCGTTCTTCACGCTGATTGCGCTGTGGACCTGGATGCGGCTGTGCCGCAGCGCCGGACCGCCGCGACCTGTTCTGTCGCAGCGGCTGCCGTGGGTGGCCGCGTTCTATCTGGCCGTGGCGCTGGCATTGCTCGCCGAGGGGCCGGTGGCCCTGCTGCTTATCGCCGGTTTCATCGCCGTGGGTGTTTTCGTGGGCCGCCGGCGCCCCCGACTTGAATGGTCGGCACACGCCGGCGGCGTCGTCCTGGTCATGGCCATCACGCTGCCGTGGGTCCTCTATGTCGTGATGACCGTCCCGCGCGTGCTGGAGGTGTGGCGATTCGAATCCGTCGGCGAATTCGCCGACAACGTGCGTAACGCGCGGCCGTGGTTCTTCTATCTGGGCGCGGTTTTTCAGGTGTCCCTTCCCTGGACCGCGCTGTGGCTGGCCGGCCTGTGGCTGGCGCTGCGGCGACCGCGCCGGGCGATGCTGGCGCCGATCCTCTGGATGGCCTGTATGATCGTCATCCTATCATTTGCGCACATGAAGAAGAACGCCTACCTTCTGCCACTGATGCCGGTCCAGACCCTGATCGCGGCCAGAGCGCTGGCGATGGCGTGCGCCTGGGCGCGAGGCCGATTGCCGGGAGCCTGGCCGAAGCTGCTGCTCGATGCCCAGGCCATTCTCGGAATCATCTTTGGAATCGGCATTGCCGCGCTGGCGTTGACCGGGCCAATTGTCCGAGGCCAGGGCCAGACGCTGGGCGATCTGGTCCACCAGCTCGTGTTGCGCGTCGGCAGCCGCGTAGGGAGCCCATTTGCCCTGGCGGCCGCCCTTGCTGCCGCCGCGGCGCTGGCGCCACTGCTGCGCGTGGCCTGCCGCAGCATTGAACGACGTGCGGTGGTGCAATCGGTTGCCTACATCGTCCTGATCGTGATCGCGCTGGGCTTCATCGAAGTGGAGAAGGAGGCCCGAAGAAGGCCGGTCTTCGATTTTTCCAGCCCGGTTGCCGGGGCCATGCGCGATCAGGGGGTCGCCTGCCCCGTCGAGGGCGCCAGGGCGCCGGCCATGCGATACACCCGCAGCGCCTCATGCTTCAACTGGAACTCCATCTCTTTGACCAGACCGGGCCGCGGCTCTTCCGGCAGGGACTTGCGTTGCAGGTCGAGCACAACCAGGCGCGGCGTGGCGGCGGCAGCGCGGAGCAGCGCTTCATCGTCGCTGAAGGCGGGAACCACCTGACGCAGCTCGAAACAGATCTCCAGGTCCACGTCCTGCGGGTCGTGAAACGCGTAGGGCCCTGCGCCGAAGCGCTGTCGAATCGCCCGCGCCGCCTCGGCGTCCGTCAGGCCCGCTATCGAATCGCTCCAGGGTCCCAGCACCAGGCTCATCGACAGCAGCGCCGCCAGCAGCGCACCTCCCAGCGATGATTCCAGCCGGCGCCGCTGCAGCAGCAGGAGAAGTGCCGTCATGCTCAACGCCAGCACCGCCGCAACGATGGCGTCGACCGAGGCGGCGTGTCCGCGTACCAGCCGCCCGGCAATTGGCACGGCGACGGCCGCCGCAACCCCGGCCATGGCGGTGCCGCCCAGCACCAGCGCCATGGCTCGCCGCAGCGGCGGATCCGATCCATCCAAAGCCCGGTCGATGCTCCACCCCACCAGCAGCGCCAGCGGCGGCAGAGCGGTAATGACGTAGTGCTCCTGCTTCTGCGGCACGATGGCCAGCGCCAGCAGGATCACGCCCGCCCACAGCAGCAGGCCGCGCAGGCGCTGGTCGCCGCGCTGGTGGACGAAAGCGGCCGCAATCGCCAGAACCACAAACCCCACCCACGGCAGCGTTCCCTTGGTTAGATACCCGAGGATCTCCCAGGGCCAGCCGAAATGTCCGCGGCCGGCGGTCAGGCGCTCCAACTCCTCGGTGATCACATGGGCGGAGGGATGCAGCCACGCCGCCAGCCACCACCACCCGCCCATGACCGCGAAGGTCAGCGGCGCGCCGCTGCGCAGCCAGTCGAGCAGCGGACGCCAGGTTCGTCGTATCGCCGCCATCGCCAGTAGAAACAGCAACGGAAAGCCAGCCGGCGGTCCCTTGGTCAGCATCGCCAGAGCCATGGCGATGGCGGAGAGCTGATACCACAGCCATGGCCGCGAAACGTTCTGCCTGCCGCTGTCCATGCCGCGCCAGATGGCCCAGATGGCAAGGCTCACAAACAGCGCCGCGATCGTGTCGGTTTCCGCCAGTGGCCCATAGCGGAGGAGCAGGTACATCGACGTCAGCATGCCCATGGCCAGCAGTCCCGCGCGGTGGCCCAGCAGCCGACGCCCCATCCGGTACGTCAGACCCACCAGCAACCAGGCGCTGATGGCCATGGGCAACCGTCCCGCGAACGTGCTGACTCCCAGGACCTGGAATGAGAGGCCGGCCAGCCAGTAGGTCAGCGGGGGCTTGCGCAGGCGCACCTGTCCATTGGCGCGCGGGATCAGCCAGTGCTCGGCCTGCCCATCGGCCGTCTCGCGGCCCACCACCAGGACGCGTGCCTCCTGGGTGCGCGTGAACGGCGCAGTTGCGGCGACGGCAAGCAGCGCGCCGCCGCAGGCCAGCCAGAGCGTGAGCGCCGGCGTCCTCAAGAGCAAACTTCTGGGAGGAGCTGGTGGCGGCTGTGTCATTGCCCTTGTGCAAGCATTCGCTCGACGGCGTCCCGCGATGGCAAAGAGGGCTGGGCGCCGAAGCCCGTGCAGCACAGAGCCCCGGCGGCGTTGGCGAAGACGGCCGCTTCGGAAAGGCTTCTGCCCTCCGACAACGCCACGGCCAGAGCGCCGGTGAAGGCGTCGCCGGCGGCGGTCGTGTCCACGACGTCCACCTTGAACGCACGGATATGCTCCACCAGACCATCGCGAGTCTGCACCATGGCCCCCTTCGATCCGAGCTTCATTACCACGCAACTGGGCCCGCGCGAGAGCAGCTCGGCGCCGATCTGCTTGGCATCCTCGCGGCGGGTACGGCCCAGGCGGCCCATGCGCTGCCGCGACAGCAGGGCGACGGCCTCGTGCTGGTTGGGCGTGAGCAGGTCGACGCGGTACATCTCGCGGCTCAGGCCGCCGGCCGGGGCGGGTGCGGGGTCGAGAATGGTGAAAACGCCCAGCCGACGGCAGGCGGCAATGGCGTGATCCACGGTTCGCGGCGGAATCTCCAGTTGCAGTACAGCGACGGAGGCCCGCGCCAGCAGCCCCTCGGCGGCGTCGATGTCGGCCGGGGTGAGGCGGTGATTGGCCCCGGGGGCGACGACGATGGAGTTCTCGCCCTTGGCATCGACCAGGATCAGAGCGCAGCCGCTGGAGACGCCCTCGGTGACGGTCACGTGCCGCGTGCCGACGCCATGGCGTTTCAGTCCGCTCAGCAGCCGCGAGCCGAAGTCATCGTCGCCGACCCGACCGACAAGGTGTACTTTGGCGCCCAGCCGAGCGGCGGCCACGGCCTGATTGGCGCCCTTGCCACCGGGGATGGTCATCAAATCGCCGCCGAGGATGGTTTCTCCGGCGGCGGGCAGGCGCTGCGTGCGGCAGACCAGGTCCATGTTCACCGAGCCGATCACTACGATCGGCCCGCGGCGGATTGCTTGCATCGTCTGGGGCATCAGGTCTCCTTGCTGTCAACCGGTCGTTTACCCCTGGCCGCCCCTGGATGCAGAGCATCGAGCAGTGCCCGGCCGTAGAGCTGCGCCCGCTTCTCGCCGACGCCGCGGATGAGGCGCAGGGCCTCGAGGGTGCGCGGGGCAGTCCGGGCGATCTGGCGCAGCGTGGCATCGTGACAGATGCAGTAGGCCGGGAGGGCCTTCTGCCGCGCCAGGCGCTGGCGGACCCGCCGCAGGCGCTCGAAGCGCGCGCGGGCCTCCTCGTCGAGGATTTCATCGTCGATGGGGCGCATCGCAGCGCCGCGCGCGGCGGGGCGTTTCGCGGACGAAGCGGCCGCGCCGTGACCGGCCAGGTCGGCCAGGACCATGGGCACGGGCTGAGTGCCCTTCATGACGGCGCTGCCGGCGGCGGTGAGTTCAACCACGGGAAGGAACGTGGCGCCGGGCGGGTCCTGCTGGCGCGCCAGGCCAACCTCAATCAGCCGGTGGATCATGGCGATGATGCGCTGGAGCGAATGGGCGCGCAACAGCCCGTACACCGACAGCTCGCCGAGGCGCCAGCGGCGGACCTTGTCGGTGTCTAAGCCCGCCAGTACCTCGGCGACGACGCCCACGCCGAATCGCCCGCGCAGGCTCACCCGGGCGATGCCCGAGAGCAGCTTGCGCACGAGCACGCCGACCTCCTCGGACATCCGCGCGCCCGGGGGCAGGGTCGAGAGGTCGATGGGTTTGGGCCGGCAGACGTCACACGAGCAGTCGCGTGCCCGCGTGCGGTCGCCGAAATAGTCCAGGATCATCTGCCGCCGGCAGCGCCGGGTGCGGGCGTAGCGCAGCACCATCTCCAGCTTCTCATAGGCGTGTTCCTTGAGGGCCTCGACGCGCCCGGCATCGTCGTCGGCGGCATCCTCGCCGATCTTGTCGATGAAGAACTCCTGGATGTAGCGGTCCTGATAGCTGAACAGCAGCGTGCAGCGCGCGGGCATGCCGTCGCGGCCGGCGCGCCCCGCCTCCTGGTAGTAGGCCTCCAGCGTGCCGGGGATGTTATAGTGGATGACGAAGCGCGTGTCGGGCTTGTTGATCCCCATGCCGAAGGCGTTGGTGGCGACGGCCACGGCGCCAGCCGTCTCCATGAAGCGTTCCTGGTTCTCGGAGCGCTTCCGCGGCTCCATACCGGCGTGGTAGGGGAAGATCGGCCGGCCTTTGACGCTCTCGCTCAGAAGCCCGGCCACTTCCTCCACCGCCGCGCGGGTGGCGCAGTAGACGATGCCGCTGCCGCGCTGCTCGCGCACGAGGTCGATCAGCTCCTGGTCCTTCTCCTCCTCGCGGACGATGGTGCGCGACTCGTAGCGCAGGTTGGGCCGGTCGAAGCCGGTGACATAGATGCGCGGCTGGCGCAGGTCAAGCTGATCGGCGATGTCGTCGCGCACGTCGCGCGTGGCGGTGGCTGTCAGCGCGATGGTGGGCGGCGAGCCCAGGCGCCTGCGCATCTCGCCGAGTTTGGTGTAGTCCGGGCGGAAATCATGTCCCCACACACTGATGCAGTGGGCCTCGTCAATGGCGAGCATCGCCGGATGCAGCGTGTCGATGAGCCGCTGGAAGGCGGGCGCGGCGAAGCGCTCGGGGGCGATGTAGAGCAGCCCGGCGAAGCCGTCGGCCAGTTCGTCCATCACCCTCCGCTGCTCGGCCGGCGCCAGCGAGCTGTTGAGGAAGCGCGCCGGTATGCCGGCGTCGGAGAGCTGCTGCACCTGGTCCTTCATGAGCGAGATGAGCGGCGAGACGACCAGCGTGAGGCCGCCGCTGACCACGGCGGGCAGTTGATAGCAGAGGCTCTTGCCCGCGCCGGTGGGCATGACGCACAGGACGTCGTGGCCGGCGAGGATGTCCTGGACGACCTCGAGCTGGCCGGGCCGGAAGTCGTCCAGGCCGAAGGTCGTCTGCAGATGCTCGCGGAGGTCGGGCATGCAAGACGCGATTATACGGAGGGAGCGGGTTTGCGTCATGGAATTCGCGCGCCCCGGCGGCGCCCTGGCGGGAAGCTGTTTGGCACGGGCGAGGACGCCGGCGCTACGCGTGCTACGGTGGGGCGGTGCGGCATACAGCACGGCGGGACGCCGGCGAGGAAGCCCGTGCCACGCGAGCTACGGTGAGGCGGTGCGCTGTTCGGCACGGGCGAGGACGCCCAATGCCATCAACTTAAGATTGTTCGTAAGTCATTGTCACAGCGCGCTTTATGGCGCTAGCGCGAGCGAAGGCCTCCTGGCACAATGGTGTGATCTGAACAGCTTGC
>Ga0308417_1000300_pt1 | contig 36500 bp, 28 predicted proteins | sample HotsprSampleOS65_FD_203528 | JGI IMG/M metagenome (GOLD analysis project Ga0308417, IMG submission 203528) | Hot spring phototrophic mat microbial communities from Octopus Spring, Yellowstone National Park, Wyoming, United States - 20090730_OS65 ...
TCTGTCTGAAGTGGTCAACGCCACACGGAGGACGAAGCCTATCCCCTGACAGCTCCGTAGCTATTTTGCCAGGAGCCAGTCCGCTGGTCAACCGGAACAGCCTCTGGTGACCAGCAAACATATCATATGAGGGAGGTGGTATATGCATCAACTAACGGTGCCAATCCAGGGTATTTTCTAACCCTGGGTGGGTGCTCTAGCAGGAGGGAAATCTACTCTCCCTGCCTCCTGTATAGCGTCATTACGGGAGAGTATTTTGCACGCATAGGCTTGACAAAGGAGGTTTGGAAGTGCGAGTAGTAGTTTGTGTGACACTACTTAGTCTTGTAGTACTGAGCTTGACTGCATACGTAATGGCAGAGTCAGATTACATTTACGCCATTCATGATAACGGCGGCGAGCAGAACATGGCGGACATGGGGACAAAAGGCTGGATAGTCTTTACTGAGGCTATAGGTTCAAACCCCAATGACTACAGTGGTAAGAACTACACCCAATGGTCTAACCAAGGCTATGGCGTAATTGTTAGACTGAACAACGGGTATGGTTACGACGGCACGCTGCCTTATGACTCCCAATATGCGAACTTTGCACAGCGCTGTGCAAACTATGTAGCAGCGTCTCCAGGAGTTGACTATTGGATCATTGGTAACGAGACAAACCTACCTCGCGAATGGCCGGGAAATATAAACGGTGACCCAAACACTGGTCAGCCAATCACGGTTTCACGCTATGTCTCCTGCTATAATCAATGCTGGACTAAGATCAAGCAGGTAGTTCCTTCGGCCAAGATAATTCCGTCACCATCAGGTACTTGGGCACCTCCCTATCCAAACCAAGGAATTGAGGGTTTCTTGGATTACTGGGTAAATATTCTCAACCAAATTGGTGCGAGCAAGATTGATGGCCTAGCACTGCATACCTACACACATGGATGTGATCCAGCGTTGATCACAGATCAGACAAAGATGGGACCACCCTACCAGAATATCTATTACAACTTCCAGGTCTACCGAAACTACATGGCGGCTATCCCATCAACAATGACCACTAAACCTGTTTTCATTACAGAGACCGACCAAAACATTGAGTGCGCAGACGGCGGATCACCGCCTCGCCGTACTTGGTACAATGTCAACAATGGTTGGGTTAAGGCTGCCTATGCAGAGATTAATGCGTGGAACCAATCGAATAGCCAGAAGATCCGTTGTCTTGCATTGTTCCGCTGGATTGATACCCCTGAGGGTGAATGGAACTTCGGTATCCAGTACAGAGGCAATGTCATTCAGGACTGGAGAGAAGCCATGACCTATGGCTACAAGTGGAACACTGGTTCTCAGTCCCAAAATGATGCTGGATCAGGAACGGATGCAGGGAACACATTCAGTACGGCGCTCTCAGTAAGCCAAGGCAGTTACACTGGATGGGCGAGTAGTTCGACAGATACGAATGACTACTATAAGTTCTCTGTCACTTCTGGGCAGGTCATATATTGCACGATGACCCCACCAGCAAGCGCCGACTTTGACATATACCTGTACAATCCTTCAGGTACTCTAAAAGTAACTGCTGCCACGAGAACGGCTGGTAAACAAGAGACGATCAACTTTACAGCTGACTCGACTGGCGAATGGCGTCTGCGAGTAGCTGCATACAGCGGATCGGGAACCTACAGCTTTTCCATATCCGCCAAGAGTTTGGGAGGTTCAAACCTAACGTCCAGTATTCCGACCTATCTCACCTGCGGTGATTATGGAGAGTCCTGGCGAGGTAAATATGCCAAGGATGGAAGTCTCAGTACCAAGTGGTGCTGCGCCCACAATGGGATGTACAATGGCGGAGACCACTGGCTCGCGTACGACTTGGGTTCTAGTGCCAGCGTCACTGGTTTCAAGGTGAAAGGTCCATCCTTAAGTGGAGAGCCGACCTATTATAACTTGAAAGAGTTCTATATCGAATCGGCGACATCACTCCAAGGGCCGTGGACTCAAGAATTCTACGTGAACAATACAACTCAACAGGGTGAGAACATACTAGTCTACGGAAGCGCAAAGACACTCCGTTATGTACGTATTCGTGTAGTGAAGCCAAACTATGACGCTGACTGGGCCGTGAGACTGCAGGAGTTTGAGGTTTGGGGTACTGCTGGTTCAGCGAGCGCTATCAAGTTTGAAGCTGAGGACTATGATGGTGGCTTCAATGCAGAACAAGGGGTAGACTTCTCCGATTCCGATAGGATTAACTCCGGCGGTCAATATCGTCCCGCTCTACCCGTGGACATCGAGACGTGTAGCGAAGGCGGTTACAACGTAGGCTGGATTTATTCTGGGGAATGGCTCAGATTCCCGTGGAAGGCCACGACTACTACGTACAACCTGCAGATTCGGTATGCTGGAACCTCTGCCGGTACCTGTCATTTGGAAGTAGACGGTGTCAACAAGACTGGTTCGATATCGCTACCCGCAACAGGTGGCTGGCAGACATGGACAACTAAGAACGTTGGTAACATCTCGGTCACAACTGGGGAGCACGATATCAAGCTAGTGATGGACAGCGGTGGATTCAACATCAATTACTTCACCCTTCAACCTGGAGGTGGCGGTCCGATTGCATCTGAAGACTTTGAGAGCATGCCTAGCTGGTCTAGCTCCTATGACGCTTCCTGGGGTAGTGCAGCGACCTGGTCTATTGTATCCGGCGGACAAACAGCCAATTGCTTGCAGGTCTCTCGGAGTTCGCAAGGGTCTTCCACAAAAGTAAAGGTTTACAGTGTGCCACAGAACACGAATATCACCATCACACTGTACATGAAGGGACCCAGTTACAGTGGCACATATTGGGCAGAGTGTGGATACAGACTGGGAAGCTACACTGCAGAGAACTTTGACCAACAAGCCAGCTCCTGGACTTTAATCCAGAAGTTCGACAACGACGGCGGCACAAGTTGGCCGAATGGAAACGGCAATGTATGGACACAATACACTGCGACTGTCAATACCGGTAGCAACACCCAGATATCGATTGGGTACAAGCTAGGATCGTCCGGTGGCGGAGGTCCTACTATAGCTTGGGATACATTCCGTATCCAGTAATATCGAATTATCTGCAAGCATCTGGGAGGGGCCGAGCCCTCCCAGATGCAATTATCCTCATCGTGCACCACGTACAGAAACACTAAGAACTAGTAATTTCCTCAGGATATCAGAATACAACGGAATGGAATCATTCACTGTGTGAACTCTCAAGTTACTGGCCTAGTCGCTTCCCCATAACAAGCTCTTGAGACAGGGTGAAGTACAGTGAAAATTCAATGAGGAGGATACCAATGAAGATCACCCTTCGGTTCAACCCCATCGTTCTCATACTAGTGTGTTTCTGTCAGGTTGTGTTTTCCAAGCCATGCGCGAGTCAGGAACTCTCCAATGTGGCAGAGATTCACGCTGTGTACTCCAGGTCCACCGATACACAGCCGACTTTCAAGGGAAAGACAGTAACGGCTGTGTTCTACGACGACACGGGCAAACCGATGTCCTTTGCGATACAGGATTATGAAGGTACGCCTGGCATCCGTGTGATTTCAAGAGTCCCGGTGAGTGTTGGCAAGAAGGTAAACGTGACTGGAGTCTTTGAAAAGATCCGCGGCGAAAGGGTTCTAAAAGGCACTTCTGTAACAATCGTTTCCTCTGGAGCACTGGTACCCAAACCCATGTGTGTACGAGCAACTGATATAGGTGGAGGTCGAAAGAAGGTCAACAAGCGGTTGTAGATGATGCAACAACCGTACCTGCTCCTAAGCTGGCGACGGGTATCAACAATACTGGCTTGTACGTCAAGCTATTTGGACGAGTGACCGCCTCGGTAAACACAGGCACTTACGACGGCTATTTTTACATAAGTGATGGAGCCATAGTGAACACTCTTTGGGGCGAGAAAATCGAGCTCGGCATTCGTGATGGCTCAGGACATATGGGCATACGATGTAGGCCGCCAGCTGACAGTAATACGAAACGGTCGGGCGTACTTCCTGCAGTGGATGATTATGTAGAGGTCACAGGGGTTGTTGGCACTTACGAGATAAACGGTTTAGCTGCAAGATACATATGGACAACTAGCTGGAAGCCTGCAGATATGTGCACATATGCTGTGGACATTCCGTGCGCCGGGTTTAACTTGTTGTCGCTACCCGGACAGCCAGTTGACCCTGACCCATTGATTGTCTTTCAAGGGTTTGAGATCGATGGCATGCTTTTCCGTTGGGATGATTACTACCAAGGTCTAGATGCGTACAACGCGTTTGAGCCAGACTGGTTTGAGCCTGTTAACAATTCGACAGGATACTGGCTGAACGCAACCCACTCTGGTACTATAAGGTATCTAGGCTACAAAGACTTGGACAAATCGGATAAGTGGATATCGCTAGGCGCAGGTTGGCATATCCTGGGAGTGCCCTTTACACACAATACAAAATGGGACGATTGGAAAGCAACCGATGGTACTCTTGTCAAGTCTATTCAGACTGCTCGTGGACAAATGCTTTCCTCGGAAATATACGGTTGGGATCCAGCAACTCAGACGGTACTACCGGTTGGTCTCAACTGTGACCAAGCACGTATAAAACAATTGGATGTTGGACGTGGATACTGGGTTAGAACGTACAGAGACATAGCGTTGATAGCACCCTCAGGATCTGTAGCACCCTAGTTCAGGCTATTCGTGCTCAAGCCAATTCAACAAGAAGGAGCACAACTTGGAATAGTGCTCCTTCTTGTTGCTGCCCTCTTCAGATCTCGAATGCTCTCAAGCTCACTAGACTACTATATTGACCAGCTTTCCAGGCATCGTAATTATCCTCCTAACTGGCTTATCTCGAATGAACGACTTGACCTTTTCACTTTCAAGGGCCAACCGCTCCAGTTCGCTGGCTTCGGTGTCTGGGGGAACCAGAATCTTGTCGCGGACTTTCCCGTTCACCTGCAGAACAATCGTAACTTCCTCTGCTGCTGCAATGTCAGGATCATACTCGGGCCAGGGTTCCTCATACGTTGTCTGGCTCTTCCCCAGCCGCTCCCAAAGCTCGTCCGCAAGATGAGGGACAAAAGGAGAAAGAAGCAGAACTAGACTCTCCATGCTTTCGGAAAGCACTGCGCGGTTTGCCTCCACGGTCATATCTTCGATGGAAGTGGTAAAATCTGTCATCTGATTCTGCAACTCCATCAACGCGCTGACAGCCGTATTGAAGTGAAAACGCTCTATATCCTCTGTCACCTTCCGAATGGTTTGGTGAGTCTTCCTACGCAAGTTCCTCTGCATTGCGTCCAGTGCGCCGTCATCGAGCACAGTTCGCCAACCTTGCTTGTAATAAGTCAGATGTGTGTCGAAGAACCTCCAGACGCGGTTAAGATATCTAAACACTCCCTCGATTCCCTGGTCGCTCCATTCAGCATCCTGATCGGGCGGCCCAATGAAGAGGATAAACATGCGTGCGGTGTCTGCGCCGTACTTGCCACATATGTAATCCGGAGAGACAACATTGCCACGAGACTTACTCATCTTGAAGCCGTCCTTGTATATCATACCCTGAGTGAACAACCTCTTGAACGGCTCAGAAAAGTTGATTAAGCCAAGGTCCTGTATGACCTTTGTGAAGAAACGAGAGTATAGGAGGTGTAATACTGCATGCTCTACGCCGCCGACATATTGGTCAACAGGCAGCCAGAATTCGGCGTCTTTTATACTGAAAGGCAATCTATTTTCCGACGGGCTTGTGTATCTTAGGAAATACCACGAGGAGTCGATCCATGTTGCCATAGTGTCGGTGTCTCGTCTGGCCTTTCCTCCGCACTTCGGACAATCAGTATACAGAAAAGTCTTCGACGTAGTGAGTGGAGACTCTCCGCGGCCGGTAAACTCGACGTCTGTGGGAAGAACAACTGGAAGTTGATCCTCTGGAACAGGAACCATACCACACGAGTCACAATACACAACTGGTATTGGCGTGCCCCAGTATCGCTGACGGGAAATTAGCCAGTCTCTGAGCCTATAGCTGATAGCACGCCGCCCGATCCCACGCTGTTCCATGAAATCGGCTATGGCTTCCTTTGATTCATCAGTAGGCATCCTGTCGAACGGTCCGGAGTTTATCTGAACACCGGGGTCGACATAAGCAGCAACAAGATTGGAGAAAGCTTCCTGATCTCCTGGCGGAACAATGACTTGGCGGATTGGGAGATTGTACTTCTGGGCGAACTCGAAATCGCGCTGGTCATGTGCGGGAACACCCATAACAGCTCCTGTGCCATAATCAACAAGGACGTAGTTCGTAATCCAGATCGGAACTTTCTCATTATTTACCGGATTGACAGCGTGCTTTCCGATGAACATACCAACTTTTTCGAGTGTAGTAGATAGACGTTCGATGTCACTCATCGCACGGACTCTGGTTTTGAACTCATGCACAGGACGCTCATATTCCGTGCCGGCTACGAGTTGATCCACCAGAGGGTGTTCAGGAGCAAGCACCAAGTATGTGACCCCGTAAACAGTGTCTTGTCGGGTGGTAAACACCGGCACCTTATCACCGGTCTCCGCCACTGCAAAGTCAATGATAACGCCCTCGCTCCGGCCAATCCAGTTCCGCTGCATAGTGCGCACCCGCTCGGGCCACTCATTCAATAAGTCGATATCGGCAAGCAGACGATCGGCGTAGTCCGTAATCCGGAAGAACCATTGCTCTATATCCTTTCGAGTCACAGTACTGCCACATCGCCAGCATTCGCCACCCTCCGCCTCTTCATTCGCCAAAGTAGTCTGGCAGGTTGGACACCAATTCGCGGGGGCGAGTTTCTTGTAAGCAAGGCCTCTCTCCAGAAACTTGAGGAAAAACCATTGATTCCACTTGTAATACTCCGGAAGACAAGTAATGACCTCACGGCTCCAATCGAATGAGATTCCGAGCTTCCCAAATTGCTCTTTCATTCGAGCAATGCAATCCATAGTCCATTTAGCTGGATGGATATGTCGTTCGATTGCGGCGTTCTCAGCTGGCAGGCCAAAGGAATCAAACCCCATTGGATGAAGAACGTTATACCCACACATAACGCGGTACCGGGCGATCACATCGCCGATGATATAATTACGCATGTGACCCATGTGTAGATCACCCGATGGGTAAGGAAACATATCCAAGTAGTAGTACTTAGGCTTCGAGGGTTCTGATCTAGTCCTGAAGAGGTCCATCTCCATCCATCGCTGCTGCCACTTCTTTTCAATCTTCTGAAACTCATATTTGTCCGACATAGTCACTCCTCGCGTTAATCATACCAGATGTGCTGTCGCTAACTTCTAACGAAGAGAATCGCTGAAATAGCCAGGAATACGAACAGTATCAAGCCCACATACACAGTCGCTAGCAGCTCTTCTCTATTCAGTTTGAAGAGCCGGATATTTGAAGCTATGATAGCCAGGCCCATCGGCACTAGAGCCGGTATCGCACCACCTACAACCATTACCAGGACCATTGATGCTGTGAGCAATGCATAGCCTAACCAAAACGCTGCCTTGGTATTCATGTTGAATCTGTACAGAACACCAAAAAAGAGCGCCCAAAACACGAAATCGCCCATACCAATGGTAGATGCGCAACCCACAGGCGTCGGCACAGTGACCGACAGTCTCGCAACAACCTCTGGTCTACTAATAATAGCTTTGCTCAAGATCCCCCAAGTTACATTCCAATAATCAACAAGGGCCGCAAATAAAGCCGCTGGAAGCAGAATGTTCGGCTCTCTAACAATAAAGCTAATCATATGTCCGAGTACACCAGCGAAGATCATAAGGAATAGGTCGTGGAATACGGCGAGTGCCATCAGGACAGTCGTGGGCTCGGCGCTCACGGACACCACACTGTTTTCCAGTCCCATTACGCCTATCAGGAGAAACATGGTGGGAATGACCACCGCTAGCGTATTCCTGAGCCTCAGCTGTAAACCTGCTATTAACGCCACAAGTCCAAGCTGCACTAACATCAGAACAGACGTATATGCCAATGTGACGACATGTCCCGGCATTGGGCGGGCGTCGATAGATAGTAATAGCACCCTAAGGCCGACATAAGCAGGCATCAGCAAGGCGCATATAAGAAGACGAGTTGACCTCACGCTTCACCTTCCCCACAGGGAGCTGAGAAAGTTTGACAAAAATTATATCATAAGCTAGAATCATGTGACAATCGAACAGGAAAGAAGCCCGAGAAAGGTATTTTTTGGAATCTAGAACCAAACGTCCGTTCTGGTTCTTGGTGCTTGAAAATTACCCACTGGCCTTGGTCCATCTATCGGAGGAAGCATGGAGTCACTCAGAATATTGATCGCTGATGACGAATCTATTATCCGCCTTGATCTTAAGAAAATCCTAGAAAACATGGGACACAAAGTGGTTGCTGAGGCCACAGATGGCAAGTCTGCGGTCGATTTAGCTAGAAGTATGGCTCTGGACCTGGCAATTTTGGACATTAAGATGCCTGTCATGGACGGCTTAGATGCAGCCAAGATAATCACAGATGAAAGGATTTGTCCTGTTCTACTTCTAACAGCCTTCAGCCAACAAGAGCTCGTGCAGCGTGCGAAGGAAGCTGGAGTATTCGCATACTTGGTAAAGCCGTTTAAAGAAGCAGACCTCATGCCGGCCATAGAGATAGCCATCTCTCGATATCGTGAGTTTGAGGCGCTGGAAACCGAGGTTGGGTCATTACAGGAGAAGCTCGAGACCCGCAAACTCGTAGAGCGTGCAAAGGGAATACTGATGGATAAGCGGGGCATGAAGGAGCAGGACGCGTTTCGCTGGATACAACAGCAGAGCATGTCTACGCGAAAATCCATGCGAGAAATCGCAGAGGCGATCATACTGACCCAAGACCTTGCTTGAACCTTCTTGATTCTTATAACCATCTGATCCACATACGATATTCCACTCTTGGGCTAGTCTAGTTATGGGCGATCTAGAATCGACAGAACAGGAAATTCGTCGGCTACGTGCTACAATTGCAGAAAAAGACACCGAAGTAGAGGTACTTCGCAGGCTTGGCCAAGCAATTGGGTCGTCGAAGAACATAGATGAGCTGCTTGATATCGTCGCCGACATCGCGGTACAGGTCACGAAGACAGATACATGCTTCATCTATCTTCTCGATGAAAACGAATCTGAGCTTGTCTTAAGAGCTGCCAAGGGATCAGCAAAAAGCCTGGTGGGAAAGATTCGTCTAAAGCTTGGTGAAGGCATCACTGGATGGGTAGCAAAAGAGAGGAAAGTTGTTGCGCTCGATAGAGATGCTTTCCGTGACGTGCGGTACAAGGCTGTTTCTGACCTGAAAGAAGAAAAGTACCATTCCATGCTTTCAGTGCCTCTGACGGTTGATGATAGCCTCATCGGTGTTATTAACATCCGAACAGACCCCCCGCACAAATATACTGATAGCCAGATAAGACTCATCGACCATATAGCTGAGCAAGTAGCTAACGCTATTCACAGCGCGCGAATGTTCAAACGGATGGAGACACAGGTATCCCAGTTGTCTACACTATCAGAGGTCAGTCGTTCGATTACCTCCGGCATGTATTTGGATGAGATACTTAATCTCATAGTGGCCATGACAGCTGAGAGCATGAAGTTCAAGATTGTCACGGTAATGTTGCTGGACGAGGAGAAACAAGAGCTGGTAATTCGGGCAACGCAGAGTAGTAGCCGTGAGTACATCAGAAAACCAAACCTCAAGCTGGGAGAATGCCTTGCTGGAAAGGCGATTTCCGAAGGCAAACCGATAGCGGTATTGGACGTAAAGAACACACCGGAATATCGATATCCGGATATAGCTCGCAAGGAAGGGTTATGCTCTCTGATTGTTGTACCACTCAGGCTCAGGGAGAAGATTATAGGCGTTTTGAACTGCTACACCGACAAGCCACACGTCTTTACGACCGATGAAATCAGCGTGCTGACGGCTATCGGAAGTCATGCTGCCTTGGCGATTGAAAACTCCAAACTTGTGGTGAAATCTGCCATTCTCAGGGAAATGCATCACAGAGTCAAGAACAACCTACAAACGATAGCTAGTTTGCTTAGGTTGCAAATACACTATGCAAAGGCAGAGTCAGTGGAGACAGTGTTGCAGGAAAGCATCAACCGCATTCTGAGCATAGCGGCCGTGCATGAGATTTTATCACAGGATGAACTAGACATAGTGAGCCTAAAGAAGGTCGTCCAGAGCATATTGACAGCAACGCAGCAAAGTCTCGTGTTGCCCGGTCGGCGTGTTCAAACTGTTTTGGATGGTCCTGACATTCTGCTGCCGTCTGCTAAGGCTACCTCTGTAGCTCTGATTTTGAATGAATTAATTCAGAACGCCATCGAACACGGATTTCCCGATGTAAACGAAGGCAGAATCGATGTGGTTCTCAGGGAGACTGACAAAGATTTTGCGTTAGAAGTAGTTAACAATGGCACGCCTTTACCGACAGAGTTCGATCTGTACAAGCACCGCAATCTAGGCCTTCAAATTGTCGAGAGCTTGGTCCGAGATGACCTCCATGGGTGTTTTGCCCTCATCAATCGACATGGCCATGTGGTAGCATCGGTCACATTTCCTAAGTAGGGCAGACTTTTTCAAGCTGCAGCCGGTGAGGCACAGCTATTGGCACGAAGATCTCTGTAGTGTAGTGTCACACCTCCGCCCACACGTACGGCGAAGCACTTGTATAGTTGGGTAAAGATAGTTTCAGTGTACTCGATGCTCTAACGTCTGCCAGTTCCCCGGGGGACGGACTGTACAAGTGAGAGGGTACAACCTCGACTGTGTACTGAGTGATGTCTGGACGGCCGAGGGCAATCCAATCCTCTTGACATCCGATAATGCACTCGACACATTGGTATTCACCAGAAAAGTACAACAAAGGTTGTTGATGATCCGCCAGCGCAGTTGAGAGACCCCCAAGCATCAACGGTACACCTATGCTCTCCAAGAGTCTGCACCCGTCAAAACACACTACTTCTGGGATAGTGGTATGTAGGTAAAACAAGAAATCTCTGGATAATTTCTCATACAAAGAAACCTTCAACATCTCGTTTGCAGATTGCGCAGGAAGGTGTTTATGATCAAAAGAAATCTTCCTTGGTGGTATGCCAAAATCACCTTTGCAGCGGTGGAAACGTGACCAGTTGGTAAACTCACCTACTATGGTACCATGCGTTTTCCTAATACGGAGTATGGGATTCCCGCAGCCTGGAACCTCCAAAGGAAGTACGATCACCCCATCTTCAGAGAGTTGGTCGACCCAAGGCAAAGGGATATCAGGCATTCCCGTGGTCACCAAAATTCTGTCGAACGGCGCCGCCTCGGGCCATCCATAGCTACCATCGTGCGTGCTTAAGTTTACATTACGCAATCCAAGCGAGACCAAACGTGATCGTGCAGACGCTAGAAGATAGGGCTCTATTTCGACGGAATATACCAGCGAATGGTCACCCACAGCATATGCAGCTAACGCTGTGCTCCATCCTGTTCCAGTACCGACGATCAGTACTCTATGGCCAGGTGCAACCCCCAGATCGGCCAGCATAGAGAGTACTAATTGAGGGGCGCAACATTCACATTGAGCGGGGGGATATCCGACCAGTAAGGTGGTATTCGAATAGATGGTTCTTAGTTGCGACTCAGTGAGGCAGTCACAGTCAACTATCTCCGGCATACCTGACACATCATCGTAGTACACATCAACGAAAAGGTGACGTGGTACAGCCATTAGCGCGCCATGAAGCCATTCCTGGCTGAAGGGTTGCGCCATGAGCCTATCACCTAGTTCTTGAGCATTGGACAACCAGCATGCATCGGACATCTGTGATGACCTCTGCCGTTGTATCAGCAAAGCTCAAAACACGACACTAGACATTGCGTGAACGAGTACGATCCTATCGCACTCATTATATCACGGCATTGTCTTTGCACTTATGTTATCTTCGTGAAATATTTGTCACACTTCCCTCACTACTCTTAGCTATCGACAGTTGCATGAGTAATGGCATCGGATAATCGGGTGACGTGAACCATTGGTCTCACATCATGAACCCGGACGATATTCGCACCGTTAGCTACCGCCAGAGCAACTGTAGCTGCCGTTCCAAAGACACGTTCACTAACCGGCTGGTTTCCTAATAGTTTACCAATAAACCCCTTTCTCGATGTGCCGATAAGTATAGGCGCACCAAGGGACTTGAAGTCGCCGAGATTTCGCAGAATCTGAAGGTTATGATCGGTAGTTTTGCCGAACCCTATGCCCGGGTCTACAATGGTGTATTCCTTAGGCAGTCCAGCCTCGACAACGTCCGAGATTCGTTGGCGCAGAAAGCCCATTATCTCTGAGATAACGTCATCATACACAGGCGACTCCTGCATTGTCTGAGGCGTGCCTTTCATATGCATGATGATCACTGGACACCTTCTTTCCACCGCCAGACGCCTCATTTCAGGGTTAGCTAAACCAGTAATATCGTTTATGATGCTTGCTCCCAAGTCGAGCGCAGCCGCTGCAACCTCGGGCTTGTAAGTATCAATAGAGATTGGAACGCAGATCTCCTTGGCCAGCCCCTTGATAACGGGACACACTCTAGATAATTCTTCATCTACTGGTACCGGAAGCGAGCCAGGACGGCTAGACTCACCGCCGACGTCAATGCAGTCTGCCCCATGTGAAACCATCGCGATGCCGTGTGCAATCGCGGCCTGGGGGTCCTGATAGCATCCGCCGTCAGAAAAGGAATCAGGAGTAACGTTTAGTACACCCATTACTAGAGTCCTTATTCTGAGCGCTTGGTAGAACGATTTCAAAGGCTCTGCGAGCTCGTCATCTGGCGGAATAAGCGGTAAGGGTCGCTTGTAATTCTTGACAACTAGCTCTAGATCCTCAGCCACTAGCTTGAGCGAAAATGGCTGTGCGCGAAGAGAATTGGCGACTTGGAGGAGAGTCTTTTCGGTACCCATAAGGAGCACGTCCGTCGCATCCACGCGGTTTGTTATGCAGTCGCGGTGGATAGCAGCATCGCCCCCTTTTGACAACATCTCTTCCTTGATAATCAGCGCTGCTGGTGTTCGCACGTCATGAAGCTTGATAACAAGATGCTCAGCCTTCGGCAGCATTCGAGTGATTCCGGCCGGTTCAGCACCAAGCCTCGTCATCAGCGACTGTATTTCCCCAAGATCACGCGATGTAATCACTCTTGCATTGAAAACTCTCATCGAAAGGCGCTCCCACTCCTATAAAGCTGGAATCGCACTTGTCACGAGTTCCGTGCTTAGTGGTAATACCTGTGCTTCCACTCTGCATAGATCTCTGGAAGCTTATCGAACTGTATCTGTTTTAGGGTTGCTATGCCTGCCTCGCTCAGGTAGTACCCGCGCTCTAGTGTGGCTGATACGGGATCTCGAGCTAATTTTGCACGGAAAATGTAGTCTTCTACAGCCAACATCATGATATGCCTGAGTTGATAGGCATCCAGATTCTCCAAGGCCTTTTCAGCGTCCTGAGCCATTTCAGGGTCTGGCTGCATTTCTAGGACACGACTGAACTCATGAATGGCATTTCCAATGTCGCCTTTCTGTTGGTAAAGCACAGCTTTCTTGAAATGATTAACTGGAGACGTGGGATCAAGGCTGATCAACTCGTTAATAACCTGAAGTGCTTTCTCGAGCATTCCTTTTTGAAGATAAGCTAGGCTGAGTGCATCTCTTGCAGTAAGACTGCGCGGGCTATACTTCAGTATTTCCTTGGCTTCATGGATAGCTTCATCATATTGACCAAACTCCAGAAAGATATCCAGTAGTGTTTCCCGCGCCTCCATATCATCGCGTTTCTGCCTTATAGCTTTCTTCAATGCCACTATAGCCTGATCAACCATGCGCTGACGCCGACATAAGTCAGCAAGTTGCTTGTATATGGAACACTTATCCTGCGCCACACGCACAGCCTTCTCAAGCTCCTTGATAGCCTGAGAGTAAGAGCCCTGTTCCTCGTATTCTAAAGCTCTGCTTAGATATTCATCCACAGACTTCTTACACCGTTGAGAATAATTACTAGACACGTTTAACACCCACCTTCCAGAGTGTCACAACTCATACACAAGAACTTACAAGTCAAGAGAAAGAAAATCAACCTGTCGTATTTCCAATTCGAAATTTCTGAAAACGCTTCATTTTCCCTTCCTAACTATCTGACGACTAAATCGATATGGAAGTTTGAATGCGAATTGTAAACATCCTAATGCATTATGAGGGATAGATCGCTTTAAGATAATATTCTGTCGAACCGATTTCTCCAGGCAAAGCATTAGTTCCTGCTACTAGCTAGGACGTTAACCGCTTATTAATGATAAGCGTCACATGACTGGCTTGTGTCTTTCAATGTCCAGTCAGAGCCACGCATCCAAAATCTGAGTTTCCTTTAGTCGCCACGCTTTTATTGCCGCCTTCCCTACCCCGTCGAGAGCACTTGCGGGGAGTGCACCTATGATCTCGCTTTCCTGAATTTCCACATGGTGCTTGTCGGCTTCGGACTTTATAAAATCATAAATTTCATATAGCGGTGTAAGCTCTGGCCGTGTCAAGTTCATTGATACCTGCACTCGCGACTGAGTAGCCAACCAAACTGCAATCGCCTTGACCCCTTCATGTTTCTTTTCTGTACGGATCTTTTGGACGATAGACTGGCAAATTTCCATATCAGTTGTGTCGAGATTAACGTTATAAGCAATGAGCGGACCGCGTGCACCGACAGCTGTGGCTCCTGCAGTAGGGTGAATGTTATGGGGACCTACGTCAGGTGCTCTCTCTCCGGTCATACCTTCGTCTCGCAGGCGCTCATACCCTCCGCGTCGAATTTCTGCCAAATTTCTTCTCGTCGAAGAACGTGCGGAGTATTCGTAGAAGTAGACGGGCACATGAAGTTTTTTGGCTATATCTTCACCAATCTCGTAAGAGAGATCCACGCACTCCCCCATGGTTATTCCGTGCAGTGGAACTAATGGAATGACGTCAACAGCGCCAATTCTTGGGTGAGCACCTGAGTGACTCCTCATGTCTATAAGTTCAATAGCACGTTCAGCTGCTGCAAGAACTGCATACCTTATGTCGGCAGGTTCGCCCAAGAGTGTTACCACCATGCGATTATGGTCCGGATCTGAGGAGTAATCTATGACACGTGCCGCGGATGCTTCCGAAGCTGCCTTCACTATGGCTTCGACGGTAAGATTATTCCTGCCCTCGCTAAAGTTTGGTACGCACTGAACAACGGCACCCATTCGGAAACCCCTTAAGCTTCTAATATAGCAGTCATTGATTGTGTAAAGAATTGGTGAAAAGACCGCAGACTAGACTGCAGGCTCACCAAGTCATAATCTGCGGTCTGAAAAACCAGCCCAATACCCTAAGCAACGCCAGGTTCGAGGCGTCGTTGTTTGGCATCGCCAGTATGATCGATTTGTTTCTCTACGGTTGGTTCCGCGGGCGGTTCAGATGGAGTCTCCCCCGTAGGCTCATCTTTCTTACCATACATGAGCTCTACAAACTCTTCCCGCTCCAGGGTTTCTCGTTCAAGCAATACTTGCACGATCTCTGCGAGCTTTTCGCGATTCTGGACAAGGATTTGCTCAGCGCGTTGATAACCTTCCTCAATTATCTTTTTGACTTCACGATCAATGGCCTCGGCAACTTCTTCACTGTAGTTGCGATCCTCCATTATATCGCGACCCAAGAATGGGTTGCCATGTCTTCTGCCCAAAGTCACGGGGCCGAGTGTATCGCTCATCCCGAACTCGCACACCATCGCTCTGGCGATCTCGGTTGCTCTGTCCAGATCGCTGTTTGCACCGGTGGTGACTTCACCGAAGACTAGACGCTCTGCAGCACGACCAGCTAGCAATCCAGCAATATCATCCAGTAGCTCGCTCTTGGTAGTCAGGTATTTATCTTGAACCGGCAGTTGCATAGTGTATCCCAGGGCTAATCCTCTGGGTAGAATCGAGACTTTGTGTACGGGATCCGCATTCGGCAGCAATTCAGAGACAATTGCATGGCCAACTTCGTGGTATGCCACCATCTCTTTCTCTTTTTCACTTATTATGCGGCTCTTTCTCTCCGGACCCGCAATGACTCGGTCAATCGACTCCTCGAACTCTGCCATCGTTATCTTGTTCTTCTCGCGACGTGCTGCCAGCAATGCAGCTTCATTCACAAGGTTTGCCAAATCAGCGCCTGAAAATCCGGGAGTTCGACGCGCCAAGTTCTCCAAGTTGACATCCTTATCCAAGGGCTTGCCACGAGTGTGAACTCTCAGGATTGCTTCACGCCCTTTGGCATCTGGGTTATCAACCGTGATCCGGCGGTCGAATCTTCCAGGTCTCAGCAAGGCGGGGTCCAAAACATCCGGGCGGTTGGTAGCAGCAATGAGGATAACACCAGCGTTCGGGTCAAAACCATCCATCTCCACCAGCAACTGGTTCAAGGTCTGTTCGCGCTCATCGTGCCCGCCTCCGAGACCTGCACCTCTCTGACGACCGACCGCGTCAATCTCGTCAATGAAGATCAAGCTAGGCCGGTTCGCCTTTGCCGTTTCAAATAGGTCGCGAACCCTGGAGGCGCCTACGCCAACAAACATTTCAACGAAGTCCGAGCCACTAATGTGGAAGAAGGGAACCCCGGCCTCACCCGCTATCGCCCGTGCTAGTAGCGTCTTTCCACTACCTGGAGGTCCCAGCAGTAGTACGCCCTTCGGTATTTTCGCGCCAAGCGCTTGAAACTTCTTGGGATTTCGAAGGAACTCGACTATCTCCATGAGTTCCTGTTTCGCCTCATCCACACCTGCCACATCGTCAAATGTGACTTTCGGCACATTCTCCGAGAATCGCTTGGCTCGGCTCCTACCAAACGACATTGCTTGACTCCCGCCAATCTGCGCTTGCCGCACGATGAACATGTAGACAAGCACCAACACAGCTAGCGTCGGTAGTAAAGTGAACAAAATGCTCTGGGCAAGCGGGGAGAACATAGGCTTGTCGAATTCAAGTTTCACGTTATGATCAAGTAAAGCCTTCTCCAGCCGAGCCTGCGACTCCTGAGAAGTGGGCAGCATAACATATACTCTCTTGCCGTTAGTCAATTCTCCCACAAACCGGTCATCTTTTGTCCATCTTCCTTTGAGCACCCTATCCGACTGAATTTCCGCCCAGAACTGCTTATAATCCAGTTGAACAGGTGCACCCTTGTGGTCGAAAGACTGCCGAGCAAGATAGAAGGTCAAAGTCAATAAACAGACCAAGAGTAAAGTTTTTCCAAATCTAGCCAAGTACTTTTCCTCCCAGCGTCATTTCCCGTCGGGAACTTGTTATTATACCACACAATGCGTTTCAGAACAACTTTGTGTGTGGCTAAGACTCAATGTCAAGTACTCATGAGTACTCGCGGTAACCTTTACCAAATCGGACATCACCAGACCCGCAACCCAGACTATCTTCTCATCGTCTGTAACAATTGGTATACGATGTCTAATATCTCTAGGAATCTTAGCGTCAACAAATATGTCCTGTACCTTCTTTGTGCCCATCATTCCCAAAGGACGAACATAATCACCGTGATGCCAGTTTCTAGCTCTTAGCTTTCCCTTCACATTTGCTAAATCTGCCACTATCTCCAGACTTTGCGGCGGACGAACAAAATTGATCGGCTCTGAGCTTATCTTTGTCCTGATCACAGCGTCTATCTCCGGTATAGGTGTCTCTCCCGGGACTGTAAGCTCCCGGCAATACGAAACAAGTATTTCCTTTGGTGTTTCAGAAGATATCGAGAGCAAGGTACCTCTACGTATGATATGAATCCCGCCGGGTAAGTCATACACGAAATCCTTGCCAACAGCCAGCAACTCAAGAACCTTAGTCACGTGAATAAGACCGATATTCGTCAGTTCTCCCCGAACGCGGATTATTGCCAATCTCATCACACGACGCTGTATAGCCTCTGGACAAGTCATCAAAGCAGTAGCGTCGAGAAAGAGCCAGCCAGTCTGCTCCTCCTTAATCAAATCAAGCAAGCGTGTTTCCGCCTCATTATTTAGATACGTGGAATCCACCCGGGCTAGTTCCGCGAGGCGAAGAACGGCCTCATCAATTTCCGGGTTGAACTCTCTCCGTAGAAAAGGCAAGAGCTGCAATCTAACCCTATTCCTAGTGTATGACGGAAGTAAGTTTGTAAAGTCAACTCGCGGACGTAACCCATGTAACTCAACATAAACTTCAATCTCCGAACGTCGCACTTCGATAAGCGGTCTGATGATCCTTCCTCTGACTGAGGGCATTCCAGCGAGCCCGTCTAATCCGGCTCCCCTGATCAGGTTCAGCCATACGGTCTCCACTTGGTCATCGGCAGTATGACCTACCGCAATGCGGTTTGCTCCGATTTCGTCCGCCTTTCGTTCCAAGAACTCGTACCTCATCAGCCGCGCAGCTTCCTCCTCGGATAGTCCCGTAACCCTCCTGATCTGTGGAACATCTATTTTTTCGACTGTGCACGGCACGCCAATGTTCTTGGAAAATAACTCCACGTATTCAGCGTCTTCATCTGACTCTTTTCCGCGTATTCCATGGTTGAGGTGAGCCGCATGAAGACTGATTTGCAGTTCGTCGGCCAGCGTCTTCAAAGCGTGCAACAGTGTGATAGAATCCGGCCCACCTGACACAGCAACCAATACCGTGTCTTGAGGTTCGATCATGTGTAAGCGCCTTATAGTGGCTAGCATTTTTCGGCTGACAGAATCTATCATATGATTTTATTGTCTGGTTAGCAGGAGTAAAATAAGAGGAAAAATCCAGCAGAATACTCGATCGGTTCCAACGATCAACCGCTTAGTCTTGGAATCACACCCTAGTCTGTCGAACCAATAAGCAGATCAATGAGACGGAAACCTTCTTCGATTCGAAGATCTGACTCGATCACTGCCCGTTCGTCAAATGGTAAGTCCGTGCTCTCAGCTTCGAAAGATGAATAAAGAATGAACGGCACTGGTTCTGAAGCATGTGTTCGAATGGCTATAGGCGTCACATGATCAGGAACAACCATTATTCGGAACTGTTCGACCTTGTTCAAGCCATCCAGCAACACTCCGAGTACGCGTTTATCAACCGCCTCTATCGCCTGGATCTTGGCTTCAATATCGCCATTATGACCGGCCTCGTCTGGGGCTTCAATATGTACCATAACGAAGTCATGTTTTTCTAAAGCCTCAAGTGCGTACCGAGCCTTGCCCTCGTAGTTAGTGTCTAGATAACCCGTTGCACCCGGCACCACAGGCGCTTTCATTCCCGCCGCGATTCCCAAACCTCTTACAAGGTCCACAGCTGCGATAACCGCCCCAGTCGCACCGGTTCTCAGTAAGAAACTTGGGATCTTGAGCGCTAGCCCTTGCCCCCAAAGCCAAATCATATTCGCGGGCTGGCGTCCTTCCTCGCGTCGGCGGCGGTTAATCGGATGCCGATCCAGAAGTTCAAAGCTATCGAACATGATTTGACGAATAATATCGTCGCCATCTCCTTCTGGCAAATACTCCGCTATTGGCTTTCCGATGATATTATGCGGAGGAACAGTTCGCACATCTGGCGATCCATTTCGCCAAACCATTATATGCCTATAGCTTACACCTGGGTAGAAAGATATCTTGTTCGTGCCCAGTTTCTCGTTAAGTAAGCCGACTAGTTCTCGGGCCTCTTCGGTCGTCACGTGACCACCGCTGTAGTCAATCATCGTTTCACCATCGCAACTAACCAAGTTGCAACGGAAGGCGACATCATGCGAATCGAGCGGAATCCCAATACTAGCTGCTTCGATAGGCGCCCGGCCGGAGTAGTACTTCCGAGGGTCGTAACCCAGAATAGACATTACGGCGACATCACTTCCTGGATCCATACCTTCTGGGATTGTGCGAACCATTCCCACCTTCCCGTGGGAAGCCAGAAAGTCCATATTTGGCTTTCTAGCCACCTGCATAGGAGTCTTATCATCCAGCTCCGCCAACGGTCTGTCCGCCATTCCATCCGGCACTATAAGAATAGACTTATAGTCTCGCTTTGTTATCATTCACCAAACCTTCTAGAACAAAACATAATCAGTCAGGATCACACAGATTCCAGAGTGGTACGACTGCTAATGATGAGAACCTACTTCAACTCTTTACCCACCAGCCGGCGGTAAGCTTCTCTGTACTTCTCACTAGTTCGTCTTATTACCTCGTCTGGCAACTTAGGGGCCGGAGGTTCCCTATTGAAGCCAATGCTGTCAAGCCAATCCCGAACGTACTGCTTGTCAAAACTTGGCTGTGATCCGCCAGGTTTGTAGGTCTCAACATCCCAGAATCGTGATGAATCCGGCGTAAGAACCTCATCAATAAGTATAACCTCTTCGCCAAACCTACCGAACTCAAATTTCGTGTCGGCAATAATAATACCGTGTTTCAAAGCATATTCCGCCGCTTTCGCATAAATCGCTAGGCTCTTGTTTATCAGTTCCTCTGCACACTCTGCACCCAGTATTTGAATCATCTTTTCTTGGCTAATGTTAACGTCATGAGTGCCCACTTCTTCCTTTGTCGAAGGCGTGAAAATTGGCTGTGGTAGCTTGTCCGATTCCACCAAGTTCGATGGCAATACTACGCCGTGCAAGTCGACCATACCATCCTTCGCGTTATCCAACAGCTGTTTGTACTCTTTCCATGCTGAACCTGAGATATAGCCACGAACTATACACTCCACAGGAAACGGCTCAGCCTTCCGAACAATCATACTCCGTCCTTCCAGTACTTGCTCATATTCTTTGGCATTGGTTATCCCGCAGCTTTCGAGCTTAGAGATGATATCCTGTATGTCAGCAGTGATCAGGTGGTTTTTCACAATATCCTGTGTCAGGTCAAACCAAAACAGTGAAAGTTGAGTCAGCACGCGGCCCTTGTCCGGAATGCCGTTAGGCATAACAACGTCGTAGGCTGAAATGCGGTCGGTAGCTATGATCAACAATTCATCGCCTAGGTCGTAAACATCGCGAACTTTGCCGGTCCGAAACTTTGTTAGACCTGAAATCTCGGTCTTGACGACAATCATAGATTCCCTCCGGGTGTAATCTTAGAGTATTTGCAATCTGCCATCTGCTATTGTGCAATCCAGCATCGACTTAATAACCCAGCACCGAAAGAAGCGCATCCATAGTTGGCTCTAGCGTAATCGGCTCCGTTGCCATCCGAATAGCACGATCAGGGTCCTTGAGTCCATGACCTGTTAGAACACAGACGACTGTTGCAGGTTCACTGAAATAGCCTTGAGTGGCCTTTTTGCGAACACCGGCTACCGAAGCGGCCGAGGCTGGCTCGCAGAAAATGCCCTCTAGACTCGCAAGCATACTGTAAGCTTCCGAGATTTCGTCATCTGTCACCATGTCTATCAAACCACCGGATTCATCGCGTGCCGCCACTGCATATTGCCAACTGGCTGGATTGCCAATTCTGATTGCAGTAGCAATGGTTTCCGGTTTTTCCACGGGATGGCCTAGGACGATTGGTGCAGAGCCTGCTGCCTGGAACCCCAGCATTTTTGGAAGGCGATCTATTTTGCCATATTCATAGTATTCCTTGTAACCCTTCCAGTATGCAGTAATATTCCCTGCGTTCCCAACTGGAATAGCATGAAAATCTGGAACTCCATTCAGAGCATCACATATTTCAAAAGCGCCAGTCTTTTGGCCTTCTATCCGAAACGGGTTAAGAGAATTCACCAGTGTTATGGGATATTTGGACGTGATCTCTCTCACCAGATTGAGTGCATCGTCGAAGTTACCTTCAATCTGAATGACCTTCGCACCATGGATCATCGCCTGGGAAAGTTTACCTAAAGCGATGTTGCCCTTTGGGATCAGTACAATACAGTCTATGCCAGCTCGAGCTGAGTATGCTGCGGCTGAAGCAGAGGTATTGCCGGTAGATGCACACATCACGGCTTGGGATCCTGCTTCAACAGCCTTGGAAATTGCTACCGTCATCCCACGGTCTTTGAAAGAACCAGTAGGATTTAGCCCTTCGTACTTAAGATAGATGGTTAGGTTTGGTGCAATCGCGGCTGCTAGCCTATCCGCACGAATAAGCGGAGTACTGCCCTCCAAGAGTGTGATGACGGGTGTGTCATCGGTCACCGGTAGATACTTCCGATATCTCTCGATAATCCCAACCCGTGGATCCAATGCATGCCTATCTATTTCGGATAAAGCCATGACAATCTCCCTTGAAACCAGCGACAATGTCTACGCTGCATAAGTTACATTCACGCGAGCCGAGCTAATCCTCGACTCTTATCCAACTTGATACCTCTGCGACGACAGCCAATTCACCAATCGATGCGATGGCACGTCTGAAATTCGCCTCCACCACCTTGTGAGTTACCATGACGATTTCGGCATTATCGCCTCGAAGGTCTTTCTGCACCATGCTGGCGATACTGACATTATTATCTCCAAACACCTTTGCAATGCTAGCTAGCACTCCTGGACGGTCCGCGACGAGCATCCGCATATAGTATTTCGTCACCACTTCTTCCATTGGCACTACTTCTCTGCGTTCAAAACACGTACAAGGCAGACGCCCAGTTGAGCCAAAATTGATGTTGCGCGCTATTTCCATTATATCACCAGCCACCGCGCTACCAGTAGGAAGTGACCCTGCACCTCGACCATAGAACATGACATCGTGGACAAAATCGCCGCGCACGTAGATGGCATTGTACACGTCGTTAACGGAGGCCAAGGGATGGCCCAGCGGGATCAGGGTTGGATGGACGCGGATTTCCATTCGCGCGTGGTTCTGCTTTGCAATTGCAAGAAGCTTGATGACATAGCCAAGTTCTCGGGCGTACTGAATATCCTTAGGACTAATTCGGGTAATACCTTCCGCATAGACGTCTTCGAGATTCACGCGACTGGTAAACGCAATAGCAGCGAGAATAGCTATCTTGTATCTTGCGTCTAGACCCTCTACATCAGATGATGGATCGACTTTCTCAGCATATCCTGCATCCTGCGCCTCCGCAAGAACCTCCGCAAAGTCACGGCCTTCGTTCGTCATTTTAGTCAGGATGTAGTTTGTCGTACCGTTAACGATGCCAATGACTTCGCTGATCTTGTTTGCGGCAAGCGAGGTCTTCAATGGCAAGATTATTGGTATGCCCCCGCCAACGCTGCCCTCAAAGTAGAAATCTACACCACGTTTGCCAGCTTCATCAAGAATTTCAGAGCCGTGCTTAGCGATAAGTTCCTTATTTGCGGTGACAACGTGCTTACCATTACTGATTGCACGCAGAATGAAATCCTTCGCCGGGTGTATACCACCAATCAATTCCACGACAATATCTATGTCAGGATTGTCGAGGATCTCTCTAGCATCAGTTGTCAGGATACTTCTGTCAAAAGAAATACCCTGCCCTGCGTGAGGATTCAGGTCCGCTATCTTCAAGACCTCAACACGTGAACCAATCTTCTGGGCGATAATTGAGCTATTCTCAAGTAGTATTCCCAGGGTGCCAGATCCAACTGTTCCAAGCCCGATTATTCCTACTCCTATTCGACTCTTCACTGTATTCTCCATTTGAAGCTACAAAACTAAGTATGGACGAAAGCAATTGGTGGCTACAATTAACGTGCTGTCCGCTTACTTTCCAGAGGTGTCTATTACTACCAGCACATCCCCCTGTTGAACAAGCTTTCCGTTTTCAGCAGGAATTTCCACCACACGTCCGCTCACTTCAGCCGGCACTTCACTGAACACTTTCATTGCCTCTATAAGACCGATAGTCTGTCCTTCTTCAACTTCATCGCCAACTTCTACATACGGAGGCGAGTCCGGTGAAGCCGCCCTATAGAACACCCCAATCATGGGCGATGTAACTTTCACCAAGTGCTCCGAAGATGAAGGCTGTGGAGAAACTTCCCCCACTGGTTCGACTGTTGGGTGTTCGCAGGGTTGTACCTCTACGAAGGTGGTTGCTTGAGCCATAGGCATTGCAATGTTCGGCGCTGCTGCCGATTCAGCCCTTATCACTATGCTTGACTCTTCGTTCTCGATCGCTAACTCGGTTAGCCTGTTTCTTTCGACAAGCTGAACGAGCTCCTTGATCTTTTCAAAATCTACGCTCATAGTTTATCATCCGAGAGTGAACACATTCTTAGAGTGTATGGCGACACCAGAGGTAAGAGAACTTATGGTTCAATGGCCAAGTATAGCATTGGCAAAATCGGGATGTCAACGTAGCCAATCAATTTCCTAAGAATATCGCGGCTGATTCGCATGACAGACAGTCCAGCATTTCTTGATCGCTTGACAGGCACGGTATGCAGCCATAGAATCAATCATGCGCTCTCAGTCTCAAGACCTCGAAAGTACTATCAATGAAGTCGTGGGTATTAAGACGGAATCCAAGGACAGGAGAGGGTATGATGCGCGGAGTTGTGTTGACTGGCGACAAGAAACTTATCATTAAAGAGTTTGCTGACCCAATCCCTGGGCCTAACCAGGTCGTGGTGAAAATGAAAGCGTCTGCTATCTGTGGTAGCGATATGTATACCTATCGTGCCCCAGCGGAACGCGTTCGGCACCGTGGAGAGGTCATTCAAGGCCATGAGCCGGCTGGTATTGTTGAGTCGATCGGCCCTGGTGTAACAAAGGTTCAGCCTGGCGATAGGGTAACGATCTATCACTATATGGGTTGTGGGCATTGCGAGCATTGTGCTGCAGGAAACTTGATGTGGTGTTCGGATACTCGTGGGCTCGGTGGACGAGCTCACGGTGGTCATGCAGACAAAATACTGGTGAACGAGGTAAATGCATGTAAGTTGCCAGATGAACTGAGCTTCGTAGATGGCGCAGCGATAGCGTGCATAGCAGGTACTACATTCTCTGCATTGTCAAAGATTAATCCTTCGGGCAAGGACTCAGTTGCAGTCTTAGGCTTAGGTCCAGTAGGTCTCTGTGGAGTAATGTTTGCCAAAGCCCTGGGTTCCAGGGTAATTGCTATAGGAAGAAGGGCCATCAGACTAGATCTAGCTCGAAAACTAGGTGCTGATGAGATTGTGGATATAGACCAGGGTGAGGCGGCTTGGAAGGCAGTGTCCGAAATTCAAAGCCACAAGGGAGTAGATGCTGTGTATGAAACAGCAGGAACGTCAGATGCTTTCTGGACCATGATGCGCATGCTTCGAAAGGGTGGGCGTGCCGTCCTGGCGTCTGGTGGCAGATATGGAGAAGGCAGGTTTGACCCCGGAATGATTATAAGCAAGCAGCTGAGCATATTCGGCTCATTTGTAATGCCTTTGTGGATGTATGACGATCTAGCAAGATTCATGGTTGCAAATAATCTTCACTTCGAACCAATGGTCACACACCGTTTTACTATCGATCAGGCAGAGGAGGCATTTGCGCTCGTAGATTCCGGCGAATGTGGAAAAGTGATATTCGAATGGCCATAGTCTAGTCCCTCTATTATTGTGGATTTGCCAAATAGATTTGCCAGGTCAGGAAAGTGGCGAATAGTGTCCAAGTTGCATAGGGAACAAAAAGCAATGATGCCAGCTTTGATATTGGCCACGCCAGGATCATTATAACGATGACGGACAGGAATATCAATGCCGCATCATAGACGGCTGGTAACATGAGCCGGTTACCAAAGAACAACCATGACCATAAAACGTTCAGCAATCCGTTCAGAATTGCCACCGCGAATACCAAGTAAGTTAGTCTTGTCCTGGGCAGTGAATTCCACACAATGACAAGAGAGATTATGCTAAGAAGGAAAATCGTGTTCCAGGCAATGGGGAACGCCCAGTTTGGTGGTTGCCAAGTCGGTCTGTCCAGCTGATCGTACCAATCGCGGTTCATAGATGAAAAGTAGCTACCTACACTGGCCACAGTTGCCACGGTGGCCGCAATCACCAGTATGGAAATCCACGAAACTTTTGATTTGGTTTCCATTGCTCGAGTTTCCACATCCCTTCGCGTGTGTTATACTTATACCCAATCCAGCTGACTGCTAATCCTAGATCTTGGAGGTTACCAATGCCTACTGCAACAAGCCCGAGCTACGGTATAACCATTCGCGCTAAGTATGAGAACACCATAGGAAGTTTTTCCAGACTTGCAGCCACCATAGCCCAAGCGGGTGGCAGTTTGGGAGAGATAGAAATCGTTGAGATCGAGGGAAAAGACATCATTCGTGATATCAATGTTGATTGTGCCAATGAGGAGCAGGCGAAATGGATTGCAGCTGCTGTTCGTCTCCTCCCACAGGTCGAGATTATCAGCGTCACTGACCGAACCTTCAGCATGCACCTGGGAGGTAAGATCGAAGTCTGCTCTAAGTCACCTCTGCGAAATAGAGAAGACCTTTCTATGGCTTACACTCCTGGAGTGGCTCGAGTTTCGCTGGCTACTTCTGATGAACCAGGTAAATCATTTGCGCTTACTATCAGGCGAAACACTGTTGCAGTAGTGAGCGATGGTAGCGCAGTATTGGGGCTTGGTAACATCGGTCCACTTGGGGCTCTACCTGTGATGGAAGGTAAGGCAATGCTGTTCAAGAAGTTTGCCGGTGTTGATGCGTTCCCTATTTGTTTGTCCACCCAAGACGCGGAGGACATTGTCAGTATTGTCAAGGCAATATCTCCCACTTTTGGTGGTATCAACCTCGAAGACATCGCAGCGCCCAAGTGTTTTGAGGTTGAAGAGAGACTAAAAGCCGAGCTTGACATCCCTGTGTTTCATGACGACCAGCACGGAACAGCTGCAGTAGTACTTGCGGCTCTGCTGAACGCAACTCAGGTGGCGAACAAGGAAATTCATAATCTTAAAGTCGTTATATCTGGAGCAGGAGCTGCAGGAGTGGCCTGCTCGAAAGCGCTACTTGCGATCGGTGTTGCTGATATCATTGTCTGTGACACAAGAGGAGCGATATATGCGGGGCGTACTGAACACATGAATCCGGCCAAGCAATGGCTCGCCGAAAATACAAATAAGGGAGGATTCAAAGGGGATCTGAAGCAGGCGTTGAAAGGTGCGGATCTTTTACTGGGAGTTTCCGGGCCCAACCTTCTTAAGGGAGAAGACCTAAAAGTAATGGCGAAGAATCCTATTGTCTTTGCTCTTTCAAATCCTGTTCCGGAAGTCATGCCAGAGGAGGCTGCGCCCTATGTATGCGTCATAGCAACCGGCCGCTCAGACTATCCAAATCAAATCAACAATGTCCTTTGCTTCCCCGGTTTGTTCAGAGGGTTGCTGGACTCGTTCGCCATGACAGTCACTCAGGAGATGATTGTTGCGGCGAGTAAGGCAATCGCTTCGTCTGTTTCGGCAGAAGAACTTCGGCCGGATTACATAATTCCCAGCGTTTTCAATGCGAATGTTGCGCCAGCAGTTGCCAAAGCCGTCGCAGATGTTGCAAGAGAGCAAGGAGTAGTGCGATCATTGCCATCGGACTACTTCTCGGCTGCGCTCTGAGGCGATGCTGTCGCGCATAGGTAGAGAGAAAGGCATTTACTTCGAGCCGGCTTCCTCTGCCACGCCATCTCAGTACTCGCAATGGTTCGGCCACACGCGCCTGGCAGGCCGACTAGTAGTACTTGATCTCTATTTCCTTGCCGAGCTTTCGGAGTTCATCCGCTAGATCCTCGACAACACGGCGACGGAGAAATATGGAGTCTGGTAGGCCGGTGTTTTGATGTGCTGGATTTCTCGCTGTCCCAACTATGAAGGTTATGCCATCTGCTTGTAATAACAAATCAAGGAGTGCTGTAGCAGCATCTCTCTTGTCTTGTAGTAACCCGTGTTTCAGGTATTCAGTGGCACGGTTCAGAGTCAGAATACCTTCAGTAACAAGGTCTACCCCTGGCAATATGGCTGTCGGGGGCAGATCGGTATCTAGGAAGCGTTCGTCTATTTGGAGTTCTTTGTTCAAGTAGTCTGCGACTAGGTGGGAGGTAGTGCCCCCACTGATAATCTTTGTCCCTCTCTGATTCAGAAAATCGTGAATCATCCGATGAACATCACCTGGATCGGCGGGAGGGCCAGTTATCACAGTGGCTAATCTAGCCTCCCGATACTTTGCGCATACAACCGTACCATCATCGCCGGGACTCCCGACCCAGTAATCAAGTGCCTGCTGTATGACTGCCTCAGCAAGACAAGCACAATCGTTGGCGCACAGTGGTATCCTTTCGGTTATGTACTCCAGAATTCCCTCTTCCTGCCAACCCATTGGAAGACCCTCGCCCACGCCTGCGTATACGATCCCGTCCGTGAAGAACAGCAGCATATCCCCCGGCTGCATACGGAAATGTGATTCACGAATTGTCTTATCGCCAATCTGGCACTCTTCACCAACTACCACACGTGGCCTTTTCTTGCTGATATGGATTGCGCTTGGCGTATCACATTCGGCAATAGTGACTTGCCCTGTGTCATAGATCCGAGCTACGCAGAACGTGGAATATGCGATATTCCGCCACTTGCATATCGGAAGTGTCGCGACCAAGGTCTCTACTATCTCATGAATTGAAAGGTCGCCCTGGAAAAGGCCGCCAGCAATTTCCACCGTTAGGGTAGCCAGGACGTTAGCTTTGACACCGCTACCCAAACCGTCCGAAATGACAATAATCGTGGAGTCAGATGTCCGTACGACACGCACTGCATCTCCACAAATGTCTTCTCCCTTTTTGGAGAACTGCCGAGTTGTAACATCAACTGCAAAATTCTTCATGGAAAATTGCTGGCAGGGTGCACTATTTCGGCCCGACACACTGTGCACAGACAAACGAGCTATCAGTCAGAATCGGGAGCCGGGCCTTCAGACTCTTTCATCAAATCGGTGAGTTTCCGGAGGAGTCCCCTTGTCTCACTAGTAGTCTCACCAAGGATACTTGCAATCTCCTGGGCCATGCGCATTTGCTTTTCAATCACTTTTTCTGCATTTGCAAGGGTCTCTTCTCGTATTTGATCAAGGCGACTAAGCCCTTCCGTAGACTGGTTCACATTCGCCAGGATTCCGACCACAAGATCTTCGTTTTCCAAGCGGTAAATATTCAAGCTCGCACTGACATGATAGTTGGGATATGAGACTGGCTTGTTTGTTATGCGATCCACTGCACCTGCCATTACACGCTCAAAGTCATGAGGATCCATCAACGTAGACAGTGGCTTACCGAGAAGGGCCGGCGTGCATGAGAAAATCTTGGCAAAAGCCGGATTGAAGGCTACTATACGCAGACTGGAATCGACCATTACGATTCCGTTTGGGCTGAGGTCTATAATCTGATCTGCTTTTCCTTCAGCAACCTTGCGCATCCAAGGGATACACATAGTATCTTCGGCCATACCAGAAAGCACGGCGATTGCGTTTTCGCGGCAGGATGAATACCCACATGCGCCGCAATTCAGTTCGTCCTCAGGCGTTCGCTTGCCTGTTCTAGCCAAAACTGACCGTATAGCATCCTCGCTGTATTCATGACAGACGATGGGGTTGGCACTAACAATACGCGACAAATCGACGCCTTCAATTGCCTTGCAAATGCTTTCTTCATCCAAGCGTCTCTGAGCACGCTTCTCATGTTGAAGAACACGGTTTCGCCGGTAGTAAATATCTCTACCTGGTCCGTAGGATGGTCCATTAATGCATCCGCCGGGGCAGAACAGTGTCTCGAACAACCTAACTGTGCAGCCTTCGCGCAGACTGGTGAGCATCTCGGCCACATCCTCAGAACCCGATACTGCTACAAAGTCTGGACGTAGCAGGTCAGGGGTAAGCGAGGCTGTGCGAGCCATTCCGCCTTCTACTGGAAAGAGACGTCCTACCGAGGCAAGAATGTCATCCATTTCGGCAGAACGTAGATGGTCTGACTTGATTTTCGCTAGACCAATCCATTCTCTGATTTCTTCAAATGTAAGCACAGCATCGACGGCGCCGTCGACATCGGGTTGCTCAGCTTCAGCTTTCTTTGCCGGGCACGGGCCAATGAAGACCACCTTCGTTCCATCACCGTACTTCTTTTTCAAGTACCGGCCGTGAGCAATCATCGGCGATACCACAGGAGTCACGGTATCGACCGCCCAGGGATAGTAGCGACTGACTAGGTTGATAACAGCTGGACAAGCCGATGAGATATGAGGATGAGGTTCATCCGCGACTATGCGTGCTGTTTCCCGAGCAACCATCTCGGCACCTACTGCTGTCTCAGTCACCATATGAAAACCAAGTTGCTTGAGTAGCGCAACAAAAAGACCACCACCATAGTCAGTAAAGGCAGCAACATAAGACGGAGCTACAGAAGCAATAACCAGCGAGTTGTCCTTTATTATCTGTTGGACGGTAGCTAGATCAGAACGAACCTGCTTGGCTTTCTGCGGGCATTCTCTAACGCATGTCCCACAGACTATACACCGCTCGCTATCGACCTGCGCCTGCCCACCTGAGATTCGGATTGCCTTTACTGGACAGACGCGAACGCACCGATAACAGTCACGACATCGAGCCTTATTCGTACTTATTATCCCTTGCGTTGCCATCGGCATCCAACCTGGGAAGGATATTTTCTAGGAAGAACTTCTCGACTCTATCCGGTGTTACACCGCCGAACAATGTGTCATCCACCATCACGTTCGGCGCCTGTGGACAACCTTCGAAGCAAAGGTCTGCTGACAAGCTTACCTTGTCAGACAGACCATAAGCCTCTATGAGCGTTTTCAGCTCCTTAAGAGTCCTTGCTCCACCTTTGATATGACACGAACTCCCAACGCAGACCTTGACCTTTAACATATCCGTCGTTAATATCAGTGCGGTAGAAATTCCGCGTTACTCCTTAGATTCAACTGGATTAGACTCTACTATAGGCCGAATAGTCTCATTGAAGAACTCTTCAGCCTTGTCTGGCGTGATTCCACCAAATATGGTAGATCCAACCTGGACATTCGGGCTCTTCCTACAGTTTTCTAAACAGAACGTTGCTTTAAACTCCAGTTTATCGGCTACACCTGCGTCTCGCGCCAATTCGGTCAGCTTCTTTAGAGTATCATATGAACCCCGAAGATAGCAATTGGTTCCGATGCAAACTGAGACTGGAGTTTTTACGTCTGACTTTGCATCTGTCAAACGCACTGTCTCGCCTGCGATGCGCCGTCTAGAACGATAGTCTGTATGCAGTAATTTGTGTGCAATGGAACTGTTCGGCTTTTGAAGTATTTTGGCGTACGTTTCTTTTACGTATGGATTCTCTGCAGCATTGTGGATCGACTGAATAGCATCACAATCGTAAATGATTTCTTTGCGTTTTTCTCTGGTTTCCATATCGTTGGGTATCGGCTGCCCGCCACCACCTATACAACCGCCTCGACAAGCCATGATTTCCACAATATCATAATAGACTTCTCCAGACCGTAGCTTCTCTAACAGCTGCCGTGCATTAGCGAGACCGTTCACAACTGCCAATTTGACTTCTCTGTCACCAATAGTTACAGAGGCCTCTTTGATTCCTTGCAGGCCACGAACTTCTTGGAACTCAGTGAGCTGCTTACTGCCATTGTCTCCTGCAGTTGCCATGCGAAGCACAGCCTCCGCAACACCACCACTGGCTCCGAAAATAATACCTGCGCCAGTCTTGAATCCAAATGGCAGATCCATCGAATCCGTTGGCAGTTCTGCGACCTTAAGACCCGCCTGGTCGATCATCATTATAAGCTCCTGCGTAGTCAAAACTGCATCGACGTCCGGAATACCTTCCACCGTGAACTCTGGCCTTTGAGCTTCAAACTTTTTCGCCGTGCATGGCATAATAGACACAACGAACAGATCTTCCCGCGATATTCCTAGTCGTTCGGGTAGAAACTTCTTGGCAAGTGATCCAAACATTTGCTGTGGACTCTTACAGCTAGACAAGTTGCTTAGATAGTTTGGATAGAACTGTTCGGCAAACTTGACCCACGCAGGGCAACAGCTGGTAAACTGTGGTAGTTTCTCGCCTCTTTCCAAGCGAGTGAGAAACTCAGTGGCTTCCTCAACTGTGGTAAGGTCAGCTGCGAAGCTGGTATCGTAGACCTTATCAAACCCGATGCGCCTCAAGGCCGCTACGACTTTGCCGAGAGCCTGCTCACCGCCTTGTATCCCGTACTCGAGAGCGACTGCTGACCGTACAGCTGGTGCAACCTGAGCTACCACTACTTTCTTGGGATCATGAATAGCATTCCAAACAACGTCGATAGAACTTTTGATGGTCAGTGCACCAGTAGGGCAAACGGACGCGCATTGGCCGCAGTAGATACACTCAACTTGTCTGAGTTCTTTCCCAAAAGCCGGCGTAACCCGAGCATCACTGCCGCGACCTGCAAAGTCTAGAACACCTATACCCTGGATCTCTTTGCACATTCTAACGCAGTCTCCACACAGGATGCACTTGTTTGGATCGCGAACGATCGACGGGTTACTATCCTCGATGGGCACGTGTTGCTTGGGCTGCTGGAATCTGACATTCTTGATACCAAATCTACGGGCCAAGTCTTGAAGCTTACAACGCATATTCTTGTCGCAAGTCTGGCAGTCCCCGTGGTGATTTGCTAGCAGAAGTTCTAGAGCCATGCGCCTAACCCGCAGTGTAGATGGTGTGTTCGTGTGAATAACCATGCCATCCTCGGGTGGAGTGGAACATGCCCCCTGAATGCCACGTCCTTCAATTTCGACTACGCACATGCGGCACGCGCCGTAAACCGACAGCTCAGAGTTATAGCAGAACGTGGGCAGGTCGACACCCGAGGCGCGGATTACTTCCAGCAGATTCTTCTTACCATCTATTGGTGTTTTTACTCCATCAACGATTACAAAACCTTCATTCTTGTTCATATTTCCTATACCTCCACCGCATCGAAGCGGCATGCCTCGCGACACGCGCCGCACTTGATGCAAACGCTCGCATCTATAACATGAGGCTTCTTCTTTTCGCCTGTGATGGCATTGACCGGACATTTGCGAAGACAAAGGCCACAGCCAATGCATTTGTCAGGATTAATCCGATAAGTCTGAAAAGCTTGGCATGCGCCGGCAGGGCAGACGTGGTCGACAACATGCGCAAGGTATTCATCCCGGAAATAGCGCAATGTGGAAAGTACTGGATTCGGAGCCGTTTTACCAAGCCCACAGAGTGAACCGTCACGAACCGCCAACGCTAACTCTTCGAGAAGGTTAATGTCCTCCAGCGTTCCCTGGCCGGTCGTGATCTTCTCCAAAATCTCTAACATCCGCTTAGTACCTTCACGACAAAGCACACATTTACCGCAAGACTCCTTCTGAGTGAACTGCATGAAGAACCTAGCGATCTCCACCATGCAGTTGCTCTCATCCATGACAACCAATCCACCACTTCCAACCATCGCGCCGGCGGCTTTCAGCGAATCATAGTCAAGCGGAAGATCGAGGTGCTCCGTGGTTAGACATCCACCGGAAGGACCGCCTATCTGCACAGCTTTGAATTTCTTGCCGCCTCTGATTCCACCGCCAATCTTGAAGACAACGTCACCGAGAGTTGTTCCCATGGGAACCTCGATGAGGCCTGTGTTGTTCACAGCACCAGTAAGCGCAAAAACCTTTGTTCCAGGGGACTTGTCAACGCCAAATCGTCTGAACCAATCTGCACCGTTAAGAATGATCTTCGGTACGTTAGCAAAGGTTTCGACATTGTTCACTACAGTCGGCTTTCCCCAGAGACCTTCCTGTGCCGGGAAGGGTGGTTTTGGTCTGGGCATCCCTCTCTGGCCCTCGATAGAGCTAATGAGAGCAGTTTCCTCACCACAGACAAATGCGCCTGCACCTTCCTTGATGTGTATATCAAAGGAAAAAGCGCTTCCCAAGATCCTCTGGCCAAGAAGGCCTGCTGCTCTAGCTTGGGAGATTGCAGCGCGTAATCTTTGGATCGCGAGTGGATATTCAGCGCGAACGTATATGTAACCCTCATCAGCGCCGATAGCATAACCGGCTATTGTCATCCCCTCTAGCAATGCATGAGGATTACCCTCCATGATGCTCTCATCCATAAACGCACCAGGATCGCCTTCGTCTGCGTTGCAGATTATGTATTTCTTGGAACTCTGTACTTTTTGAGTCAACGCCCATTTTCTTCCGGTTGGGAATCCGCCACCTCCTCGGCCGCGGAGACCGGACTCAGTGACCTCTGTAATCACCGCTTCTGGTGACAGACCAAAGACTGCCTCCGCCAGTGCCCTGTAGCCATCGTAGGCAATGTATTCACGAATGTCACCGGGCTCGATGATCCCACATTCGGCGAGAACAACGTTTACTTGGTCTGCATAGAACGGGATTTCATCGCGCGTGGTATATACTTTGCCGGACGCATCTTTGAAGAGCAATCTTTCCACGGGTCGGCCGTTCAGAATCGTTTCCTCAACAATCTCAGGCGCATCTTCTGGCTTCACCCTCGTAAGGAAAAAATCAGCCGGAAACACACGAACTATGGGACCAACCTGGCAAAAGCCCGGGCAACCGCTGTAACCTAGTCTGACAGCATCTTTTTCGCTTTCTTCTAATATGTCAATCCGGATAGGTATATTCCGCTTTTCGAGCTCAGCGTGAAGAGCAGCAAATACGTCTGCTGCACCATTTGCCATGCAACCTGTACCGCCGCAGACAAGAATTCTTGTACAACCGCTCTTCAATGCCGCCTGCACTTGTTTCTTGATGTCCTCGAGTTCTGTTGGTGATGATATAGTCCTAATGTCGATCATTTGTCGCCCTCCGTCTTCTCCTCGTTCTCGAGAGCATCCAGTGATTCGGACAACTTCTCCGGGGTCATTTGACCATGAACCTTACCATCAATGACAACTGCAGGCGCCAGCGCACACGCACCAATGCAACTCACAATTTCAAGGGTATAGAGCATGTCATCTGTTGTTTTCTGATCCTCTCTAAGACCCAGCTTCTTTCTAGCAGTATCTATCAAGCTTTGGTTCTTTCTGACGTGGCAAGCCGTACCGTCACATATCCTGATGATGTGCTTACCTTTGGGCTCTAACGAAAACTGAGCATAAAACGTAGCCACACCATATACCTTTGCGGGAGGCAAATTAAGTGCTGTGGCTACGAAGGTGAGTACCTCCTCCGGTAGATACCGGTACTCAGCCTGCACTCTCTGCAGAATGGGTATCAACGCACTTTCGCTGGTGCCGTATTCGCGAATAATCTCTTGAACACGGTCCAGTTTTCGTTTTCCTTTCATCCCTGTTTCGGATCTTGTTATTGCCTGAGCCAATTGTATTAACCTCCTGCACAAAACCTTCTACGTTTAGATGGTATAGTTATTATCTAGTCACCGACCTGCTTAGTCCGATGCGAAAGCGCTACTAGTCCCCAAGCCAAGGACTGATTCTCTACAACAACATTTGTCGGTACTTGCAACTTCACCGGCGCAAAGTTCCAAATGGCTTTGACACCCGCGGCGGTTACCATATTAGCCACTTCTTGCGCAGCAGAAGCCGGGACAGTTATCATCGCCATTTCGATGCTCTCTGCTCTAATCACGCCGAAGATCTCACTGATATTCCTGACTCGAATACTATCCAATTCCATCCCCACAACGGAAGAATCCTTGTCGAACGCCGCTACAAGTTGATAACCTGCCTTATCCCAAATACGGCTGCCAGCGAGTGCACGACCCAAGTTGCCAAAACCTACAATGCATGCCCTCTTGGGCCGGTTCAAGTCGAATAACCGTCGGAGCAAATCGATAAGATGAGACACGTCATATCCCACTCGTGGACGGCCAGCGCTACCCAGCCTGAACAAATCCTGCCGAACATTTACTGCGGAGATTCCAAGTGCCTCCCCGATCTCGGAACTTGTAATCTGCTGCCGCTGCTCGCGTTCACACTGCTCCAGAAGTTCAAGCAACAGTTGTAACCGCGCAACCGAAGCTTTGGACAACTCTTTCGACTTGGTCATCGTAAACACTCATCAATTCGTTATGATATCTAACAATATTCTACGCGGTTGCCTTTGTTTTGTCAAGGATTACAACGAAGAGGAGAGTTAAATTTATGTTAAATTCTCTAACGATTTTGCGCTAATATAAAGAGCGAGGTCTTGCTACGAGCGGTTACGAAGACTGGAGAACAACTGCGGTTTTGCTAGTCACTGCAACTAGGAATCGTACACCACAACATCGGCTTGTTTGCGGACACGAAGTACACGAGTCGTAGAGCCCTCTGATGAGCTTATACCGGTAACCACGACATATTTGTCTTGCGCTGGTATGCTAATCCCTGAGGGAACTACTACCTTCAATCCCGCGGACGAACCGTCCGATATTGTGAAGTACCCACTGCCTGTTCCTGTCACTCTACCCCATG
>Ga0308417_1000304_pt1 | contig 36361 bp, 28 predicted proteins | sample HotsprSampleOS65_FD_203528 | JGI IMG/M metagenome (GOLD analysis project Ga0308417, IMG submission 203528) | Hot spring phototrophic mat microbial communities from Octopus Spring, Yellowstone National Park, Wyoming, United States - 20090730_OS65 ...
GCGCGGTCGTATGCGACGCCTCGCCCTTCGACCTGCGCCAGCAGTGGCACATCCCGCGCCTGCTGAGAGACGCTGCTCTCTATCACAGCCCCTACTACCTGATGCCCTACCGCACTGGCCGGCCAACGGTCATCACCTTTCACGACGCGATTCCGCTGCGCTTCCCTAACTACGTTTCATCCCGCGCGCGGCTGCTCTTTTGGCTGACGCTGCGCTTGGCGATCGGCAGTGCTGACCACATCATCACGGTTTCCCGATCTGCACATCACGACCTGTGTTCAGCCATGCCATCGCTGCGAACAGCGAGCACAACGACGGTCTATGAGGCTGCTGACCCGCGCTTCGCGCCGCAGAGCGCAACAGCTATCGCGCAGGTGAGGGCACGATATGCCTTGCCGGCAGACTTCTTCCTCTACGTCGGGAGCAACAAGCCACACAAGAACCTGCCGCTGCTGGTGCAGGCGCACGTGCGCTTGCCGGCCAGCGTGCCCCCGCTGGTGATCGCCGGCCCTTGGGACGTGCGCTATCCAGAAGCTAGGCAAATCGCTGATCCGGCACGCGTGCGCTTCCTGGGTACGGTGGACGATGCTGACCTGCCGGCGCTCTACGGAGCTGCGCTGGCCTTCGTCTTCCCCAGCCGCTATGAGGGCTTTGGGCTGCCCGTGCTAGAGGCAATGGCGTGCGGGACGCCGGTGATCTGCAGCAATGCCGCCAGCCTGCCAGAGGTGGCCGGCGACGCTGCCCTGTTGATTGACCCGACCGATGCGTCTACCCTAACCGAGGCGCTCCAGTGCATCCTCGACGACCGCGCGCTGCGCGCGCAGCTCAGCGCGCGCGGGCTGGAGCAAGCAGCGCGCTTCTCTTGGCCACAGGCAGCGGCCAAGACGCTGGCCGTCTATCGCCAGGTCGTCGGCTGATTCGCTGCGCCGCGAACTCACCGCTGCACAACCGGCACGTAGGTCTGATGCACGCGCGCGTTGACGTGGATGGCGAAGGCATCCTTAGCGCTTAGCGTGTGATTGACGATCGCGCCGCTTGGCTCGACCCTGATCCACTGGCTGGCAGGTATCGGTGCGTTGGTGTAATAGTCGCGGCAGATGCCGCCGCTCAACACGTGGCGCGTTACGTCACAGTAATAGCCCGCCGGCAGCGTGGTGGTATAGGTGCGCGTGTTGGCTGCGCCGGTGTTGTTGATCGCTACATAGCCCTTGTTGCCGCGCCCGAAGGCGATGTGGTTGGCCGAGACGTTCACCCAGCCGGTGATCGGCTCGCTGTGCGTCGCCAGGCGGAAGCCGACCATGCCCGCCGTGGCCGGCCGGCGATGCTCACAAGCCCACTTGCCGTCCTCAAAGTTCGCCGAACAGTTTGCCGGCCAGTCGCCAGCGGTCTGCGTTGCGCTATACACCGGCCGCGTGTCTGGCCCGCTGCCGCTGGTGTAGGGCGGTGTGGTGCTGGGCGGCCCCTTGCTATCGCCAGCGCTGCTGTTCGGGTCGTTGCTCCAGTAGTAGCTCGACATGACCGAGACATAGTTGCCGTATGGGTGGGCCAGGGCGAAGACGTTGGCCAGGATGTGCGCTGGCCCGTCGCGGTGATCCACGATGCACGGCCCGCCTGCACCATGGCCGCGCTGGTTGTCGTGGTTGTCAGTGAACACCACGGCGAAGCGTCCCGGCAGCCAGCCCGCCAGCGGCAGGTTCTGGAGCTGGCTCAGCGTCCCGCCGCCGCAGCCATTGAACTTCTCGCCCACCAGGATCGAGTAATAGAACTCGGTCACGTCGCCGTAGGGGGTGTATTCAAAGGCGCGCACCCGCTCGGTGGTGTTGGCGTCGATCACCTCGCTGAAGACGTAGAAATCGCCGCTCACTGCGCCCAGGATCGCGCCCAGCTCATGCGCCGGCATGTGCTTGGCCGCATCGATCCGAAAGCCCTTCACGCCCATATTCACCAGCGCCTGCAGGTAGCTGGCGATTCGCGCACGCACGCCGGGGGCGCTGGTCTTTAGGTCGGCCAGGTTGAGCAGCTCGCAGGTCTGCACCTGTCGGCGGTCGTTGTAGTCAACGATGTCGTGCTGGCTGCCGTCGGTAGCTGTCCCGTTCGTGCCGCAATAGTTGAAGTCCGCCGGCCCATACAGCCCCGGATAGTTGTAGTGCGAGAAAGCCGTGCCGGCTGTGCCGGTGGCAGTGATCGTGTCGGGGTGCAGGCCGGTCATGTGGTTGATCACCACGTCGGCGATCACGTCCACCCCCAGGCTGTTACAGGTGTTCACCATGCTCTGGAACTCGGCCAGCGTCCCGCTGCGGCTGCTGCTCAGCGTATAGCTCACCGGCTGATAGCGCACCCACCACGGATAGGCGTTGGCCGGGTTGCCGAGCATGTTTGCTGTCGGGACGACGTGCTCCTGCGGTGGGGAGATCTGCACGCCGCGATAGCCCTTCTGGGCCAGGAAGTGGCACTCCTTCTCGATGTCAGCCCAGCGCCACTCGAACAGGTGGACGAAGACGCCGCCAGCCGGGGCGGGCTTGGGATCGCCGGCCGGCACGACGGTGAACAGGCCGTCCCCCTGATCGTCGTCCAGCGGGTTGCCGTTGATGTTGTAGGTATCCACCTTCCACTTCTTGTCCTCGCCGGCCTTCTGGCAGTAGGCAGTGAAGCCGTAGCTCCCCGGCGGCAACGCCTCGATCACCGCTTTGGGGATGGTAGCCTTGTACTCGTCGTTGGCCGGCGGCACGTCCACCCCCGGCGTGGGGTTGTAGGTCATCGGCAGGTCTTGCCAGGGGTCGCCGTAGCGCCCCCAGTGCAGCGTGCAACTGATGCCCGGCCCCTGGCCCGGTCCGTCAGTCACGCCGGCCTCATAGACCTGGACGTATACATCGAAGCCAGCTGGCGCGAAGTTCCCCTGGTTGATCCCGGCGACCGTGCCGCCGCGCGGCGACATGCGGCCCACCCAGTCCAGCGTGCTGGGCGGCAGGGGTGGGCCGGCCGGCGCCTGCGTCGAGACGAACACCACCGTCGTGCGCGGCGGGATGATGAACGTCCCGCTGGCGCTGTTGAAGGTCGCGCCCTGAACCACCGGGTCGGCATCCACGCCATCGGCCAGGATCGGGTGAAGCTGTAGCGGGTTGCCGACCAGCGCGCTGATGGTGTAGGTCTGGGTGACCGGCCGCGCGTTAAAGAGCGCGATGATGTACTCCCAGTTCGGGTCGAGGTCCGGCGCTGGGTCGTCGCTGAGCGCCATCACGATCAGGCCGTCGTGGGTTGGCGCAGTGTTGTAGAACTGGGCGCGAGCGTTGACCTCGGCCTGGGTGCGCAAGCGGAACAGCGGGCTGCTGCTCCGCACGCGCAGCATCTCGCGCAGGTGGGCAGCGGCGGCCTGGATGTGCGCGCTGGTCGGGATCAGCGCAGTGTTGGTCAGCAGCGGCCCCATCACGCCCCAGCGCGCCTGGTTATCCCAGGCCGGGGGCAGCCCCTTGGCGAAGTTGTTGTCGCTGTAGCTCCAGTCCACCTTATTGAACCAGTCGCCGCTGTCATAGCTGTTGCGATCCAGCGACTTGCTGCGCAGCAGGTCCTGGCCCATGTGGAAGAAGGGCACGCCCTGTGCCAGAGCGACCAGGCTGGTGCCCAGGTTATGGGCGCGGACGCGCTCGCTCAGGCTCACAGTCGGCACGCTGTATGACCCGCCGCCGCAGGCGCCAGGATCGCCGACGCCGTTCGGCAGGCGAAATACGTTGAGGTCGAAGAGCGTCTCGTTGTCGTGCTTCTCAACGTAGTTGATGGCCTCCTGCGGATCCTGGGTGAAGGCGTCGCCGCTGCCGCGCAGCCCGCTGCGCAGCCGGCTCATTGCGTCGTGCAGATCGGCCTGGAAGCGGTTGGCATAGCAGTAGCCGTTCCACTGGTAGCTCAGGCCGTTGATGAACCCCTGCCGACGCACCTGGAGCGGGTCGGTGCTGTAGCCGCCGTGCGCTGCGTCGCGCAGGCGGTCGTTGAAGACGCCGATGCCTGTGCCGGCCATTGCGCCCATTTTGGCGTAGCTCAGCCCCTTATCCTTGGCGCTGCCGAAGTCCCAGCCCTCGCCATATATGTAGATCGTCGGCTCAACGGCCTGCAGCGCGTTCCTGAGCGTGAGCATGTTAGAGATGGTGTGCAGGTTCATTAGGTCGAACCGAAAGGCGTCCACCTTGTAGTCCTGGGCGAAGCGGATCAGCGTATCACGCATCAGCTTCTCCATCATCGCGTATTCGCTGGCCGTGTCTGGACAACATGAGGAGGTCTGCACAACGCCACTCAGGTTCATGCGGTGGTAATAGCCGGGCACAATCTGGTCCAGCACGCTCTTGTCCTGCTGGCCGAAGGCGAAGGTGTGGTTGTAGACCACATCCATCGCCACGCGCAGGCCCTCCTCGTGCAGCGCCTTCACCATCTCGCGGAACTCGCGCACGCGGGCGGCGCCATTCGGGTCACTGGCATAGCTGCCATCGGGCGCGCCGAAGTGCATCGGGTCGTAGCCCCAGTTGAAGCCGTCAGTATGGCGGGTGGCGCTGATGATCGCCTGCGGTTGCGTGCTATCAGCCGAATAGCCAGTCGGGTCCGGCGTCGGCGCGCGCGGCACGGCATCCTCCGGCACGCTGCCGAAGTCGAAGGCTGGCAGGAGCTGAACATGCGTCAGGCCGGCCTGGCGAAGTTGACGAAGGTGGCTCATGCCGTTCGAGAGCGGGCGCAGGTTGCCGTTGTAGGTGAAGGCCAGATACGTGCCGCGGTGGGCAGGGGTCACCACCGTCGGGTCGTTGATGCTGAAGTCGCGGATGTGGACTTCGTAGATGCTGATGTCCTCAGGCGCAGCCAGCAGCGGGCGAGCATGCGTATCCCAGCCGGCTGGCTTCAGGTCGGCATCGTCCAGGTTGACGAACTGCGCGCGCGGGTCGTCGGCCGCAGCGCTGTCGGCCGAGAGCGAGACGGCATACGGGTCGCTGACCACGCTGGTCACCACGGCATCTGCCTCAGGCCGATAGACCTCTACCTCGAATAAATAGAACTGCCGATCCCAGCTTGAATCGCCGGCGACGCTCCAGATGCCGCTGGCGGGGTCGAGCGTCATGGTGTGGGTGACGTATGTAATGGAATTGGCTGTGGCATAGCGGCGCAGCGTTACCTTTCTGGCTGTGGGCGCCCAGACGCGAACGGTGGGCGCGCCGCCGGCGTAGGTCACCCCCAGAGTCTGGGTAACGGCTGTCCCAGCGTAGAGCGCGTCAAGGACACCCTGGATCTGCGGCGCGCTGGCGTCCACGATAGCGTTGCTGCTGTTCAGCGCAGCGACGATTACCTGCCCCTTAAGCAAGGCCGGAACGCTCACCACGTCACCGGCGCTCAGCTTGAGCTGAATCAGCCCATGGGTGTTCGGGTTCTTCGGATACAGTGCCCCGTTCACCGTCCCGGCGGCGGTGAGCGTCAGGTAGGGCGAGCCGGTTGTCGCGCCGCCGTCGGGGTCGTAATACAGCCGGTAGCTCGCTCCCGGCGCGCCGTTCCAAGCAATGGTGTCGGCATCCAGCCAGATCGCCCGCTGGCCCGACCAGCTCAGGCCGCTCCCGCCGCTCCCTACGGTGTAGCTGAAGTAGGCGTTGTCATTCTCGTTCCAACTTACATCGTATTGGCTCACAGATCGATCAGCAGGCGTCCCGGAGATGCGCCCCCAGGCCGCGGCGAGCGTCCCATCGCTGGCGTAGATCACGTAGTTCACCACTGTGCCGGCCGGCTGCGGCGGGATCGCCCCCACCCAGGTGCGATTGGGATGCCAATACTTAGAGAAGATGGCCGTCGTCACGCTGCCGTTGGTCTTGTTCGGCGCGCTGCCGTTGGTGGTGTAGACGATGTAGATGGTCTTGCCGGTGGTGTCGTAATTAAAGTTCACGTAGATGTCTGCGTGGTCGGCTGCGCCGATGGCCGACTGGCCGGCATTCAGGCTGGTGGACGCCTGACGGAAGTTTGGCGCGGCGGTATAACTCCGTAGGTGGACGCCATCGGTATAGCCAATAGACTGAGTCAAGAAGTGGCCCACGCCTGACCACTGTGGCGCGCCTGCTCCGGGCGCAGCGGGGACGAGCATGCTGAGGACTAGACCGATTGCAACGAGGAGGTAGCAGCCGGGCAGGCGCACACGACACATGGTGATAGCTCCTGAATCCCTAGTTGAGAATCTCCCCTCGTCCTGACCACCTAGCCGGTGAGGGGCAAGCGCAGATTGTAGTGATTAAAACGGTTTAGTCAAATCGCGCTGGTCTGCGTGCATCTGTGCGGATAGGCTAGAATCACTGGCAATACGGCCGCCGGATCGCCGCCGCGCCAGGAGGACAACCCATGCGAAAGATCCCTTCCCTTGAGATCCGCTTGATGCCCTTGATTGTTGCGCTAATGCTGTTGGTCAGCGCCTGCAGCGTGAGCTTCAGCACGGCCAACGTCGGTGACGCCTGGCTTGCGACGGACGAAGCCGGCCAGCAGCGCACCACCACCTTCAGCCAGAACGCGGTGTTCTACGCTAAAGTTGACGTGCGTAACGCCCCGGAAGACACCCGCGTGCGGTCAGTCTGGTATGCCGTCGAGGCCGAAAACATTGAACCGAACTTCAAGATTGACGAGGTCACCTACACAGTGCCGCAGTCGGGCAATGTAATGGTGACTTTCAACTTGAGCAATGACTTGCTGTGGCCGCGCGGGCGCTACAAGGTGGAGATTTACCTGAACGATGCAACTGAGCCGGCCCGCACGCTGACGTTTGACGTGCAGTAGGCCGCTATTACAAGAATAGGCAGGCGCGGAGCGCACCTTCGCGCCTTTCTTTTACGTAAGAAACAGCCCAGCTTTTTGACTTTTGTCTGCTTTCGGCCAAACTTCCTGCGTGTCGCTAAAATCCAGGGAGCGCAGACGCATGGACTGGCTTTCGCTCATCATCGCAGCTATCCTCGGCATCGCAGTGGGGGCAGTCTGCGCTGCCTTGCCCTACCGCCGGCGGAATGAGGCATTCCACCGCCGCATCCGCAATCTGTATTTGGAAGCACAACATCTGGAACGCGCGTTGAAGCAGGCGCACGACCAGGCCAACGCGCTGCAAGCCAATCTGCGCACTGCCCAGACCGCTAAAGGTGTGCTGGAGGTAGACCTCGGCCAGTTGGCCCGCGAGCGCGATCTGCTGATGGCTGCGCTGCTTGAGCGCACAGCCCAACTGGAGCAAGCGCTGGCGGTTTGCCGAGCCATTCCACCTTCCACTGAGCTGGCAGTCACGCAAGCGCGCCTGGCTGCGCTGGCCCAGGCGAACGCCGCGCTGGAAACACAACTGACCGCAGTGCGCCAACAACTGGAGGCAACCCGCGCCGCGGACGTAGACATCCGTCAGCACATCCAGGGACGCAAAGAAGCGCTCATCCAAGCAGCAACTGAAGCCGGCCGCGCCATCCACTACACGGAATGCCCGCAGGCGCTCTCGGCGACCAAGGGCATTGGTCGCACGTTCGAGAAGCGGCTCTACGAAGCCGGCGTCGGCACATTCTGGGAGCTGGCCAACCTCGCTGACGAAGACTTCCGCCTGATCCTCGCGTTGGATGACCGGTTGCCGCTGCGGGCCGACTTCCAGACCATCCGCGAAGACGCGCGCCGTCTGGCTGTGGAGACCGACTCCGTGGACCGCTTCTGGCGAGGGCCGATGCCAGATGACTTTGAGCCGCTAGAAGGGATCGGCGAGACCTTCAAGCGCCGCCTATACGCCGCTGGCATCTGCACGTTCGAGGCGCTGGCGAATGCCACTGTGGAACAGTTGACAGCCATTTGCCCACCCAGCCGGCTGCGCACCCCCAACTACGCAGATTGGATCGCTCAGGCCCGCATCCTGGCCCAGCAAAAACGCGCGGAGACAGCCTGAGCGGTAGCTGCTGCGCGCCCCCGTATAATTAGAACATCTGTGCGATGAGATCGTACTCCAGCAAAACCGGTCGCGGGGGATCTGCGCCTCGCAAGTCCAACGATCCGCTGCTCGCCCAGATTAGCCTGGACACCTGGCTGGACATCCTGGGTGCGGTGCTACTGGGGCTGGCTGCGCTCACGTTATTCGGTTTGCTTTCCACTCAGCGCAGCCCGCTGGTTGGTGGGTGGGTGGCGTTCACGAATCGCCTGTTCGGCTGGGGGGTTTACCTCGCACCACTGGTGCTGGGCGTGGTCGGCCTATACCTGTTGATACGGCGCTTCGGCGATCGCTTCCCGCGCCTGCGACCGACGCGCATCGGCGGCGCTGTTCTGGCTTATTTCAGCGCGCTGGCCATCATCCACGGCCTGGTCATGCTGATCACGACCGAAGAGGGTGGCGCGCTGGCTGCCGACGGGCGCGCCGGCGGCGAAGTGGGCTGGGCGATCCTGACGCTGCTGATCGGGCTGCTGGGGAACGCAGGCGCCGGCTTGGTGCTGCTGCCAGCGGCAGCCGCCGGGGTGATGCTCGCGTTGGGCGTGAGCACGGATCAGCTACTCCAAGCGCTGCAGCGCCTGCGGACGATGAACGCGCCAACGGGTAGCGCGCCCGGCGACACCATCGTTGAGCCGAAGCGCGGCGGGCTAATCATCCGCGGTCTAAAACCCCGCCGGCCGACGCGCCGGCCAGCCGATGGCCCGATGCCGGTGAGCGAGGCAATTCCAGCCGCCAGCGCGCCGATGCCGACAGCCAGCAATCAGCCAACCATCACCCAGCCGACGCGCAACCGCAGCAGCGCGCTGCCCCCACCGCGCATCATCGGCGGCTCGCCGGACAACCCAAAAAAGAGTTCATCGTCAACACAAGCCAAACCGACCCCGGTCACAACCAACCCAGCAACGCCGGCATCGGCGATGGCCGGTATCAGCTCCATCTACCAACGCGCCCAGGCCTGGCAACTGCCTCGCATTGAGGCGTTGCTGACGCCCGGAAGCGACGCAACCGCCAAGGAGAGCGAAATCCGCCAACGCGCGGCGCTGATCGAGCAAACCCTGTTGGCCTTTGGCGTGCCCGGCCGCGTTGTTGAGGTCAATCGCGGGCCGACCATTACCCAGTTCGGGATCGAGCCGGGCTTTAACGAGACCAAAGGCGGCAAGCAGACCAAGGTTAAGGTCAGCCGGATCGCTGCGCTGGCCGACGACCTGGCCTTGGCGCTGGCAGTGCCGCGCGTGCGGATCGAAGCGCCCATTCCTGGTCGCGCGCTGGTGGGCATCGAGGTGCCTAACAGCGAGGCATCGCTGGTGGCGCTGCGCGACGTGATGGAGAGCGAAGAGTTCGAGGCGCTGCGGCGCAAAACCCGCCTGGCGCTGGCGCTCGGCCAGGACGTGAGCGGCCGGCCCGTCGTGGCCGACCTGACCAGCATGCCCCATCTGCTGATCGCCGGCACCACCGGCTCCGGCAAGAGCGTGTGCGTCAACGCCATCCTCTGCGCCTTGCTATGCACCAACAGCCCAGACGACCTGCGCCTGCTTTTGATAGACCCCAAGCGAGTGGAGCTGATCGGCTACAACGGCATCCCCCACCTGATCGCGCCAGTAGTGGTGGAGCTGGACAAAGCCACGCAAGCCTTGCAATGGGTGACGCGCGAGATGGACGGGCGTTATCGCCTCTTCGCTCGCTACGGCGCGCGCAACATCAGCGAGTTCAACGCCAAAGTAGAAGGCAACGTTGCGGACGAGTTACAAAAGCTGCCCTACATCGTGGTCGTGATCGATGAGCTGGCTGACCTGATGATGACCGCGCCTGACGAGACCGAGAAGGTGATCTGCCGGCTGGCACAGATGGCGCGCGCCACCGGCATCCACCTCATCCTGGCCACGCAACGGCCCAGCGTGGATGTGGTTACGGGGCTGATCAAGGCCAACTTCCCAGCTCGGATCGCCTTTACTGTGGCCACCAGCGTGGATTCGCGCGTGATCTTGGATAGCCCTGGCGCAGAGAAACTGCTCGGGCGCGGCGACATGCTTTTCGTCACGCCCGATCAGCCGCTGCCTACCCGTGCCCAGGGGTGCTACCTGAGCGGGAGCGAGATCGAGCGCGTGGTGCGCCACTGGCGCGCACAACTGGGCGAGCAACCAGCGAACCCAGAGCGCAGCAGCGGTCAAGCCAAGGCGGAAGACGCGCTTGAGGCAGAAGCCGGCTGGTCTGCGCTGCCCACTTCAGGGCTGTTCAGCGGGCCGCCCACCTGGGAGGAGGCCAGGGCGATCAGCCAAGCTGCCAACGACGACAACCGCGAAGACAAGCTTTTCAACGACGCAGTGGCTACTGTCCGCATGCACGGCAAGGCATCCATCTCGCTGCTCCAGCGCCGCCTGCGCATCGGTTATACGCGGGCTGCCCGCCTGATCGAGGAGATGGAGGAGCGCGGGATCGTCGGTCCAGCCCTGCCCGGCCAGCAATACCGCGAAGTGCTCAGCGCGCCGCTCGGCAAAGAGCAGGACGACGCCTAATTAAGGCGCCGCTCCGATGGAGCACTCAGCCACACCATCCGTTGTTTCCTGGTGGCGGGTATCCCGCGCTCGCGTCGTCCAAGACCAGCACCCAGTCCGGTCCAAAGTCGGGCGCAGTAAAGGCGCACAGCTCACCATTCGGGACATAGCCAGCGTGGCGTGCGGCGCCCGTGCGTGGGTCATACCAGGACACCCTGAGCAAGTCAGCGCGCAGCGCGCGCAAGTCCAGGGTCACCGTCTGGCTAGTAGGGAAGTAGACAAAGACGTAGCTGCCTTCGGCGTCGCGCGTCGCGCGGACGTGATGTCCCCTCGTCTGCTCGCGCTCGGTGCGCAGTATCAGCGACTGATCGGGGACGCGCGAGAGGAACGGCCGGCTCTCAATCAACCACCTGGCATGCTGCACTTGCCCGCTGCCGGGAAAGTGCAATGCCTCCTGCCAGGTATGGCGGCAGAAACTCCTGGGAATCCTGCCCGGCACAAAGAACTGCCAGATCGGATGGCAGCCATAAGTGTGCCCATGCGCGCCAGCGAACAGCGCCCAGTATAAGCCCTTGCGCACATCGTAGGCATCCATATAACCGTTCTCGATGTTGAACGCCGAGGGGTGATCTTCGTAGGCCGGCTCGCCGTCCATACATGGCTTGGGCGGATCGAGGGCGTAATCATGGGCGATGAACTCCCAGTTTGGCGTGTTGCGGGCGTGCCCGCTCTGGCACATGTTGAAGTCCAGCCAATCAGTGCTGTGCCAGTCGCTGGAAGAAGATCGCCCACCGACAGGATGGAAGGTGATGAGATGCCGCCCTCCGTCGCCGGCTCGCAGCCCAGCCGCCATGGCATTCAGGATGTCGCGGTGTTGCTGCGTCTCCACTGGCCGGTCGCCGCCCAAGATCCAGATAACTGGCTTATCTCTATAGCGACGGCCGAGGAATGCGCCGTAGCAATGCGCGTTCTCCGGCGTAAACACCTCCGGACCAATGCCCCAACGGATGTTCCATTTGTCCCCCCATGTGGGCAGCATGCCACACCACATCCCCAGTGCTGAAATGGCATTGACGATGAAGTCCACGTGCTCAAAGTACGCCTCGTTCGGCTGGGTCGGGTCGTTATCCACCAGCGGCCGGTGGCCGTAGGAATTAGGGGTGTTTAGGCCGTCTTCTTCGGCCAGCACCACGGTTTGAATCACACTAAAGCCCTTTGCTGCGCGGTCGCGCAGGAACCATTCGGCTTCGCCGCGCGTCAGGCGGTGGAAGAGCTCCCATGCTGTATCGCCCAGGTAGAGGAATGGACTACCATCTTCGCGCACCAGAAAGCGACGGTTCGCGCTGACGCTCAGGATGCTCACGGCGTTCCTCGGCGCACAACCTAGAGCACGACCCGCCAGCCATCATCGCCGGCCACGTTGACGCGATAGCCCATCGCATCGCGCTCAACGCGAATGTCGAAGCAGGCCTCGCCAACCCGCAGACGCTTGACCTCAGCCCAGGACCACGCCGCCGGCAGGCGCGGGCGGATAAACAGCGTATGTTCGGCAGCGCGCGGCTGAATGCCCAGAAAACATTCTACGACCGGCGCGACCAAGCCAACGTTTGACCAGAGCTGTAAGAAGCACCAGGCATCGGGCAGTGCTTCGCTCACCGCGCCAGGCGTGCGATAGCCGAATGCGCGGACAAGCTTGGCGATGACGCTCAGCGCCTCGTCGGCGTGGCCATAGCGCGCTGCGCTCAGCGCCAGCAAGCCAGTGTTGATGCTCATGACGTCGTGCCGCTCCGGGTGCAGGTACATGCCCCAGGCGTTGCTGAACTCCGCGCTTTGCAAGCGAGCCAGCACCCGCGCTGCTTGTTCAGGCGTGGCGATGCCTGTTTCGAGCGGGCAGAGCACCACCCAATGGCGCAACAGCCAGGGCAGATCAACATCGCGGCGCGCCCTCGCGTGACGCGCAAACCCAGGGGCAAACAGCCGGCGCGCAGCTTCCACAGCCCGCTGCTGATCCAACGATAGCCAGTCCTGCTCCGCAATGCAGCGCTTGAGATCACCCAGCACGCGCTCCACCTCGTCGTGGCTGGCCCGCACATCAGCGAACAAGCCCTCGTCTTCCAGCCACCACTCCCGACGAATTTGCTGGCTCAGCCTGGCCGATTTCTCTGCCAGCACATCAGCCAGCGATAGATCGCCCACTGCGCGCGCCATATCTGCCAGCCGGCCCAGAGCCTCGCTGGTATAGGCTGCCACGTCGATTGCTTCAAAGCCAGCGTGCATCTCCACCGTCTCCACTACGCTGCGCCCAGAGGGACAGAGGTCGCCATCCGGATCGTGCTGACCCAAGGCGTAATCAAGCAGGCTGGTCTTGCAGAACGGGTACATCTCGGCCAGGAACGCATCGTCGCCGCTCCATAGCCAGTACTGATGCACAGCGCGGGTGAAGATCGGCACTTCCACCATATTGCCCTTATTGAAGACGACGCCGGTGGAGCTAAGCTCGTGAATCACGCGGCCTGGCTCATCAGCATTGTGTCGTTCGCTCTGGGTCTTCAAGAAGCGCAGCGCATCGCGCACAAGCTCGAACTGGCCGTTTTGGAGCATCGGCAGCGCAGCATAGCCCACGTCTATGCTGAACCACCATGGATACTCCGGCAGGCCGGCGCCCAGGCCGCGCCCAACGCCCGGCACATCGCGCACAAACATTTGGTTGATCAGCTTGGACCAGGCAATGGCCTGGTTGAGCGGATCATCCGGCGTTGTGATTTGGCTGACCTCGAGGATGGCCTGACATTGTGCCTGCTTGGAAGCCAACAGGGCTGTGTGTCGTTCGAGTAGGCGCGCCGGTGCACCTGCTGGGTCTGCAAGGGCTGAGGCCGAGCCAACGATGGCAAAGCGAATCGTCCACTCGGACGCCTGCGCATCCAGGCGCACCGCGTAGGTCAAGTGGGCCGTTGCGCCCTGCCCCTGCGTGGCTGCGATTGCCCATGAATCGTCAGCGGTCGCGGTCAGCGGCGCGACGTCTGTGCCGACGGCGCACAGCCAAGGATTCTCCTCGTCGGTGAAGAGACAACACCCCCTGGCTAGATCAACAGCGGCGCGGTCGCGGCCATCGCGCAGGCCGGCCTGCTCGCCCAGCCAGGCTGGGCGCAGATCGGATCGAAACAGCGCGTGGAATACGCCCTCAAACGGTTGACCAGCGCGCAAGGTCAGCGTGACGATCATCCCCTCTATCGCATCGGGCACGAAGTCGCGCCGCGTCACACGAAGCGGCCCGACGCAATACTCGAACTCCACGTGGGTCGGATGAACACCACAACGCTCAGCTTGGGTCAGCCACATCGGTTCTGCCGAGCGCGCATCGCTCACCCCAAACCAGAATCCATCGAGCAGCTTGATCGGATGCGCCCACACACCCCACATCTCGCCGGGGACGTGGCCATCGGGCGGATCAGTGAAGAGGCCGTGCTGAGAGCAAATGGAATACAAACGGTCACCACAGACAGCAACAGGGTCATCCAGGCGATGCGACTTGACCTGCGCGTTGATGGACATCGTCACTGCGAACCGAGCAGCTCCATGATAAACGGAAGGCTGCCGTTGCAGGCCAGCGCGACCAGGATCAGGCGTAGTGACTTGCCAGCGGCCGTCGCAAGCCAGAAGACCAGCGGGTGCATCTTGAGCACGCCGGCGATAAGTCCCCCTATATCGAACAATGGGTTAGGGATGAGCGCCAGGACAAAGATGAAGATCGGCCCCAGACGGCGCATCAGAAAGCGCAGCCGACGATAGACCCTGCCCTGCGGCAATATCGCGGTGCCGCCATAGCCGGCCATGTAGCCAGTCATTTCGCCCACCGCTGAACCAACGCCGGCCACCAGGCCGGTGGAGATCGCACCGTAGATCGGCGCTGCTGCGCAAGCCACCACGAAAGCCGGCGCTGGGATGATCACCGTGGCATTGCCCAGCGCGCTCAGGAAGAACAAGCCCAGCAACCCGATCCGACCCAGCGCAGCGATGTCGTCTCGAAAGTACGTCGTTAGCACGATCACCGCCGCGCTGATCGCTATGGCCAGGATAAGCGTAAAGATGAGCCTGCCTCGGTGAGCGGGAGGGGCGGCCCTTGGCGCGGTTTTGGCCGGTTCAGCCGGGCCAACGATCATCTTAAACGTCGCGCGGATTTGTGCCCACATCGTCATGACTACCCACCGCTCATGGCAGGCACGAAATGTATCTCCGCGTCGTCGTTCACCAGGTGGCGCAGTCCCTGCCGGCTCACCTCGCCGTCCACAACCAGCATCAAGTTCGGGCGCAGCCGTTCCTGACCAGGTTCCATCAGCCGGCTTGCGATCCCGGGATAGCACCGATCCAAAGACGCGATCACCTCGCCCACGGTCGTCCCTTCGGCCTGTATCTCAGCCCGACCTCCCGTGTAACGGCGCAACAATGCGGGAATCCAGACCTTGGCCATCTCCAAGCACAATGCTACTTCGATTTTTTAATCCGCTGTGATCGCAGATGCGCAGGGAGAAGCCCTTTGGGGAAAGACAAGATCTAACCGAGGCATCCACGCGCTACCGGAGCACACGATCGCCTGGACGCGAGCAACCCGCCATTTGCATTGTGCTGATAGCGCCTTATACTTGACCAAACCCATCATATTTTTAGGAGGAAGTATGCGTTTCACAAGTCACTTGCCCAGCGCCGCTGCCACTTTTGTCTTGCTGCTGGCCGCTTGTGCACCAGCAACGCCATCTGCTCCGGCAGCGACGACAGCGCCATCCGTTCCCGAAGCACCAACGGCTGCACCACCTGCCGAGGCTACCCAGCCAGCAGAGACGCCGACGACGGCCGCTCCTGTCCCAACTGAGTTGACAAAAGTCGAAGCGCCAAATTGCGATTACGGTGGCACGATAAAGTCTATCGAGGCGCTAGACGACAGCACAGTGAAGTTCACGCTGTGCAGTGCCGATCCTGCTTTCCTCTACAAAATCGCGGGCGATTCCTTTGCTATCCTGGATGCTGACTACCTGAACGAAACCGGTGGCGATAGCAACAAGATCAGCGAGAATCCCGTCGGCACAGGGCCATACAAGCTGAAAGAGTGGAAGCGCGGCGAGAGCCTGACGCTTGAAGCATTTGGCGACTACTGGGGAGAGAAAGCCAAAGCATCCACGGCTGTCCTGCGCTGGTCAAAGGAAGCTGCCCAACGCCTTTTGGAACTTCAATCCGGCAATGCTGATGGCATTTCAAACGTGGGGCCAGAGGACTTTGAAGTTGTCGAGAAAGACCCAACCTTAAAGCTAATTGAGGTGCCGGCAGCAAACATCTTCTACATCGGCTTCAACAACACGATTCCTCCCTTTGACGACGACCGGGTGCGGCTGGCGTTTGCCTATGGCATCAATCGTCAGCGCATCGTAGAAGACTACTATCCGCGCGGCTCCGTCGTCGCCACCAGCTTTGTGCCCACTATCTTCGCTGTTGGCGCGTCGCCAAACGTGCCCTGGTATGAGTATGACCCAGAGAAAGCGAAGGCATTGCTCAAAGAGGCGGGCAAGGAGAATCTCGAAGTCACCCTCACCTACCGAGATGTCGTGCGCGGCTATCTCCCTAGCCCTGGCGTCGTAGCCCAGGAGATTCAAGCCCAGCTCAAAGAGATCGGCGTAAACGTTAAGATCGAGGTTAAGGAATCGGGGGCCTTCCTTGATTCTGTGACCGCCGGTAAAGAAGCGTTCTACCTGCTGGGCTGGGGTGCGGACTATCCAGATGCGACCAACTTCCTGGACTACCACTTCGGCCCGCAGAATCAGCAGTTCGGCAAACCCTACGATGACATTGTCGCCTTGCTGCGCGAAGGCGCCTCAACCGTAGATCTAGACAAGCGTCGCACAGCCTACGACAAGGTCAACGAGCTGCTCAAGAAGTATGTGCCGATGATTCCAGTCGCTCACGGCGGCTCCGCCCTCGCCTACCGCGCAGATGTCGAGGGAGCGCACGCTAACCCAGTCAGTGCGTTGGTCTTCGCCGCCATGAAACCCGCCAACAAGGACACGTTTGTGTTCGTCCAAAACGCAGAGCCGATCAGCCTGTACTGCGCAGACGAGAGCGACGGTGAGACGTTCATGGCATGTGGCCAAATCTTTGAGACGCTGGTAGGCTTCAAGCTCGGCACTGCCGAGATCGAGCCGCGGCTGGCCGAGAGCTATCAGGTTAACGACGCCCTCACAGAGTGGACGTTCAAGTTGCGCTCAGGCGTAACGTTCCACAACGGTGCCACCTTGGATGCCAAAGACGTCGTTGCCACTATGGCGGCCATGTGGGATGCAAAGAATCCGAATCACAAGGGGCGCACCGGAACGTTTGAGTATTGGACTGCTTACTTCGGTGCCTTCTTGAACCGGTAAGCGAGCGCATAGCAGCCTAGTCGGCAGACACATATCGTCTGCCGACTAGGTGACCTTTGCGCGCTTCCTCTTCACGTGTTTCGCTTCATCGTTCGCCGGCTGTTGCTGTTGCTGCCGGCCGCATTAGGCATCCTTGCGGTGACATTTTTGCTCGTTCGCCTCATCCCTGGTGACCCATGCAAGGCGATGCTGGGCGAACGCGCAACCGAGGAGAAATGTCAGGCCTTTCGCGTGCGATTCGGCCTGGACGAGGCCATCCCCATTCAGTTCGTTCGCTACCTGAGCAACCTGCTACAGGGCGATTTGGGCAACTCCATCAAGAATGGGCGGCCTGTGGCCGACGTGATCGCTGAACGGCTGCCGATGACGATGGAGTTGACCTTCTTCGCCATGCTTTTTGCAGTGAGCTTTGGCATCATACTTGGAGTGATTAGCGCTGCGCAACACAACACCGCTATTGACGTAGGCGCGATGGTCTTCGCCAACATCGGGGTTTCGACACCAGTGTTCTGGCTTGGTCTCATGCTCGCCTACGTCTTCGCGCTGGCGCTCAAAGACACACCCTTTCAGCTTCCCCCTTCAGGTCGGCTCACTGCTGGAACCGATCTGCAATCTCTATTGAAAGTTTGGGGATTGGAAGACGCACAAGGGCTAAGGCGGTTCGTCCTGCTGCTGCTCTCGAACTCTGTCTTGCTGAATTCACTCATTCAAGGCAGGTTTGACATTTTTCTCGACGCGCTACGTCACTTGGTCCTGCCATCAGTCGCTGTCGGCACGATCTCGCTTGCGGTCATCGCCAGAATGACGCGCGGCGCTATGCTCGACGCGCTCACCCAAGACTACATACGAGTAGCGCGCGCCAAAGGTCTGATCGAGCGCGCAGTGCTCTTTAAGCATGCCCTGCGCAACGCCCTCGTCCCGGTCATCACTATTATCGGCTTACAAACCGGTGGACTGCTCTCCGGCGCTGTCCTCACCGAGACAGTATTCAACCTGCCTGGGGTAGGCACACAAATAGTGGACGCGATTATCGCCCGTGATTATCCAGTGGTCCAGGCCTTTACTTTGTTGATCGCGGTGATATTCGTCTTGGTCAATCTGATCGTGGACATCAGCTACGCATATCTGGACCCGCGCATTCGGATGAACTGAGCCATGCAATTCACCGCGTCTTCCTCTGAATCGAAGACACGGTCAAGGCTGCGAGATCAGTCGCCGTTTATGCGAACGCTGCGCCGGCTGACAAGCAATCGCTCGGCACAAGCAGGCTCGCTAATCGTCGGCGCGCTGATCCTGATCGCAATCTTCGCAGATGTGATCGCCCCCTACGAATACGATCAACAGATTCGCCAACCAGGGCTGCGCCGGCGCAGCCCGCCTTGCATTCACCTGTTCGGTTGTGACCTGGAAAGGCCACAGTTGCTCATGGGACTGGATAGCAACTTTCGCGATTTATTCTCGCGGGTAGTCCACGGTTCTCGTCTCTCGTTGCAAATCGGGTTTCTCACTACCGGCGCGGCCATCCTCATCGGCACTCTGCTAGGGTCCGTAGCCGGCTACGCAGGCGGTTGGATTGACAACATCATCATGCGCCTGATGGATGTCCTCATGGCTTTCCCCAGCCTTTTGCTGGCAATCGCCATCGTGAGCGTGCTTGGCCCGGGGTTGGTCAACACACTGCTCGCTGTTGCGATCGTCTCTATCCCTGTTTACGCGCGCGTTGTGCGCTCCAGTGTCCTGAGCATCAAGGAAATGGAGTTCATCCTTGCTTCGCGTGCGCTGGGCGCATCGTCGGCGCGCATTCTCTTCGTCCGCATCCTGCCGAACGCTCTGACGCCTGTCATCGTAGTCGGCACGCTAGGCATTGCCACGGCTATCCTCGATGCTGCCGGCCTCTCCTTCCTGGGACTGGGCGCTCAACCGCCAACGCCCGAATGGGGACTGATGCTTGGCGAGGAGCGTAACAGCGTCTTCAATGCACCCCACCTGGTCTTCTTCCCTGGCATTGCGATTGTGCTCACAGTGCTGGGATTCAACCTACTAGGGGACGGGCTGCGCGATGCGCTCGACCCGCGCCGAAAAGCTTAGTACAGCGTTCCCGCATTAGCTCAGGCCGCCGCACGCATTATTCAGCAATGCGCCAGGTCGTGCCCTGTGGGCCATCCTCGAGAATGATGCCCAGCGCGCTTAACCGCGCACGGATCGCGTCAGCGCGTGCATAGTCCTTGGCCTTGCGCGCCTCATTACGCATCGCGATCAGCATCTCGATCAGCGCTTGTTCGCGCTCGGCGCTGGCGTGATCGTGCTGTGCCAGCTCCTGACCAACTACGCCGAGCACCTGACCGCCCAGCTCATTGTAGATAGCATCAGCCTGCTCCAGCACCTGGCGCGAAGCAATGCCGCTGCTAATTGCGTTGTTGATCTCTTTGCCCATCTCAAAGAGCGCAGAGAGAGCCAGTGGCGTATTGAAGTCGTCGTTCATCGCGCTGGTGAACAACATGCGGGTTTGGTCGAGCAGGTCCATCAGCCGGCCCTGGGTCGCCTGGTCAGCATCCTGCGGCACATGTTTCAGCGCTTCCCGAATACGACGGACCGTCGTCTGAAGCCGCTCTACCCCCTTGCTCGCTGCCGACAGCGACTCAGCGCTGTAATCAGCGGGGTTGCTGTATTTACCCGTCAGGATGAAATAGCGCAACGCCTCTGGCCGATAGCTCTTCAGCGCCTGCTTGATGGTCACGAAGTTGCCCAGCGACTTGCTCATCTTTACACCGTCAACCAGGAGCGAGCCAGTGAGCACCCAGTAGTTGGCGAAGGTCACGCCGTGCGCGCACTCACTCTGCGCGATCTCCGCCTCGTTGTGTGGAAAGATATTGTCTATGCCGCCGCCGTGGATATCGAATGGCTGCCCCAGGTATTTTGTGCTCATCGCCGAGCATTCGATGTGCCAGCCCGGATAGCCCCGCCCCCAAGGTGATGGCCATTGCAACAGATGGTTCGGCGGCGCCTTGATCCACAGCGCGAAATCCATCGGATGGCGCTTCTCATCCCGCACTGCCACGCGCTTGCCGGCTTCCATCTCCTCTATCCGCCGGCCGCTGAGCTTGCCATACTCAGGGAATGATTCGACGCTGAAATAGACCGAACCATTCACTTCGTAGGCATAACCCTTCTCAATCAGCGTTTGGATCATCTCGATCTGCTCTGGGATGTGCGCGCTGGCCCTCGGCGAAATATCGGGCCGCTGCACCCCCAGCGCATCCATGTCTTCAAAGTACGCGCGCATGTAGCGCTCAACCAGCTCCATCGGCTCAACCCGCTCGCGCCGCGCGCCTTTCAGGATGCGATCTTCGCCATCGTCCAACAAGTGGCCCACGTCGGTGATATTCTGGACGTAGCGCACCTTGTAGCCGCTATAACGCAACCAGCGCACAATCACGTCGAAGGCCACATACGTCTTGGCGTGGCCCAAGTGGGCGTAGTCGTAGACCGTCGGACCGCAGACATACATGAAGACATGGCCTTCCAGGACGGGTTTAAAGGGTTCTTTCTCGCGTTTTAGCACGTTGTAGATAACGAGGCTCATAGGTCAGCAATGTTAGCGTTCACGCCGGCTCGCGCTGGCTGACGCTCGGCCGCGCGAAAATCATCCGCCCCGCCGCGGTCTGCAGCACTTTGGTTACGCACACCTCTATTGAGCGGTCCAGGTGGGGCAGCCCATCCTCCACCACAACCATCGTGCCATCATCGAGATACGCCACCCCCTGCCCCGCCTCACGACCAGGCTGGATGATGTGGATATGCAGAGATTCCCCTGGCAGCACCAGCGTCTTCACCGCGTTAGCCAGCTCGTTGATGTTCAACACGGTGACGCCCTGCAACGAAGCCACCTTGTTCAGGTTGTAGTCGTTGGTCACGATCGGGCATCCCCATTGCTTCGCCAGCAGGATGAGCTTCTCATCCACGCGCTGGGCCTCAGACGGGTCATCGTCGGCGATGCGCACCGGCCAGGGAGATTCCTTTTGCAGGCGCCTGAGCACCTCTAGCCCGCGCCGGCCGCGCGCCCGGCGAATTGCATCCGGCGAATCGGCCACAAACTGCAGCTCGTTCAGCACAAAGCGCGGCACGATCAGCTCGCCGCGCAAAAAGCCAGTGTTGGTCACGTCAGCGATCCGACCATCAATGATTGCGCTGGTATCCAGCAACATTGGCTCGCGAGCCGGCTGAGGAGTCTCGCGATCGGGCAACTTGATGTTGAGAACATGAAACACCTCACGATAGCGCAGACTCATTACGCCCAGCCCCAGCGTGCCAAAGCCCACAGCGACGAGGAACGGCAACACTGGGCCGAACGGCTCCGGCAAGCGAGCTAGCGGAAAGGCCAGCAGCGCTGCCAACAATAGGCCAGCGCTCAAGCCGATGAACCCCGCGATGATCTGCGACGCACTCAGGCTGACGATGCGGTGATACAACTCCATGAGCGGATGGCCGAAGAGCGCTGGGAAGAGCAGCGCCCCCAGCAACGCCAGCGCGCTCATCGCGCCAACGTGGGCGACGACGTAATCATTCAAGGGCGGCGGCAGGTATGCGCTGATCAAGTCGCCAAGCGACCAGCCGATCAGACCAAACACCACTGCGCCGCATACGCGCAGGCCAAACAGGATGGAAGATTCCGTCCTCACAGCCACAATCAAGAGGTGATAAGCAAACGCCCTTAAGATGATGATACTAGCATACAAGTAGTAGAATCTCAGTATGCCCGGCCGCTCAATCGATCTCAACCCTGTCTCCCGCATCACCGTCGGCGCGATCGGCAAACCAGGGCAGCGCACGTTCTACATCCAGGCGCGCAAGGGCGCCGAGTTGGTCACGCTGGTCTGCGAGAAGGAGCAGGTCCAGGCGCTGTGCATAGCCCTGGAACAGTGGCTAGAGGAACTCAGGGTCAAATACCCAAAGGGCGCTAAGTTCTCTCCGCTGGAAATTGACATGGAGCTGGAACAGCCGCTGGCGCCACTCTTTCGCGTCGGGCAGATGGGCCTGGGATACGACGAGAAAAACGACCTCACCGTGATCGTCTTGACCGAGCTGTTGCCGGAGGACGTTAACCCCGACGACGCAGCTTCGGTGCGCTTGTTTTGTTCGCGCGCGCAAATCGAGGCGTTCAGCCGCCAAGGCAAGGAGGTCGTTGCCAGGGGCCGCCCGGTATGTCCGCTCTGCGGCAAACCCATGGATCCAAACGGCGAGGTGCAAGGCTTCTGCCCGCGGCGCAACGGGCACAGCGACGAGATCGTGTTTGCCTGAAGAATCAAAGCTATGAGGGGGCGAAAGATGGCGAGTGACGAACTGCCTACACCGCAGGTGCTACGCATCCTGCGCGACGGGGAGATGCAATCGCTAGGCTTGATGCCCTGGGGCTCGAACTACACCTTCCTGGTCCAAGTCACTGACTGCATAAAAGACGAGCTGGAGCCTTTCAGCCTGCTCGCTGTGTATAAGCCACGGCGCGGCGAGGCTCCGCTGTGGGACTTTCCCACAGGCACGCTTTGCCTGCGCGAATTTGCCGCTTATCTGGTCAGCGAAGCGCTGCGTTGGCACTTGGTGCCGCCCACCGTGCTGCGCAACGGCCCACACGGGTTCGGTTCTGTGCAGTTGTTCATTGAAAGCGACGCCGATCAGCACTTCTTCAACTTCCGCGACGATGCCTCGTGCTGCGAACAGCTCCAACGCATGGCGCTCTTCGACTTGATCACGAACAACGCCGACCGAAAAAGCGGCCATTGCCTGCGCGATAAGCGCGGTCGCGTCTGGGCCATTGACCACGGCATCACGTTCAACGCAGATTACAAACTGCGCACAGTGATCTGGGACTTTGCCGGCCAGCCCATCCAGCCAGCGATGCTGGCAGACCTGCGCCAACTGCGCGCACAGGTCGAACCAGGGCAACCGCTCGGCGACGCCCTGCGCAAGCTGCTGGACGAGGCGGAAGTCCAAGCGTTCATCAAACGCCTGGAGGGCCTGATCAGGCTTAAGCACTTCCCGAACCCCAACCGCTACGACCGCCACATTCCCTGGCCGCCGGTCTAATCGTTGCTGTCTGCGCGCACTCACCTGCATGACCGCCCGACCAGCGCAGCGCGATAGCTTCGACGCTGCTGTCGCGTACCTTCACGCGCTCGATCAACGAAACCCGCATCAACACACCCATGCCTACGCCTTCGGCAACGGCATCGCCCGCGCTCGACATCTGCTATCTCGGCTGGGCGACGCGCCGCGCGTGACGCGCCGCTGCGTCTTGATCGCCGGCTCAAAGGGCAAAGGCAGCACCGCCGCCATGCTGGCCGCTATGCTCAGCGCGTCCGGCTACCGTGTGGGCCTCTTCACCGGCCCACACCTGTATAGCCCGCTTGAGCGCTTTGCGATCGGCTGCAGCGCTCGGCTGGAGACCATGAGCGAGGCGCAGTTCATCGCGTTTGCAGAGCGCATCGCAGCCATCATCGCCACGTGGGATCGTCCTGAGATCGGGCTGCCCACGCGCTTCGAGGCGTTCACGGCGATGGCTTATCGCTGGTTTGAGGAACAGCGAGTGGATTTAGCGGTGATGGAAATTGGCATCGGTGGCCGGCACGATGCAGTGAACCTGGCCGAGCCGCTCCTGTCGGTGATCACCAATATCAGCCTAGAGCACACGCAAATCCTGGGACATACGCTGGCAGAGATCGCATGGGCTAAAGCTGGCATCTTGCGCGCTCGGGGCAGCGCCGTGATCGCACCGCAAACAGACGAGGCCAGGCGGGTCCTCCTCGCCGAAGCCAACCGACTGGGCATGACGGAGAGGCTCTATTTCGTAGAGGACTACTGCACCGCAACACTCAGCCGGGTTCAGATAGCCGCCGCCGGATTGAGCGGGCAGTGGGTCCGCATTCATCCTCGGCCTAGCGCCCTGCTCGCTCAGATCATAGGGACGTGTGACGAGCTGTTTTGTCCCTTGCTGGGCATCTGGCAGGTCGAGAACCTGGCCACAGCCTTGACCGCGCTCAGCGTCCTGCATGACCAGGGCCTCACGATCCACGCCGCCGCCCTCCGCGCAGGCCTGGCCGGCCTGCGCTGGCCGGCGCGGTTCGAGATCTTGCGCAGCGCGCCGCTGGTGATCGCCGATGGCGCGCACACACCACATGCGATGGCTCAGTTGCGCGATTCACTGCGCGCATACTTTCCCAGCCGGCCAATCCACTTTGTGTTGGGCGTCCTGCGCGATAAAGACGCGCAGGGCATCCTGGAGGCCATCGCCGACGACGCTGCCAGGATCATCTTCACTGAACCGCCCACCGACCGCGCCCTGCCTGCCGCTCAGCTCCTGAAGATTTGGCAGATGCATCGGCACGACGCGGCACAGGCCATCGTGATCAGCGATCCAGCCCTGGCACTGCAGCGCGCCCTGGACGATGTGGGAGCGAGTGATATCATCTGCGTCGCTGGCTCGCTGCACCTAGCAGCCGGCGCTGTCAGGCAGCTAACACCACAGCCCCAGTCGTGATGCGTCCTAGGTCCTCATCGTCACGGCGTCGAGCGGGCGCGAATTGGCCCGTTATTTTGGTCATCGCTATCGCGGCGCTCATCCTGCCAACTGCCAGCCTGGTAGCGTTGAACATCGTCCTCCGCAACTTTGACGCTACAGCCAATCGGGGCGATGCGCCCCTGACCGCGCTCTCCTTGCCGGCCATCGGCGCTTGGCGAGGAGAGGAGCGAATCAACGTGCTGCTGATAGGGATAGATCAGCGGCCGGGCGAAGCGCCGGCAACCGCGCGATCTGATGCGCTCATGTTGCTCACGCTCGACCCAGTCGCTCGCACAGCCGGCCTGCTCAGCATCCCGCGCGATCTCTATGTGCCGCTGCCAGGTCGCGGCCAAGACCGCATTAACACCGCCCATGCGCATGGCGGACCGACCTACGTTATGCAGACGGTGGAATACAACCTGGGCGTACCGGTGCGCTACTACGTCCGCCTGAACTTTGCGTCGGCTGCCCGGCTGATTGACCTAGCTGGCGGCGTGGAGATTTACAACGAGCGCGATATTGACGACCCAGACTTCCCGGACGAGGCGTATGGCTATGACCCATTTAAGCTGCCCGCCGGCTGGCACCGGCTGGACGGGCGATCTGCGCTAAAGTATGTGCGCACCCGGCACGGTGGCAGTGACTTCGACCGCCTCCGCCGACAGCAACAGGTCGTCACGGCCCTGCGCGAGGCGCTGCGCAACAACAGCGCGCTAAGCGCGTTGCTTCCGCAGCTCCCCCAACTACTCCAGAGCCTGGGCAATGCCATCGAAACGAACCTGAGTACTATCGAGATCGCGCAACTCGCGCTGCTGGCCAGAGAGATTCCTGACGAGCGCATCGCGCGCGTCGTGATCGACGAAACCGCAGCTCGGTCGTGGACAACGCCACAAGGCGGCAGCGTGCTCATCCCCATCCGCGAGCGCGTGCGCGACCTGCGCGCGCAGTTCTACAACCCCCAGCCGAAGGCGCCCAGCGCGCCGCTGCGGGTGATTATCCAAAACGGCACCCTGCGCACAGGCCTGGCCGCCGGCACAAAGGCATACCTCGAGCAGCGCGGCATCGTCGTGCTCAGCATCGGCGACGCGCCGCAGCGCCACGCCCGCTCGGTCATCGTGGACTACAAAGGGCAACCTGAACAAACCAAGCTGCTGGCCGCTGAGCTTGGTCTACCCCTCACCAGCATCGCCGTAGCGCTGGATCCAACCAGCGCATCCGATGCACTCATTATCTTGGGCGACGACTTTCAGCCCCGCTGATCCGGTCAGACTGGCTGGCGAGGATGCGGGTCAGCTTGTGCTCCATCTCGCGCCAGGCGATGTCCGAAAGGCCATACTTATACTGAAGCGCCTCCTCGTCCAGTTCGCCGGATTGATAGTCGCGCAGCGCGCATGTCCAGCGCAACATCTCGAAGGTCAGCGCCTCCAGGCCGGCCAGCGGCGCCACCTTGCGATTAAAGGCATACTCGATGTTGCGACCGGTGCAGTCAAACAGCCGACCGCGCGGCTGATAGCGCTCCAGATGGCGAACCAGCGCCTGGCGACATTCGAGAGAGAAGGACAGCTCGCGCTCCTTGAACTTCAGGTGACGCCTGTCGTATCGAATCCGCACCCAACGAGCGTCGAGGTCGAGGTCATCCCGCGTCAGGCGCAGGCATTCGCTCTTCTTGATGCCGGTCTCCAGCACCAAGTGGATGATCGCCAACGGTCGGGTGTCGCGGCGCCGGCCCTCAGCCACGACCTGCGCTGCCTGTATCACTGCGCGCGCCTGCGCGTCGCTCAGATATTCCGGCAGGGGGTCAACGACTGGTTTATAGGGAATGGGATCAGCGGGATTGACCGCAATGTGCCCGCATTCGTGTAGCCAGCGAAAGAACACCTTGAGCGAGGTCAGCCGCCGTTCGATGGACTTCGGATTATTCGCATTCCTGCGCGTCTCTTCGTGGGCGATGAAGGCGCGTATGTGCGCGCTGGTGAGTGCACGAAGCGCAGGGTTTGGCTTCCCCTCGGCAGTTAGAAAGCGGACGAACAGGTTCACGTCCCCTAGGAAGGCTTTGCGGGTGTTATCGCTCAGCGGCCGACGCCTGAGGTGCTCGGCGAACGCCAACACAGCCTCATCCAAGCGGCTCAGCATCGCCATGGCCGGCAGTTTAGCACAGATGTTCTAGAAGCGCGCATGCAAGGCGAGCGTCGCGCTGGATGTTCGCTACCTGAGCGATTAGACTATCGCCTTGTGCTGTGCGATGAGGACCTGCGGCGCGCCACGCTGGCCTTGCCCTTTTTGCAGCGCGCGCAGGCCGAACTGGTCCGCGATCTCGGTCGCGAGGCAGACACGTTGCGCTTGCCAGCCGGCGCACAGGTCTTCGCAGAAGGCGACGTGTGCCACACCATGGCCATCTTGTTGAGCGGAAGCGTGCGCGTGTTCAAGCTGGCCGAGAGCGGGCGCGAGATCACGCTCTATCGCTTTGGATACGGCGAGGGCTGCATCCTGACGGCCAACGCTATCTTGGGTGGTCATCAGTTTCCCGCCATCGCCTCGGTAGAACGCGAAGCCGAGGCGATCGCCATCCCAGCGACAACTTTTCGTCTCTGGGTTAACCGGCACGAAGCCTGGCGACATTACCTGTTCGACTTGCTCTCGCGGCGATTGGCAACCGTGATAGCGATCGTGGAGGAGGTAGCCTTTCGCCGCATGGACGCGCGCATCGCAGACTTTCTGCTGCGCCGGCTCACTCCACAGTCCCCGCTGCTCCAGATCACCTATCAGCAAATCGCTGCCGAGCTTGGCACGTCGCGCGAGGTCGTCAGCCGCATCCTGGAGGACTTCGCCACAGCCGGCTTGATCGAGACCGGCCGTGGGGTGATCCGCCTGCTAGACCACCAGGGGCTTCAGCGTCGGCAGCGCGTTTGGTGACTTTATCACTGACAAATCGCCGTCGTTGCGCTAGCCTTAAGGCAGCCATCTTTAGAAGACGGAGGTAAGAAGCATGCAGAAGAATATGGGCAATCTGGATCGCGGTCTTCGCATCGCGGCTGCGCTCGTCGTCGCTGTCTTGATCATCACGGACACAGTGAGCGGGGTGCTGGCCATCATCCTAGGCATCGCCGTGGCAGCCTTCTTGCTCACCAGCGTGATTGGCTTCTGCCCACTCTACGCCCCGCTGGGTATCAACACCTGCCAGCGCAAGAACTAAACCAAAGCATAGGCACAAGCGCAGACAAAGGCCAGGTCAAGCCAACTTGACCTGGCCTTTGTTTCTCTTCCGCGTTTATGATTGCCGTCGAAGAACGATGAAGCTGGCTCCTTCGATCTACACCGCTGACTTCGCCCGGCTGGGTGAGCAAGTGCGACAGGCCGAACACGCTGGCGCGGACTGGTTTCATCTGGACGTCATGGACGGCGCGTTCGTGCCGAACATCACTTTCGGCGCTGCGATCTGCCGTGCCGTGCGCGAGAGCACGCGGCTACCATGCGAGGCGCACCTCATGGTCCAGGCGCCGGAGCGCTTCTTCCAGGATTACAAAGAGGCCGGCATGCAGCGCATCATCGTGCACGCGGAAGCTTGTCCTCACCTCTACTCAACCATTCAGCAACTAAGGGCGCTCAACCTACAGGTGGGGGTAGCCCTCAACCCGCTCACACCCCTCAGCGCTGTAGAGGAGGCTTTGCCGCTGGTTGATCTAGTGTTGATCATGTCGGTTGAGCCGGGTTTTGGTGGCCAGGCTTATATCCCCGCTTCAACCGCGCGCGTTCGACGCATGCGCGCAATGCTGGACGCGCTGGGATCGCCGGCCGAATTGGAGGTGGATGGCGGGATCAACCCAACCACGATCCGCCACGTGCGCGACGCCGGCGCCAGCATCGCAGTCGTTGGGTCGGCCGTCTACTCGCGTCGCCACAGCGTGGCCGAGGGCTTCGCTGCGCTGCGTGCGGCCTTGGTCTAAGTTGCTTCCATCTCCAGCGCCGCGCGCGCAGCCCCCAGCAGGCCGGCTTTGGCGTTCATGATCACGCGCACCGGAATGCGCTCCATTAGGCCGGAGAGCCTGCCTTTGTAACGAAAGGTATTCATGAATGATTCACGCTGTAAAAGGGGCAGGATGCGCGGCGGGATGCCCCCGCCAAGGTAAATACCTCCTGTGGCGATCACCGTCAGCGCCAGGTTGCCGGCCTCAGCCGCTAACACCGAGGTAAAGATATCCATCACCTGCGCGCAGAGCGGATCCGGGGGATTCGCCAGCGCGTTGGCCACGATGATCGGCGTCGGATCCTTGGCCGATGCGAGCTGCTCAGCCACAGCGGGCGACTCCTGGGCATAGGCGCAATCGCGCAAAAAGCGATACACGTTTGGTATGCCGATGCCGGAACACACCCGCTCATAGCTGGCGCGCCCAAATCTGCGCTGTAAGTAGCGCAGCAGATCGCCCTCCAGCTCGTTGCTAGGCGCAAAGTCGTTGTGCCCGCCTTCGGAGGGAAAGGCGTAATACCGACCATTGACCCACAGCAAGAAAGCTTCGCCCAGTCCCGTGCCCGGCGCGATCACCCCCACCGCGCCCCTCGGCGTTGGCTGCACATCGTTGAGGGCGACCAAATCATCGTCGTTCAGCACTGGCACTGCATTGGCGATGGCCTCCAGGTCATTGATCAGGCGCACCCGAGGCAGGCCCAGCGCTGCACGCAGGTGTTGCTCGCTCATTACCCAGGGTAGGTTCGTAATCTGCGCGCTGCCGTTCAGCACCGGGCCGGCCACGCCAAACACCGCCCGCGAGACGGGCATCCCAGTGCTGGCGAGGAAGGCATGCGCCATGGACTCCAGATTGGCATAGTCGGGGCTAGGGAAGGTCGCTTCCGCGATCGGCTCGTGGGCGCCATGGTCGCTGGAGAAGATGGCGAGGATGGTCTTTGTGCCGCCGATATCGCCAGCCAGGATGTTCATCGCGCTCCCCGTTTACACTCGGGCATTATATAGACAGCCTGCCTCATAGGGTGCGTTCACCAATAGGGGCATCTTCCACGAGCTATGCTGCCAGCGAGGGCAAATATAGAGGGTGGGCGACGGCAGTGCCGTCGCCCACCCAAGGTTTTGCCCCTGGCTGTGAATGCACCCCCTCATACCAGGTGTGTTCACAGCGAGAGGTTTCTAACGTGGCAGGGGAGCGTCCACCGATAAGGGCGACCCAGTAGCGCGCCAGCTTAACCGTCCCCCGCGCGCAGAGAGTGAGAAGAGAGCAATACCATCAACCGTGAATGCGACCCGGGGGAAGGGCCGGTAGTGTACGATAATCGGCGGTGCCCGAGAGTTGCTCAGATGACCCAGTCCGAATTTGTAAAGTGGTTGGAGCGTGTGCTCGGCGACACGCCGATCGAAGAGCTGGTCGCGCCGGAGATCCTCGCCCATGTGAATCGCCTGCACCTGGAGGGTGAGGAGCGAGCATGGCAATTCGCCAAGGAGGACGCGCGTGAGATGTTCGAGCTGACCATCCGTGCGCTATGCAAGACGATGTTCGCTGTGGGCTACGATGCCGGCCGCGAGCAAGCGCAGATTGATGCCTGGCTCAGCGGAACCGACAGCGACGATGACGATCGGCCTACACCCTCCGCCGGCCTCCTGCCTCTACCCTAGCCAGCTCGCCAGCGCCCCCAGCATGGCTGATGGCTGCTCCTGATGCGGCAGGTGCCCTGCACCAGCAACGCGGACGAGGCGCGCCCCCGGCTGCAGCGCAGCGCGGACGATGCCATTGCTGATCGGCAAGACGCGATCTTGTTCGCCCCAGATCACCAGCGTCGGCGCAGGCATAGTGGGGATGCGCTGCGCCAGCCAACGGGCCCGGAACATCAGAAACCACGGCAGGCGGATCTGTATGCTCAGCGCAGCCAGCCGCTGCGGCTCGTCCCACACCCGCTCGTTGACGCGGCGGTAGAGAAAGTCGCGATCGGCCTGGGGCAGCGCATCGAGATCAGCATAGTACGGTCGCAGAGAATCGTAGGCTGCTTGGGGCGAGCGGCGCAGGGACTCGAAGTAGCGCCGGTCATAGACCGGCAGCAGCAGATATTGGAGCAAGTTCACCGCCGGTCGTTCCACGGTATGGATCGTGCCGCCCACCAAGACCAACCGCGAGACGCGCGCAGGATGAGTGATCGCCAGCGTCTCGGCAATCATCGCCCCCAGCGAGCTGCCCATCAGGTCGGCATACCCCACCTTCAGCGCATCCATGAAGGTGAGCAACGTGCGCACATAAAAGAGCACGTCATAGGGCCGGCGCGGCTTGTCGCTGCGTCCAAAGCCGGGCAGGTCGAGCGCGATCACGCGCCGGGTCTGCGCCAACGGCTCAAAGACATGCCGCCAGGTATCTGCCTCGTCTTGTAAACCGTGGATGAGGATCAGCGTCCGGCGGTGCTGAGCGCCGGCTTCAAAGTAATGACACGTCAGCGTGGGGAGGCTGATGAAGCGAGCATAGGGCGCAAGCTGCGCCGCTGGCGCCATCACGCGCTGCGGCGGTGTGCTCATGTCGGCCTTAGCCACCAACTTCTATAATCACGGCGTTCACGCATAGGATGGCGGACATTCTAGCAACCCCCCTACGGGTGAAAGAGTCAGACGCGCTGGCTTACATCCGCAACTTCTGCATCATCGCCCACGTGGATCACGGCAAGAGCACGCTGGCTGATCGGCTGCTGGAGTTCACCGGCACGCTCAGCAAGCGCGAGATGCAGGCACAGGTGTTGGATTCGATGGACATCGAGCGCGAGAAAGGCGTGACGATCAAAGCCTCCGCTGTGCGCATGACCTACCGCGCCGACGACGGGCAGACCTACGAGATGAACTTGATCGACACCCCTGGCCACGTGGACTTCACCTACGAAGTGAGCCGCGCCCTGAACGCCTGCGAAGGGGCGCTGCTGGTCGTGGACGCCTCGCAAGGAATCGAAGCGCAGACCTTGGCTAACCTCTACCTGGCCTTGGAGGCCAATTTGCACATCATCCCAATCATCAACAAGATTGACCTGCCGCATGCCAGGCCGGACGAGGTGGCCCAGGAGGTGAGCAACCTGCTCGGCGACGACCCGGCCAACATCCTGCGCATCTCGGCCAAAGAGGGCATCGGGATTAAGGACGTGTTGGAACGCATCGTGCGCGAAGTGCCGCCGCCAAAGGGCGACCCGGCTGCTCCGCTCCAAGCGCTGATCTTCGACTCGCACTACGATGCCTACAAGGGCGTCGTCGCTTATGTGCGCATCGTCAACGGACGAGTGACGATGAAGACGCGCTTGCGCATGGCCGCCACCGGCGCCACGTGTGAACCAGCCGAGATCGGCATGTTCTCGCCGCGCATGACGGCCGCGGGAGAGCTGCGCGCCGGCGAAGTGGGCTACGTCGCCACCGGCCTGAAGAGCGTGCGCGAGTGTCGCGTGGGCGACACCATGCTGGACGCTGCGCAGCCGGCCGAGCCGCTGAAGGGCTACCAGCCGGCTAAGCCGATGGTCTTCGCCAGCATCTTTCCCACCTACACCGATGACTACCCACTCCTGCGCGACGCGCTGGAGAAGCTTCAGCTCAACGATGCCTCGCTCACTTTCACTCCCGAGAACAGCGCCGCGCTGGGGTTCGGCTTCCGCGTCGGCTTCCTCGGCCTCTTCCACATGGAGATCATCCAGGAGCGCCTGGAGCGCGAATATGACCTCGATGTCGTGGTCACCGCACCCAGCGTGGAATACGAAGCGGTGTTGACCAACGGCCAGGTGATCAAGGTGGATCGGCCAGCCGACATGCCTGACCCTTCGCGCCTGGCCGAGATGCGCGAGCCGTGGATGAAGATCGAGATCTTCACCCCAAAGGAATACATCGGCCCAATCATGGAACTGGTCACGCGCCGGCGCGGGGTGAGCGAGAGCATGGAATACCTCGACGCCAACCGCGTGGTGCTGAAGTACCGCATGCCGCTGGCGGAGATGATCGTGGACTTCTACGACAAGCTCAAGAGCGTCACGCGCGGCTACGCCTCGCTCGATTATCAGTTCGACAGCTACCGCGCCGGCGATCTCGTGAAGCTCGACATCTTGATCAACGGCGACCCGCTCGACAGCCTAGCGATGATTGTGCACCGCGAGCAGGCCCACCAGCGCGGCAGCGCGCTGGCCAAGAAGATCAAAGAGGTGATCCCGCGCCAGATGTTCGAGGTGCCAATCCAGGCTGCGGTCGGCGGCAGGATCGTCGCCCGCGAGACCAAACCGGCCTTGCGCAAGGACGTGTTGGCCAAGTGTTACGGGGGCGATGTCACCCGCAAGCGCAAGCTCCTGGAGAAGCAGAAAGAGGGCAAGAAGCGCATGAAGATGTTTGGCAGCGTGGAGATCCCCCAGGAAGCCTTCATGGCCATGCTCAAGCTGGAGGAATGACCGATGCGCAATGGAACTCGCTAAGCTACGCGCCAAACTCGACCGACTAAACGAGCAGATCGTCAGCCGCCTGAAGGATCGCGCATGGTTCGCGCTCAACCCGGCGGTCTACACGCCCGGCGCGATCCCCATCGCCGGCCGCCCGGGCATCTCGTTTATGGAATGGTCGCTGGAGGGGCTGGAGCGCTATCACGCCTCACTAGGCCGCTTTGAGGTGCCTGACCAGCATCCGCTCCTGCCAGAGGTGGTTGGCCCTTCGCCCGTCCAGCGCAGGCTCGACTTGCCGCACCTGCCGGCGATCGCCCCACCCCCGCGCGATCAACTCATCCGCTACTACATTGCGATCCTGCCGCGTTTGTGTCGCCCAGGCGATGACCCTCACTACTACGGCGAGACGGCCTACGCCGACGCCGATCTGCTGACGCGCATGAACGAGCGCATCTACCTGGGCGCGTTCGTCGCCCATTCCAAGCTGGCGCGCCGGCCAGAGATCGTCAGGCTGGCTGCCAAGCCCAATGCACTGCGCCTAGCGCTGCGCGACCCACAGCGCGAAGTCAACGTGATCGCCCAAGCATGCGCTGCCGCGCAGCGCTACGAACTGGACGCTGGCCTGGTCGCTGAGATTTTCGATTGGATCATCGCCCAAACGCTCGACCTGGAGGTGCGCTTCGTCCAACAGGTCGCCTCATCGGCTGTCGGCCATGATAATGAATGAGATTTCCACCAACGTCTACCAGATCCCTACGCGCTTCGTCAACTTCTACCTGATCGCCGAGCCGGACAGCCTAACCCTTGTGGACACCGGCGTTGCCGAAGACGGTGTGCAGCGCTTTCTGCAAGCTATCGCCCATCTTGGACGCAGGACTAGCGCGCTCACCCGCATTTTGATCACCCATGCCGACCCCGACCACTATGGCAGCGCGGATGAGCTGCGCCGGCTGACCGGCGCGCGCGTGTGCGCCAGCGCGCCAGAGGCCGAGGCGATGGCGCGCGGCACGATGTCCCGGCCGATCCGCGGCAACCCGCTGATGCGCGGATTGTTCAGCCTGCTCGTCCGCCTCTTGATGCCCACCAGGCCAACGCCGGTGGACGAGATTCTGATCCCTGACCAGAGCCTCCCGATCCTGGGCGGCATGCGCGTGATCGCCTCGCCCGGCCATACGCCCGGCCACTTATCGTTTCATGTCCCCGATCTGCGCCTGCTGTTCGTCGGCGATTCGCTCCAAGCTCCGAAGGGCGTGGCAAAGCCTGCGCCGGCACTCGTGAACTGGGACGCGCAGCGCAGCCGCGAGAGCATTTGCGCGCAGGCCAAGCTGGGCGCAGAGATCGTCGCGCCGGGGCACGGCGAGGTGCTGCGCGGGACAGAACACCTGCACAGGCTGTGCGGCTAATCCTCGTCCTCGTCCTTGCTGCTGGCCAGGATCAGCGCCTCGGCCTGGGCGCGGTCGCGCCGCGCCCGGATGCTATGAATCAAATAGACCGTCAACCCGCCGAGGACGTAGGCCAGGGCCAACAGCAATAGGCCGACCGGCGCGCTCACTACTGGCCCGGCCGGCGCGTCGGTCGGCGCCCGTGCGCCCGGCAGGGTGACGACAGCCGTCGGCACGGCGACATCGGTCACCGCAAGCGCTGCGTCGGGCGCAGCCGTCGGCGTCGCTTCGTCCGCTGGCGGGGTCTCTGTCGGCAGCAGTGGTGCGTCCGTCGCGGCAGGTGGTTCGGCGGTTGGCGTCGCCGCTGCTGCGTCGGGGGTGGGCGTTGGCAGCGGGATCAGCGTTGCTTCTCCGATATCGGGCGTAGGCGTCGCTGCCTCTGCGCCAGGGGTAGGCGTAGCCGGCGTCGCCTCTCCTGCGTCAGGCGTGGGCGTCGCGGTCGGGACGGGGGTAAAGGTCGGCGTCGCCGGCTCTGGCGTGGGCGTCGCCCCACCCCCAAGGCGCTGCTCAAGCTGGGCCAGTTGCTGACGGGCCAGCTCGGCCTCCGGCCCTGTCCCTTGTGCGCGCTGCGTCAACCGTTCGCGCAGCACAGCGATCACCTGCTGCGTCAGCGCGTCGCGCGGGTCGCGCGCAAGCGCTGCACTTAGCGCAGCCAAGAGCTTCTCGAAGACGTCGGCCGGCAAGTCGCGCGGGTAGAGGCTGAGCAGAGCCTGGGCAAATTCGGCATGCAAGCGCGCCGAGGCCGGCGCATAGGTCTGAGCGCGCCGATAAGCATCTTCCATCTGCGGGACGAAGTCCACCCCGAGCTGCGGGCCATCACCCTCAACGTAAACAGCACTCAGATAGGCCTGAGCGAGAGCGCGCCAGGCTTGGGCGCTGCGTGGGCGAAGCCGCGTCACGCGGCGCGCGGCCAGGATGCGCTCCCAGACGGTGGGCGAGAGCACAGTGACGAAGAAAGTGTCATCTGCAGCCGGCTCCAGCGCCTCGAAGCGCCAACGCACCCGCCCACCGACGAACGATCCGCCAGGCGAGGAATGCGCGAGCAGGACATTCTCCGCATTGGCCGGATAAGGCAGATCGAGCACGAACTCAACCGATTCAATCGGGCCAGCCCAACCCGCACCAGTGGAAAGCAGATAGCGGAAGCGCCCATAGGGCAGCCGAGCGGCTGACTGAGCAAAGTATTCCGTGGCCAACGGCAGCTCCGCACCCGCTGGGAAGAGCAGCGCAGCGCTGGCCAGCCTGGTCTGCGCGCCATCCGGACGCGGGACGAGGGTGACCATTAGTGGGAGCGGCCGACCGCGCAACGTCAGCACTGCACCCTCTAGCTCAGGGTCACCTTCAGTTTCGGCCAGCAGCAGTTGGATGGTCTGGCTAACAGGAGCGCCGGTCGGGTTGCGCAGGCCAAACGCCGATCGGATGTGTGCAACTGGCGGCAGGTCATTCGACGCCGCCTTGACGCGCAGGACTTCGATGCGCACTTGAGCGCGGGCGAGCTGGATCGGCGTCTCCCCAGCCGGCTGAATCAGGCTGCCAGGCGCTGGCGCTTGGGCGCGCGCCTGACCTGAGCCGGCGATCAACAACGCAGCAATAGCAGCGATGTGCCGCAGTGTGCGCGTGAATTGCATCATGCTGCCCGCTAAGCTTATCTCAAACGCCGAAAAAGTGCAATGCGCAGGAATGCTCCATGTTGGGGTGACTTGGCTTACTGACGTCTCACCGCCGAGGCACAGCGCGCGCACAGAGACAAGCTGAAGCTTCTCTGCGCCCTCGGCGCCTTCGCGGTGCAGAAAGCAAAATCTCACCGCTGAGACGCGGAGAGCACAGAGAGAACCTGAAGAGCCTCTGCGCCCTCAGCGCCTCTGCGGTTCAAAAGCAAAATCTCACCGCCGAGACGCGGAGCGCACAGAGAGAACCTGAAGAGCCTCTGCGCCCTCAGCGCCTCTGCGGTTCAAAAGCAAAATCTCACCGCCGAGGCACAGCGCGCGCACAGAGACAAGCTGAAGCCTCTCTGCGCCCTCGGCGCCTCCGCGGTGCACGTTTCTTAGCGCTATTGTCGCGTGCGCAGGATGATCCCGCTGGCGTGTCGCACCTCGCCGATCTCGTGGGTAGTCCCGTCGGTCAGGTTCTGGGCCACCGCCTGGCGGAACTGT
>Ga0308417_1000305_pt1 | contig 36344 bp, 28 predicted proteins | sample HotsprSampleOS65_FD_203528 | JGI IMG/M metagenome (GOLD analysis project Ga0308417, IMG submission 203528) | Hot spring phototrophic mat microbial communities from Octopus Spring, Yellowstone National Park, Wyoming, United States - 20090730_OS65 ...
TGGCGCTTCGCGCCGAACAGCACGTGCCTCTGCTGTGGGGGCATGTGCTCAGCCTGCGGGCCTCCGCGGAGGTCGTGGAAGCCTTTGGCGACACGGACGAGGTTCCCTTGGCCGAACGATTGTATTGCGGCGGTCCTCGGACGGTTCGGGGATTCAAGTATCGTGATGTGGGTCCCAAGGCTTACCGAACGACCGTCCGGGCGGACGGTACGGCCGAGACGGAGTACCGTCCGCGCGGGGGGCAGACGCTGCTTCTGGCCAGCGCCGAGTACACGGTGCCCACGCCGGTCCCCCAGATCCGGCTAGCCGTCTTCGGAGATGTGGGCAGCTTGGCTGTGGATCCATTCGATTTCGGGATGGAAGAACTGGCATGGAGCTGGGGACTGGGGGTCCGGTTCAACCTTCCGTATTTCCCGATCCGGTTCGATTATGCGCTCGATACGGGATACCGAACGCCACGGGAGGATCGGGATCGGACACGGGAGGATCGGTTCAGTTTTTGGGTGGGTTATGGTTTTTGAACAACGCCAAACGAGGAGAGGCCTGATGCAGCACACACGGAGAATCGGAATCGCAGCCATGGTTTTGGCGATAGGAATCGCTGGGGTCCAGGCGCAGGAGAAGATTGGCGTTCTGGATGGCCAGACCGTCTTCCGACAATTCCATAAGACCAAGGCGGCGATGGAGTCGCTCCGGAAACTCGAAGACGAGTTGCGGGACGCCCAACAGCGGATGATTCAGCAGCTCGAACAGATGGATGAGAACTTCAAAAAGATGGTGGCGGAGGCCGAGGATAAGGGCCTCAGCGAAGCCGCGCGGGCCCGGAAGAAAAGCGCGGCAGAGGATAAACTGGTGGAGATGAAGGAGTTGGAATTGAAAATCCGCCGGTCGGATGCGGAAAATCGCCGCAAGCTGGAAGAACAGCATTCCCTGATGCTCCGGCCTATCATTCAGGAGATCCGGGAAGCGGCCGCCGCCGTTGCGCGGGAGAAGGGATTAGCGTTGGTGTTGGACGCCTCGGACACCGGGCTCGGGCCGGTCGTATTCGCCGAGGATCGGCTGGATATCACAGAGGCGGTGATGCAGCGGCTGACGCCAAAGACGGGGGAGAAGACACCATGACGTGGACCGTGGAAACGCTGGCCCGTCATTTCGGTTTACCCTGGGAAGGGGACGGCCGGGCTGAGATCCGGCGAACCGCTTCGTTGCATGAAGCCGGCGAGGGGGACATCACCTTTTTAGCCTCCCCACGGTATGCCGATGTGGCCGCCAAAGCGCCGGCGTCAGCTATCGTGGTCAAACCCGATTTCAAGGGTCCGCTGGCCGCCCGCGCCATCCTTCGCGCCCCCGATCCGGATGCCGCGTTTATTCCGATCTCCGTTCTCCTGGCCCCGCCCGCTCCTCCACCCCCTCCCGCGGGCGTGGATCCTCTGGCACGGGTCGCGCCGGATGCCGTTCTGGGGGCGAATGTCTCCGTCGGCCCGTTCACCATCGTCGAGCCCGGTGCCCGGATTGGCGACAATACCCGCATAGGCGCGCATTGCTACATCGGGTATCGAAGTGAAGTGGGCCGGGATGGTCTTCTCTATCCGAACGTCTGCATCCGAGAGTACTGCAAGGTGGGTGATCGGGTGATTTTGCACCCTGGCGTAGTCATCGGCAGCGATGGCTTTGGGTTCTACCCGGACCGCCAGGGCCGTTGGGAGAAGATCCCCCAAGTCGGACGGGTGGAGATTGGGCACGACGTCGAGATCGGTGCCAACTCGTGTGTGGATCGGGCTCGTTTCGGTGTGACCCGCATCGAGGATGGCGTGAAGATTGACAACCTGGTGCAGGTGGCCCATAACGACAAAATCGGGGCCCACACCGTGATCGCGGGCTGCACGGGGATTGCCGGAAGCGTGATGATCGGGCGACATGTCCGGATCGGCGGAAAGGTGGGGATTCGGGATCACCTTACGGTGGGAGATCAGGCGGCTATCGGTGGCGGGGCGCTGGTCCTCCGCGATGTGCCGGCCGGCCAATTCTATTCCGGGTATCCGGCCATGCCCCACCAGCAGTACATGCGCCGCGAGGTGGAAGTCGGCCGGCTCTTTGAATTGCGGGCCCGCCTGCGAGAATTGGAGGAGAAGGTGAAGGCGCTGGAATGCCAACTCGGAGGCCAACGGTCGTCATGAACATTCTGGTCACGGGAGGAGCCGGCTACATTGGCAGCGTCACCGTGACGCAACTGTTGAATCGTGGTCACGAGGTGGTGGTGTTCGACAACCTTGAGCGGGGTCACCGGCCGGCGGTGGACAGTCGGGCGTCGTTCTTCGAAGGGGATCTTCGGGATCGGGACCGCGTGTTGAACGTCTTCGAACGGGTGAAGCCGGAAGCGGTCGTTCACTTTGCCGCCTACGCCTTGGTAGGCGAATCCATGGAGAAGCCGGCGCTCTATTTCCGAAACAATGTGGGCGGCGGCATCCATCTGGTGGAAGGCATGCTGTCCGTCGGAACGCGTTCGATTGTCTTTTCCTCGACCTGCGCCGTCTATGGCCTTCCCCAGCAGGTGCCCATCACGGAGAAGGAGTCATGCAAACCCGCCAACCCCTACGGGGAATCCAAGCGGATGTTCGAAGTCATTCTCGAATGGCATGCCCGGCGAAATGGGATACGGCCGGTGTTTCTCCGCTACTTCAACGCGGCCGGCGCTTCCGGCCGCCGGGGAGAGGACCATAACCCCGAGACACATCTGATTCCGAACGTTCTTAAAGTCGCGCTCGGCCAGGCACCCGCGGTTTCGATTTTCGGAACAGACTACGAAACGCCGGACGGCACGTGCATCCGCGATTACATCCATATCGAGGATCTGGCGCAGGCCCACATCCGCGCGCTTGAAACCGAGGTCGTGGGTGCCTTCAACCTTGGCAATGGAAGCGGATATTCGGTTCGTCAAGTCATCGAAACCGCGCGGGCGGTGACTGGTCATCCCATTCCCACCCGGATCGCCCCGCGGCGGCCGGGTGATCCCCCGGTGTTGGTGGCGGATGCCTCACGCGCGAAACGGGAGTTGGGATGGGTCCCCCAGATTCCCGATCTGGCCGACATCATTCGAAGCGCCTGGGAATGGGCCCGCCAGCATCCTCGAGGATACGCCGGGTGATTGCCGCGCTGAGACGATCCGTGGCCCGCCGCCTGCGGGAGGCCGGTCTCATGGTGGCGACCGCTGAGTCGTGCACGGGGGGTCTGCTGGGCGCGGTTTTGACCGCCGCAAGCGGATCCTCCGCCTGGTTCAAGGGCGGCGTGGTGGCCTACTCGAATGCATTGAAAGTCCGGCTTCTCCGAGTGCCAACGGCTCTGTTGGCGGCGTATGGCGCCGTCAGCCGGCCGACCGCGCTGGCGATGGCGGAGGGTGTTTGCCGCGCGACCGGAGCTCCGGTCGGCGTGGCGATCACTGGGATCGCCGGTCCGAGGGGTGGAGTTCCGGGCAAGCCGGTCGGAACGGTATGGATTGCGGTCCGGGATCCGGCGGGGGCGGTGGCGCGCCGCTATCGCTTCAAGGGCTCTCGGCAGACGGTGCGCCGAGCCGCCTGCGTGAAGGCCCTCGAGATGCTCGACGCCCGGGCCGGCCTGTGGCATAATGCCCTTTGAAACGATCACGGCGGGCTTGGAGCGAAGGAACGATTCTCATGGCTAAAACAACAAAAACGGACACCAAAAGCGGCGGCAATCCCGCCTTGGAGGCGGTGATTGCTTCGATCCAGAAAGAGTTCGGCGAGGGCTCCATCATGAAAATGGGGGAGGCCTCGAAGACGGCCAACATTCCCGTCATTTCCACGGGGGCCTTCTCCCTCGATATGGCGCTGGGGGTGGGCGGACTTCCCCGAGGGCGGGTCGTGGAAATCTTCGGACCGGAGTCGTCGGGCAAGACCACCGTGGCCCTTCATGTGATCGCCAACGCCCAGAAGGAGGGGGGTGTCGCCGCCTTCATTGATACGGAGCATGCGCTGGATCCCGCCTATGCGGCCCGGATCGGCGTCAATCTCGACGATCTCCTGGTCTCCCAGCCGGCCTCCGGCGAGGAGGCCCTGGCGATTACCGACAAACTCGTGCAGAGCCGGGCGCTCGACGTGATTGTGGTGGATTCCGTGGCGGCACTGGCGCCCCGGGCCGAGCTGGATGGGGAGATGGGGGATTCGCACGTCGGCCTCCAGGCCCGTCTGATGTCCCAGGCCCTGCGCAAACTGACGGCGGGCATCTCGCAATCGAAAACGCTCTGCCTCTTTACGAACCAGATCCGGGAAAAGATCGGAGTAATGTTCGGTAATCCGGAAACGACGCCTGGCGGACGCGCTCTGAAATTTTACGCCTCCGTCCGCCTCGATATCCGGCGGATCTCCTCGCTCAAGGACAGTTCCGGACGGGTGATCGGTAACCGGACGCGGGTGAAGGTCGTCAAGAACAAGGTGGCACCGCCCTTCACCGAGGCGGAATTCGACATCCTGTTTTCGAAAGGAATTTCGTGGGCCGGCTCGATTCTGGATGCCGCCCTCCTACATGGATTGGTGGACAAGCGGGGCTCGTGGTTGTCCTTCGAAGGGACGCAGATCGGCCAGGGCCGGGAAGCCGCCATCGAGTACCTGGAAAAGGATGAGGCTCTTCAACGCCGGATGATGGACAAGGTTCGTGAGAAAGCGGCTCACGCGCCCAGCCTGGTCGTTTCGGCGGCGGTGGCTGAGGAACCCTAAGGGCATGATGGCAGGGGAGCGGGTATGGAACGGACATGGACGGCCGATCGTCTGCGAACGGCGTATCTCACCTTTTTTGAGAGCAAGGGACACGTGGTGATTTCGGGGGCGTCGTTGATCCCCGAAAACGACCCCACGGTGCTTTTCACGACCGCCGGCATGCATCCGCTGGTGCCCTATCTGCTGGGGGAGCCCCATCCGGCCGGCCGGCGTCTGACGAACGTGCAGAAGTGCGTGCGGACGGGCGATATTGATTCGGTCGGCGACGCTTCCCATCTGACCTTTTTTGAGATGCTGGGCAACTGGTCGCTGGGCGATTATTTCAAGAAAGAGGCGATCGAGTGGTCGTACGAATTTCTCACGTCGCCCCGCTATCTGGGTTTTTCTCCCGAGCAACTTCATGTGACCGTCTTTGCGGGCGAGCCGGGCATTCCCTGCGATGGCGAGGCCGCCCGGATATGGCGCAGCCTGGGGATTCCGGATGATCGGATCTACTGGTTGCCCCGCGAGGACAACTGGTGGGGGCCGGCCGGGCAAACGGGGCCCTGCGGGCCTGATACGGAGATGTTTATTGATACTGGAAAAACGGCCTGCTCACCCCGGTGTGGACCGGGCTGCCGGTGCGGAAAGTTCCTGGAGATCTGGAACGACGTCTTTATGCAATACAACAAGACGTCGGATGGCCGGTATGAGCCGCTCCGTCAGCATAATGTGGATACCGGGATGGGCGTCGAGAGGACGCTGGCCATGCTGCAAGGGGTTTCCTCCGTGTTCGAAACGGAACTTTTTGCGCCCCTCATGGCCCGGCTTCGCGCGTTGACAACGGCTGTTCCGTCTGAACCCGGCCGCGCCGAACGGGCCTGGCGAATCGTGGCGGACCATATGCGCAGCGCCGTGTTCATTCTTGGCGATCCAAAGGGCGCGGTTCGGCCGGGCAACCTCGGTGCGAACTATGTGCTCCGGCGGTTGATCCGGCGGGCGGTCCGGTATGCGCGAATGCTCGGCATTCCGCCGGGATTCGCAGCGAGCCTCGTGGACGCGATGCTTCCTGTCTATCACAAGCCGTATCCGGAGCTCGAAGAGAATCGAAACCGGATCGTCGAAGAGCTGAATGCGGAAGAGGAACGGTTCGAACGAACCCTGGCTGAAGGGCAAAAAGAGTTGGCGAAACTCCTAAACACCCTCAAGGCCCATCAGCAGACGGTCCTGCCGGGGCGTAAGGCCTTCCAGATGTACGATACCTACGGATTTCCCCTGGAGTTCACGGAAGAGATCTGTGGGGAACACGGCATGACAGTGGACCGGGCCGGGTTCGAGGAGGCGTTCCGGAAACATCAGGAGATTTCCAAACAAGGATCCCAGTCGTTCAAGGGTGGCCTGGCCGATCACTCGGACATTGTCACCCGCCTTCATACCGCCACCCATCTTCTTCATAGAGCCCTCCAGATGGTGCTGGGTCCTCATGCTCAGCAGAAGGGATCGAACATCACCCCCGAACGGCTGCGGTTCGATTTCTCCCATCCTGAAAAGATGACACCCGAACAGCTCGCCGAGGTGGAACGGATCGTCAACGAGGCGATTGCTCGCGACCTGCCTGTCCGATGCGAAACGATGTCCCTCGAAGAGGCCAAAGCCAGGGGTGCCACAGCGCTTTTCAATGCCAAGTACGGCGAACAGGTGAAGGTCTATTTCGTCGGTGATTTCAGCGCGGAGGTCTGCGGCGGTCCTCACGCCAGCCGTACGGGCGAACTCGGCCGCTTCCGCATTGTCAAGGAAGAGTCCTCCAGTGCCGGCGTGCGGCGAATTCGAGCAGTCCTCGAGCCGACGAAGGAGTTTTCCGCGACAGGAGGATGAACTGTGGAGGACGCACGCTCCAAATGGCCAACGCCAAAACTGTTCACGGACGAGGACCGTTCTCCCCGGCCGAAGCTCTTCGAGGATTCGGACCGGCCCGTCCATCCTTCGATATTCGGTCCAGAGGACAAACCGAAGTCGCCATCGTTATTCGAACCTTCGGAAACGACCCGTCTTTGCCGGCATTGCCGGCATTATGTGGTCAATCCCTTCGTTCAACGCTGCATGCGCCATCGGAAAGAGGTGGAGGCGACCGATTCCTGTGACCAATTCGAGCCGGGGGCACCCTCCGGCGAGGCTTCCCCTTCGTGATCGGTCAGGGGAGGCGGATGCGATAGAAGAGGCGCGGCAGGGTATTCGTATCCCACCATTCGTTCCAACCCGAAGGATGACGAGCGAGATTGGATGCCACGGGAACCCACGGCGCTGCCAGATGGGTGGTCCGCTCGACGGTAAAGGGAGAGAAGACGCCGGAATTGGTGCTCCCATACCACCGGAGGCGATTGGATCCCGGATACAGAGCGAGTTCCGAAATCCGGAACAGCGATGAGGGGTCGAGGGGATCGGTGCCGGCGAAATACTCCTGCCAGGTCGGCAGACCGTCACCGTCGGGATCTTCCGTCTCGGCTCGGTCATAGTCGTTGGTATACCCGATCGTGGCGATGAGCCAAGAGACCGAGACCCCTCGGGCGGTATTCGAGGGGGCGATGGTCAGCTCAAGGGTTGCCATAGGGCTGTCATTCCAACCATCGGTGGCGTCGTAGACGAGCACGACGGTGCCGGTGTACGTCGAAGGAGGCGTCCAGACCCAGAAGGGCGGCGTTCCGGTGACGATTCCCCAGGCTGGCCAGTCATGAAGGGCAAAGGCAAGGGGATCTCCATCGGGATCTTCGCCCGCTCCGGAAAAGGGCACGGAATGCCCCATCAGAGCGACGAAGAACCGATTGGACACCGCAGGCGGCCGATTGATCTGGCCGTTGGCTTCGATCCGGAGTCTGGCGGCCACACTGAGATTGGTGAAACAGCCGCTCCTGACGGTTTCGCGGCGGGCCCGCCGAACCCCATAGAGGCGGGCGGTTCCTGATGTCCAAGAATCGGAAAAAGAGGTCGAAGGCCAGAGCCCGGCATGGAGCGGCGTGAACGCGCGCTCGCCGGCCAAGAGGCGACCGATCACATAGCCGACCGTATGTCCCGGTTCAGGATCCTCCCATGAAAGGGTCGCCACCGTCCCGCTGATCGAAGCCGAAAGGGCAAGCGGAGGGGTAGGATACCGAAGCCGAATCGTCGGATCGCCCATGAGCGCGGCATGAGGTCCCGAACTGAAGACCTGATCTTCGTAGTTCGAGTACGAGGGGCGGTGAAGCAAGAGAAAGGCTGCGCCCATCGGTTCGCCGAGGTCCATCGGATGGGTGAACCATTTGGGACGTCCCGCCCAGACGCAGGTGAGCGCATCGGGCATGGAGGCGATCGCCGCTCGCAGGAGGTTGTTGGGGACGTCCCAGTCGCCGAAATAACTGCCGAGCAACATGGTAAAGACGGAACGAACCGCCCCCGTCGCGAAATCATGGACCGACGCCACCCCGCTGCAGTTGGTGAAGTTGCCCGGTCCACATCCATAGGCCCCCATCCAAGCATTGGTACGAAGCAGGGGAAACCAGGACGTCGCGGTGACCTCGTTGGAACCGAAAAATAGTCCAAAATCCCTAAACCCGACTTGAGCAAACGCTTCAGGGAACGTCGGGAAGTTGTCTTTGACGAGTCCCCGTGACGGAACGTTTCCCGGTCGGTTTCGAAAACGACGAGATTTGGCGAGATACTGGCGAATCAGTTCTCGTTCGGATTGTTGAAAAGCCGGCAAATGGGCGAAATCCACTCGACCGACCATGAGTTCCACATCGTACTCATCGAACCAAGTGACATCGTATTTGCCGTCGCCAGGCCGGTTGAAGAGGCGAGGGCCACTGTTCGAGGGGGTCGTGATGAGATCCGGCCAAGGGCCATTCATGTCGCCATAAAACGCATCCGCCGGCCACGCGCCGCGGTGATTGTTCGTGTGGCCGTCCGGGCAGGCATCCCCGGAGTAGGGTACAGGCACATGGCCAAGGAGAAAGACGGCTCGGCATGATGTCGTGTTTTCCAGCCACACCTCTCGGATGGACTCATAGACGGAGGTGACCCCTGCGGCCCACCCCGGGTCATTCCATTCTAGGCGGGGCGCGGAACGGAGGACGACCTCCCACCCGTCGCCGATCAGATCGTTTTGCAGACGGGAGATTTCCACGGGAAGTGATGCGAACAAGTTGCTTTCGACCACCAGAACGACGATCCCGCGTTGAGGGATGGGAGGACGCTCATGACTGGCGAGGAGGAACCCCCAGGCATTGGTGGTGGCGTCGAGTCGAGTGACCTTGTATTCGTAAACGGCGCCGGGGAGGACGTTGGTGTCCGTGTATCCGGAAAGGGCCGGATTGGTCAGAATGGTCAGGGTGGTCCACTCCTCCGCGAGTCCGCTTTTCCTCTGGACGAGCCAGTTGGTGGGTTGTCCCTCGATGGTCCAGCGGAGATAAAGGCCGGGAGGATCGTTGGTCCATTCGGCGGAGAGGGGAACGACGCGGAGGCGGGCCGGTTCCGCAGCGCAAAGGGGCGAAAAGGCACCTCCGGCGATCGTGAAAATGACCATTAGACGATAGCCCCTCATGGAGCCCATGCCTCCTTATTCAAAGAATATCATTCCGGGTAGGGAATTGTCACCCGGCCATAGGGGGGCCGGCGGGGTTGACCGCAATACCCTTGCGCTTGTATTGGATGGGATTAGCCGTTAGGATACCCGCTCTTTGCTGGAGAAAGCACCTGCTTATGGATGGGATCGGCATCGTCGCTGGACTTTTTGCGGCGCTCTTTCAGGCCCTTTCGTATCCGGCCTCCCGTTGGTTCGTCCGCCGGGAGGGAGGATCGCCCCGCGTGTTGTTGGGTCTTTCGCATCTCTGGATGGGTGTTGGCGCTCTGGCGCTTGGCCTCTGGGTCGGTTTTTCGGGACTTCGCGACATTCCCTCGTATATGGGACCGCTCCTTGGCGCCTCTGGCTTTTACCTCATTGGCCAGATGGGTCTGTTTGCCGCTCTCGAACGGACCGAAGCGTCGGACATTGCGCCACTGCTGGGATTGAAAGTCATCGTCCTGGCGGCCCTCAGTGCCGTCTTCTTGGGGGCACGTTTTTCGTGGGCTCAGTGGGGTTCGGTGGGATTGAGCGTGGCGGCCGTTCTTCTGCTCTGGGAACGGAAGGGACGTATCCCGTCTGGGGTATGGGCGGCCGTGGCTGTGGCGGTTGTGGGCTATTCGCTCTCCGATCTCAGCATCAAAGCCCTTGTCCAAAGGCTTTCGGTCCTCTACGGGGCCCGTGCTGCGATCGCGGGCGTGGCCGCCTCCTACATGCTCAGTGCGGTGATCGGACCATTCTGGCTGGGCCGGGACATCCGGAAGCGCCCAGGCGTGGTGTGGGCGGCGCTTCCCTTCTCGATCTTCTGGTTTATGGGCATGATCTTTCTCTATATCGCCTTCGACCGAGCGGGTGTTGTGCTCGGCAATATTCTGCAATCCACGCGAGGGTTGATAGCCGTGGGGCTGGGAGTCCTGTTAGCGCGGATGGGGCTGGATATCGTCGAGAGCCGACAAGCGGCCGCCGTGACCGGGCGGCGTGTGGCGGCCGCCGCAACGATGAGCGCTGCGATCGCCCTCTATTTTTTCTGAAATCAGCCCGGCAAAAGAGATCAGACCTTGATGGCCTGGTAGATGAAGGCCAGGACGAAGAGGGCCACGGTCTCGATCACGCCGAGGGCCATAAAGTAGTTCGCTGTCCCTTGGCCGGTTTCAGCCAGCGCATCGGCTGCGGCCGCGCCGGCGCGGCCCTGCAACCACGCGGAGGCGCCCATGGCGATGCCGCCGAAAAGACCGGCCCCCAGAAGTCCGGCCCAATAGGCTCCTGCGGCGGCCGCATTCAGAATGAACAACATCACAATGAAGCCGTAAATGGTCTGCGAAAGCGGGGCGCCGATGAACGCCACCAGCATAAATGGTGCCAATTTGTTTTGGGCGTAACATTTTTTCCACGAGCCGATGGCCGCAAGCGCCGCCACACCGCTGCCCAGCGCGGAGCCCAGGGCCGATAGACCCAGAACGGCTGCCGCGCCAATTTTGCTGATCGAAACGATTTCTTCTGGTGTCATGAGGGAGTCCTTTGGTTAGGGATTCAGCGACTCGGATGGTATTTCCTTCCGAAAAGGGGAGTAGGGGCGACCCAACCACTGAATGCCCATGTGCGTCGAGAATTCGAGCGCATTCAGTCGGAGGCCATGGACAAGGACCGCGAGCGAGGCCAACATGAGGTTGAGGGCGTGGACGAAGAAAAGAATGACGCCGGCGCCGATCATGCCGCCCCACCCCAGCGGGCCGGATCCGAAGAGAATGCCATTGACCGCTTTGACGAGGACGACTGAGGCGGTGCTCACCAGATAGAGGCGGAGGTATGAGACCACATCGCCGAAATTGCCGATCAAACTGAGCGGAAGGGTTACCAGCGAAACGGCCTCCGCCCGCAGACGTTTGGGGGGGACCGTGAAAAGAAGGATATAAAGCACGCTCAGGATGAGCAAACCGAAAAAGCCGGAGGGAAGGGCGACCCCGAGGACCAGAAAATTCGCCACGGCGTACATGGCCGCGCAGAGACCGATCCATCCCAGATGGGCGATGGCCTGCGGGCTTGGCAAAAGGCGGATCGCGTTCCAGGCGTGCGCGATGGAAAGGTGAGTGGCCCCGATAAGAAAACAGAAAGATTGAAGGGCGATCGGATCGGTCAGCATCGGCACTTTCATCCGCTCGACAAACGGGGGAAGAGGTTCGATCCCAAGATAATTTCCGCTCATCACGCCCCACAGGAATGTCGCGACCGACAGAATGCTGAGCAGTGGAATGACGTGTTCCGGGAGACGAGTGCGGCGTCGCTTCAGCACGAGGGTCAAGCCCAGAAACAGCAGCCCGTACACGGCATCGCCGATCAGCATGGCGACGAAGAGGGTGAAAAAGAGGAGGAAAACTGGGCTGACATCGGCCTCCCGGTAGCCGGGCAGGATGCCGATGAGTTTGAAGACAAGGTGAACGGGCCTGATCCAGGGGGGGTTCTGGATCAGGGTGGGGGGGTGATCCTCCGCGGCGGGCTCTTCGGCGAGCAGCCCCCATCCGTGGCGATGGGCCAGCCGTTGGAATTGCGGCACATCCCTTCGGGGCGCATATCCCTGAAGAAGAACAACGGGACCTTTTGCGCCCATCCCGGCCCGAGCATCTTCCCATTTCAGCCGTTCTTCGGCTTCGGCGAGGAAGGGGGCAAGACGCTCCGTAAGACGGGAGAGTTCGATCAGCCGTCCCTGGCGGTCATGGAGGGCGCCCTCGACCTCGGCCCTCTCGCGTCTCAGATCGTTCAGGGAGCGTTCCGGCAACGGGATGGCCGTCGCGCCACCGCACGTCGGTTCCTGAGACGCGATGAGCGCAAAATGATCGTAGCGGCCATCGGTAGCAAGGGGGATCTGGATCACGCCGTCGGGGATCTTCAGGCACGCGCGGACGGGGGCCCTGAAGAGACGCACAAAAATGTGATGGGATTCCAGGGTTCGAATCAGTGCAGGGTCGAAATGGCCGAGCGGTTCCAACACGCGAATCTGTTCGGCCAGCGCATGGCGGCGATTCTGCAGGTCCTGGATGGTCTGGAGGCATTGATCGGTCTCCTCCATGAGTCGCTCAGGGGTAATTCCTTCGTCCGAGGACAGGCTCTTGGCAGACGAGTGGCCCGGATGCTCCCGAACGATTCGGCTCAGGACGGCCTGAATCCGGCGGATGCGTTCGACGCGTCGGCGAGCCTGTTCCAAGGCGTCGCCCGCGGGCGGTTGCAAGGGATTCAAATGGAGCACGCCGGCGTTCTGAAGCGCGTGAAGGGTGGCCGCCTGATCTGCGGCCAGCGCCAGAACCGTGATTTTGGACATGGGAACGATCATGTCCCCGCCGCTCCCTGGGTTGCTTTTTTGGCTGCTTTTCCACGGGCGATGTCGGCCGTGAGCAGATCCCCCAGGTACACCTTGATAATACGGATCGTCTCCTTGCACCGGGGAATCATGATTTTTTCGAAGAGATTGACCCGCTGGCTGGTGATGCGGAGCTCTTCCGACAGGTGGCGGATTTGCGCCTCCAGAATGGCCTGCCGGGCCCGCCGTTCCGTCAGTTGCGCGACGAGGGTGTAGGCCTCATCGTACCAGGCTGGCGTGGCAAACAGATCATGCTCCGGATCGGCGACAGTGAACGCATCCAGACGGGGAACCGCCACGCCAGCGATGTTGTCCTCTCCGAGCGCGACGGTCGCGGGTCCGGCGAACCGGTCGGAGGGGTCGGAGGCTTCGCTGAACAGGGCCAACCAGGATGCGGCCTGGCGCTTCAGCGCGGCGGCCTCCTCGCGCGTGCGGACCAGCGCCTGTTCGACATGCTGGACTTCCAACTGGAGTTGCTGCTTCTTCAATTGAAGCATGGGCAGATAGCGCTGGTAGCGCCGAAGGGCATCGCGCTGATTCTTCAGTTCGATCTTGGTTTTTTTGATCTGCGCCATGGTCTCTCAGGCGGTTTTCCGCGGCCAGAATTTCTCCACCATCTGCGTCGGAATGCCGGTTTCGATCGGTTCGAAGCAGTCGGCGAGAATCTGCCATCCGAGATCGAGCGCGGCTTCGAGCGGAATGTTGACGGCCAGATCCATCATCTGCTTTTCGAACTGTTCGCCGTATTTGAGCAGCTTCCGGTCCCAAGCGCTCAGCCGGAACCCCATGGACTCCTTTTCGAGGGTTTCACGATAAGCGGCATAGAGTTGGATCATCGTATTCATGATGGTCCGGTGATCCTCTCGTGTCTTGCCGTTGACGAGCTGTTTGAGCCGGCTGAGCGAACCGAAGGGTTCAATACGGCCGTTGCGGAGGTAGAACTGTCCTTCGGTGATATAGCCCGTGTTATCCGGAACGGGATGCGTCACGTCATCCCCGGGCATGGTGGTCACGGCGAGAATCGTGATGGAGCCCGCCGTGTCAAAATCCACCGCCTTTTCGTAGCGAGCCGCCAGCTGGCTGTACAGATCGCCGGGGTACCCCCGGTTCGAAGGGATCTGTTCCATGGTGATGGCGATCTCCTTGAGCGCATCGGCATAGTTGGTCATGTCGGTCAACAGGACCAGTACCCGCCGGCCTTCGAGCGCGAACTGTTCGGCGACGGCGAGGCTGATATCGGGCACGAGAAGACACTCGACGATGGGGTCAGAGGCGGTATGGACGAAGAGAACGGCGCGGGAGAGGGCGCCGCTCTCCTCGAGCGTATCCCGGAAAAAGAGATAGTCGTCGTGTTTGAGGCCCATCCCCCCTAGGATGATGACATCCACTTCCGCCTGCAACGCCAGGCGGGCGAGAAGAGGGTTGTACGGTTCGCCAGCGCGGGCGAAAATCGGCAGCTTCTGCGATTCGACCAGCGTGTTGAAGACGTCAATCATCGGGATGCCGGTGCGGACCATCCGGCGGGGAATGATGCGCTTGGCGGGGTTGACGGGCGGTCCGCCGATTTCGACCAAGGGTCCATCCGGAATTGGGCCGTTGTCCCGCGGTTCCATGCCGCCGGTAAAGACTCGGCCCAGCAGGTCGGCCGTGAAAGGGACCTGCATGGGGTGGCCCAGGAAGCGGACGCGGGCATCGGTGGCAATGCCGCGGGATCCGGCAAACACCTGAATGGCGACGTGGCGGTTGTGGAGGCGAATGACCTGGCCGAGCGAGGTGCCGCGTCGGGATCGGATTTCGGCCAGTTCGCGGTATCGGACGCCCTCGGCCTGTACGTAAATCACGTTCCCGGTGATGTTGTCCACGCGCGTGCAGACTTTATCCATGACGGGCGGCCTCCTTCAGGAGGGATTCGATTTCGTGCTGAATCGCCGCGAAGGCGGGATCCTCCATCGGGACCCGGTTCCAGTCCCGCACCTTCTGCGTTAGGCGGTGGAAGAAGGTGCGGGCCGCATCGTTCGAATCGAAGACCATGGGCGTTTTGAGGATGGTGTAGAGTACGGCAAAGACGTGCCGCTGACGGTCGGCCGGGGTCGCGGCGTCCACCTCGTGAAACGCATCCTGCTGAAGATAGGTATTGTCGAGAAATTCGGCCTTCAGGTAGGTGACAAACTCCTCCTGGTTGACCCCCTCTTCGCCCACCACCTTCATCATCTGGTGGATTTCCTGGCCTTTGCGTAGGATGTTCCGCGCTTCGGCCGACTGCTGGGCGTCAATCACGGGGGGATAGACACTCCAACTGTCCAGGGGGTCAATGGCGGGGTAACGACGGGCATCGGATCGGGCCCGGGAAAGACCGTGAAAGGCGCCGACCACCTTCAGCGTCGCCTGGGTGACGGGTTCATCGAAGTTGCCGCCGGCTGGGCTGACCGTGCCCCCGATGGTGATGGAGCCCGTGGAGCCATCCTTGAGCCGGACGAGGCCGCCGCGCTCGTAAAAGGCCGCAATGACCGATTCCAGGTAGGCGGGAAACGCCTCCTCGCCCGGAATCTCTTCGAGCCGCCCAGAGATTTCGCGAAGCGCCTGAGCCCAGCGGGAGGTCGAGTCGGCCAGCAACAGAACATTCAGCCCCATCTGGCGGTAGTACTCGGCAAGGGTGACGGCCGTATAGACGGAGGCTTCCCGCGCCGCGACCGGCATCGAACTCGTGTTGCAGATAATAACCGTCCGCTCCATCAAGGTTCGACCGGTCCGCGGGTCCTGGAGATGGGGAAATTCGCGGAGCGTTTCAACGACCTCGCCAGCGCGTTCCCCACAGGCGGCGATGATTACGACATCCACCTCGGCGTATCGAGAGGTGATCTGCTGAAGAACGGTTTTCCCAGCGCCGAAGGGACCGGGAATGCAGTAGGTGCCGCCGCGAGCGACGGGGAAGAAGGAGTCAATCAGGCGAACCTTGGTCACCAGGGGTTCGGTCGGCCGGAGACGTTCCACGTAGGCCCGGATGGGAATCTTCACCGGCCAGCGTTGGATCATCGAAACGGGGCGGGTCCGCCCATCCTCCAGCGTCACTTGCGCGATAACCTCGCCGGCGGGGTGCAAGCCCGCTTCGGCAATGGCGGTGACGGTGGCTGTCCCCGACACGTCGAAAGGGACCATGATCCGGTGCTGAAAGATTCCTTCTGGCACTGTGCCCAGCGTTTCTCCGGCGGTCAGGCGGTCACCCACGCGCGCGACCGGCGTGAACGGCCATGGCGTCTTGGGGTCGAGCGCGTCGAGATAGACGCCGCGTTGAAGGAAAAAGCCGCATCGTTCGGCCAGCCGGGGGAGGGGATTCTGGAGGCCGTCGTAGATTTGACCCAGCAGGCCGGGCCCCAGCTGGGCGGAAAGCAGATGGCCCGTAAACTCGACGAGATCCCCGACCGCCAGGCCGGTGGTATCCTCGAAAACCTGAAGGTCGGCGCGGTTGGCCCGGACACGGACCACTTCGGCCATGAGTCGCTTCTCGCCCAGCCGGGCGAATGCGACTTCGTTTTGCCCGACGGGCCCCTCGAACAGGACCGTAATGAGGTTGCCGTTGACGGCGGTAATGGTGCCGGTGGTTGCACTCATGCAGAAGTTCCTGAAAGACGCGTCAGAGGGGTGCTTTGAAGAAGGTGTTCGACCTCGCGGTCGAGGACGGCTTCCCCGACGTCCGGGCGCAGAGCCGCCCATCGAACCACCAGCCGAAGCTTGAGCGCATAGGCGAAGAGGGATTCCAACGTGAAGGGATCGGGACCCGCCAGTTCGTCGAGAAGCCTCCAGCGGGCACGATCGAAACGCCGCTCGCGTTCCATAGGGTTGGGTGCCTGAAAGGCCTCTTCGACGGCGGCTCGAATGTCCAGGCGGACAGTCCCCTCCACCGGGCGCAGGAAGGGATCGGGCAGGCGCTTGAGCCGCTGAGCGCGAACGAGGACAATGGCGTTCCGCATTTGGGTATCAAGAGAACGCCAGGCCAGGGCAAACGGGTGGTTCGCCCGCTGCCCCCCTGTGCTCAGAAGATCCCGCAGAATCTCGGCCTCGGCCGGGGAGAGATGCGGGAGCGCCCGGGCCAGGAGATCCTCCGGTTGAAGCGGGGGGGGATTCCCAAGGGTCAGGAAGGGGAGAGAGGCAAGAAGATAGGTGAGGCTCATGACGCGGGAGGTTTCGTCTCCTGGCGGACGGCCTGGGCAGCCGTCTGGACGATCTCGGCTAGGTGGGGCCGCAGCAGACGCCCCAGGGCCTCGGCAATAGCCGGTGGAGTGAAATCGAGTTCCACATGCTCCTCCCGCCGGACCACCTTGAAGCCCCGCGAGAGGACGGGATCGGCATGGATGAGCAGTCCCTTTTCGGCGGCGCTCTGCATGTCCTGAAGCAGGGTATGGCGAAGGGTTTGGAGCGCCTCCGGCGACAGATGGATTTCCCCATGACGTCCGGTCGTTTCAGCGGAAAGCCATTCCTTGATTGTCGTCCGGATAAGTTCGTGCATCGCTTCTGGCGCCAGGGCCTTCTCGACATTTTGCCGGAGGAGGATTTCGAAATAGCGAAGGGTCGCAGCCTGGATGGTCAACAGCAGGTCGCGAGCGGCTAGTTCGAGCGTTCTTCGCCCACGCTCCACCGACGCGGCGGCATCGCGGGACGCCTGCTGGCGAAGCGTTTCGGCTTCCCGCCGTGCGTTTTCTCGAATTTGATCCGCTTCGATGCGGGCCTTCTGAAGGAGGGCATGCGCCTGTTGCTGAGCCTTGGCGATGCCCTCCGCCTGGATGCGTTCAAGGAGCGGTTGCAGAGGGTCGGACATGGTGAACGTTCCGGGATCGTCGGTTGAAAAAATACGCGCCATGTTACCAGAAGAATGGTTTCCGGGCAAGGTCCAAATCGTCAGAACTCCTATAGCGGCCCGCAACAGGGGATATCCGGGAGGGGCGAATTTCTGGCAAAACGGCTTGTGAGGGCGGGTTGGGTCTGCTAAGGTTCGCTTTAGACACGATGAACCGCCGCGTCCTCGAGTGGTTACAGGGGGAAATCCAAAGCTGGGAACGCGAGGGGCTCCTCTCGCCAGAACAGGCTTCCTGGCTGCGTCGCCGTTATCATCCCGGCGAATGCCGCCCCCTGATCCCCCTTCTGCTTTCCATTTTTGGCGGACTTCTCATCGGGTTGGGGGTTGTCCTTCTCCTGGCGCACAACTGGGATCAGATCCCCCGATGGGGCCGGCTGGTCGTGGCCTATCTGCCGCTGATGGCGGCCATCGTGATCGCCGCCCGGGTGGTGGTGGGGTCTAGGCATGTCACAGTTGCGGCACAGGAAAGCGCCGGCCTATTTCTTTTTCTGACCATGGGGGCGACGCTCTCGTTGGTGGCGCAGAGCTACCACATTGGCGGATCCTTCCGCCATCTTCTGCTCCTCTGGATGGGGTTGGCCCTGCTCACCATCTATGCGCTCGACGCGACGGCGCCCGCCTTACTCTATCTCATCGGGATCACGGTGTGGACCATACTTCAGCGTAGCGAAGAGGCACTCCCCTATGGCTACTGGGGGCTGCTGGCGGCTCTTCTGCCTTACGGTATGATGCTGATTCGAGGGAAGGACCGCCGGGCGGTCTGGCTCTCGTGGGGTCTTGGAACTTCCGCTTCCGTGGCGCTGGGTTTTTCTTTGCAGGGGGAGGGACCCATGCCATGGCTTTTGGGATATCTCCTCTTTTTCGCCATCCTGATGATGAGCTTTGCTGCCCCGGCAACGTCAGAATCGAATCTGTCGTTGTCCCCCGATTGGGCATGGCCGCTTTTCTTTCTCGGGGCGAGCGGTTTGGGTGGGGTGGGGTGGATGCTCGCCTTCTCGTCTGTGTGGGAGGAGACCACCGCTTCGGAATTCTGGGATCCCGATATTTCCCGATTCGACCGCGTTATGGGGGCGCTTTTCCTTTTTCTACTGGTTCTGGGGGCCGCGGTGACGATCGTCAAAGTCTGGCGGCGGTCCGACTGGCCGATCCGGTTGGGCGGACTCTTCTCCTTGCTGACGATCCTACTGGTCGAACTTCATCTTCAGTACGAGGCACCGGCGCTCATCGTGGCGGTCGTCAACCTTTTCTTGGTCGGATGGTCGGCGGCCATCGTGGGGGGTGCTGTTCGAAGGCTTCGAACGGGACTTCTGAACGCGGGGCTGTTGCTCTTCTGCGCTCTGGTGGCGGCCCGATTCTTCGATGCCGACCTGAGTTATCTCGTCCGAGGAATCGTTTTTGTCGCGCTTGGAGTTCTTTTCCTGATCGTCAATCGCTGGATGGCCCGGCAACGGGGGGTCTCATGATTTCCTCCTGGCGCAAAATCCTTCTGGGTCTCGCGGCGACAGCGGCCTTGCTGGCCCCGCTGGGGATGATCGTTCGTTACGAGACCGTGCTTCGATTGGGTACACCCTTTCGTTTCCGGGCCCGTTTTGTGGATCCGGCGGACCCCTTCCGCGGCCGCTACGTGCAATTGCATTTCAACCTGACAGCCCCCCTTCCGAAAGCCTGGCCCTACGGTTCAAAGGAAACCGTGTACGCACGGCTGGGTCAGGACGAGCAGGGGTTTGCCGTGATCGAGGAACTCTCCTACACCCCCTGGCCGCCCTCGATCCCCTGGGTGGAGGCTCAACTCAGGGGGTTTAGCGATTACAGCAACCGGGTGATTCACGTCCAGGTTCCCTTTTCCCAATTTTACATGAACCAATGGAAAGCGCCCCGTGCGGAGAACGAATACCGTCAGCTTTCACAGAAAACGTCCTATATTTGGTGTGTGGTCCGGGTCTGGCGGGGCAAGGGCGTCATCGAGGATCTCTATTTCGAAGAGCGGCCGGTTCGCGAGTATCTGGAGGATCTTTCGAAAGCACCGACTGCCGACGCAAAGGAGTGACGGGATGATTTTGGACATCCGGGATAAGGGCGAGTGGTACGGGCGGATTCATCCGCGGCTGGCGGTTGGGTTTGCCCAGATACAACGGTCGGACCTGGCCACCCTGCCGGTCGGCCGGAATACGGTTCATACCTGGCTCCATGTGGATATCGTGAAAGGTCCTCTGATCCCCCGCGCCCAGAGCCGGGTGGAAGTTCATGCCCGTTATGTGGACATCCATGTTCCTATGGTCGGATCAGAAGAGGTGGGCTGGATGGAGGCCGGCCGGATGCGGATGCTCGACCGGCGGGTTCCGGAGAAAGACGCGGAACTCTTTTCCGATCCGTGCGACAGCTGGGTCGTTCTCAAACCGGGGTTTTTTGCCCTTTTCTGGCCCGGCGAGGGCCACGCCCCGATGGTTGGCGCGGGGGAGATCCACAAAGCGGTCATTAAAGTGGCGTTGACCGACTAATCCTCTCCGGGGAGCGGAGGCAGAATGGCCTCGTGCCGGGCTAGGAGCGCCCGGATTTCCTGCACGGGAATCTCGCGCGAAGGGCGATTCTGCTGTATCCCAAGCGCCGCCGCAGCACCGGCCGCCTGTCCCATGGCCATGCAGGAGGCCTGCACCCGAAGCCCCGAATGGGCCATCCGATCACTCGAAATGGAGCGACCCGCCACGAGCAGCCGGCGGGCGCCTTTGGGGACGAGAGCGCCGAAAGGGATTGTCGGGACCACGCCGTCAGGCAGAAAGCGATGATGGACGCCGTGATCGGTATGGAGATCTACGAAGTAAAAGGTGTAGGCCACGGCGTCGGGGAACAAACGGCCGGATAGATAATCGGCTTCGGTAATCCGAACTTCCCCTACAATGCGGGCCGTCTCCCGGACCGCGGTGTCGGCCGCGAGAAAATCGACGGTGGCATTCTCAGCGCCGGGCAGGGTGCGGATAAAGCGAAGGAGCCGGAGCACGGCGGCACGGCCCTTCAGATTGGCCTCGGTCTGCGTTTCAGAGGAGCTGGAGTCTGCGCCGGGGATATGCACGGCATTGCAACCATGGCCTTTCAGAAAATCGAGAAAAGGACGATCGGCATATGCAAAATCGCCTGGCTGGAGCATGCCGGTCTCTAGGGCGCGGCAATAGGCCGATTCGATGACGCCGACATCCAGAAGGGCCGGGTCATACCCTCCGAAACGGACGCGGATCGTCCCGGGTTGGCGGATTTCGGCGAACTCCACCGGAAAACCGGCCAGGCGGACGACATCGGCATCTCCCGTCGCATCCACGATCTCACGGGCGAACAGACGGCGGCGGACGTTCTTGCCGACGGTTTCCACCTCCCAACCGTCAGGTCGTGGGGTCACGGAGGCGACGGTTTCGTGATAATGGATATGGACGCCGGCCTTGAGGGATTCCTCTTCGGCGATCAGGGCGAAGACGAAGGGATTGATTCCGATGTGATGTTGCGGGCGGTGGGGGGGCGGATGGCGGAAATCGGGCATGGGAGAACCCACAACCGCCTTGGTTTTCACAATCAGTTCCCATCCGATGCCGGCAATGACCTGCCGCTCCCGGGTAAAAAAATGGGCTGGAGCGGCGACGCCGCCATTGGTGATCGTTCCGCCCAACTGACCGGTCCATTCGATCATGGTGGTTCGGACACCGGCGCGGGCCGCCTGAAGGGCAGCCACCACGCCGGCGGTTCCCCCGCCGGCGACCAGAACATCGGTTTCTTCGATCGCCGACCATTCAGACGAGGGCATTTCGCGCAATGACCTCACGATAAAAGTGGGCGCTCCGCTTGGGAATCCGTTCGAGCGTCCGGTAGTTGACGTAGAGAATGCCGAAGCGCCGGCTGTACCCCCACGCCCACTCGAAGTTGTCGAGCAGGCTCCAGAGGAAGTAGCCGCGCAGCGGCCAGCCTTCGGCGGCCGCCCTCGAGGCCCCGATCAGGTACTCTCGGAGATACATGACCCGGTCCAGATCTTCCACTTCCCCCTTGAGATTCAGCCGATCGTCCGCCGCGCAGCCGTTCTCGGTGATGTAGACTTCCGACACATTCCAGACCTCCTTGACCAGGCGCGGTGCCCAGTAGAGAAGTTGAGGGCCGAAATAGAGCCAGGGCATGTGCATGCGAGGATGCGACTCCGGCCAGGGAATGATTGAAAAGCCCTCGGGTTGAGAGAGATCGGCCTTGACCACGCTGGGGGAGTAAGCGTTGAGTCCCACGAAATCCAACGGAACGCCGATGGCGCGGAGATCCTCGTCCGTAAAACGGGGCGCGTCCGGTCCGCACTGGGCGAGGTAGGACTCAAGATAGCGACCCTCCAGAACGGCCGTCAAAAACGGGGCGTTCAGAACGCGGATCGCTTTCCGTGCCGCTTCGATGTGCTCCGCCGTTTCGATCACCGGAACGGGAATCTGGGCGTTTTCAGCCAGACCGACGCGGATCGGGCGGTTCGCATGGGAACGCAGGGCGGAGACCGCGAGGCCGTGGCCGAGAACGGCATGATGGCGTACCTGGTTCGCCTGCTGCGGGGGAAGGATCAGCGCCGGCGGAAACTGAGTCTGGCGATACCCCAGATCCGTGAAACACATAAACTCATTGATCGTGAACCAGTTCGTGATTCGATCCGAAAGGCGGCGCGCCATCAGCGCCGCGTAGTCGGCGAATCGAAGGGCGGTTTCCCGCGACTGCCAGCCGCCATATTTCTCCTGAAGGGCTTGAGGGAGATCCCAGTGGAACAGCGTGGGCCAGGGTTGAATCCCGGCCGCCAGCAGAGCGTCGGCCAGCCGCTCGTAGTAATCGAGCCCCTTGGGATTCGGCTTCCCTTCGCCGTCCGGAAGCACACGGGGCCAGGCGATGGAAAAGCGGTAGGCTTTGAGGCCGAGCCACTTCATCCATTCGATATCCTCGCGGTACCGGTGATACTGATCCACGGCTACGTCGCCGGTGTCGTCGTTGCGGATCCGGCCGGGCGAATGGCTGAAAACGTCCCAGATGGACCGGCCACGCCCGTCCTCCTGGGCCGCGCCTTCGACCTGGTAGGCGGCGGTGGCGCATCCCCACAAAAATCCCTCTGGAAAACGACGGTCCATAGTTTTTCCTCCGGATGAGATCGGTCGTGTGTGATCAGGTTTCATCCTCGTTTCGTTCCCATAGACCGGGAAGAAGGAGCAGCAGCAGAGCGGCTCCGCCCAGACGGGAGAGCCACAGCCTCCATTCCCCGACCGGGGCGTGATGGGCATGAGCGGACGACAACGGATGAACCCATTCCCCACGCCACAAGAGATCCGTTAGAAATCCGGCGAAAAGCGCGGCGATGGCGATGGCCAGCAGATAGAGGAGGGTGCCCCGGCGACCGATCCGCGTCCACAGGGTGGCGAGCGTGGCGGCATTAGTGGCCGGACCGGCGACCAGGAAGACGAGCGCGGATCCGGGCGAGAATCCCATGTGGAGAAAACTGAGCGCCAGCGGCAGGGATCCGGTCGAACAGACGTAGATGGGAAGCCCAACCGCCAGCATGACCATGTAGGAAAGGAGGCCCGAAGGGACGCGGCCTTGGAAAAAGCCGGGCGGAATCAGCACGGTGAGCAGAGCCGCAAGGAGGAGTCCGACAGCGAAGGGGCGCGCGATATCCCGAGGCAAAACAACGAAACCGTGGCGCCAGAGTTTCCGCCAGAAGGATTCCGTTGGGGCCGGTGTGTCCGTGGGCTGGCCGTGGATATCCTCCTCGGTCAGGGACGCCTCGTGGGGGTAGGTCCACTCGATGAAGAGACCGGCCAACACTCCGGAGAGTACGGCGGCGAGGATTCGAACGAAGGTGACGATGGGACCGAGAAGGGCCCAGGTGGCCACAATGCTGGTGACGCTGGTTTGAGGCGTCGCCGCCAGAAAGGCGGCCGTGGCGCCACGGCTTCCGCCCTGGCGGCGGATCGAGAGGCCCACCGGAATGACTCCGCAGGAACAAAGGGGAAGCGGAACACCGATCAAGGAGGCTTTCAGAATCTGCCCCAGCCCTGGCCGTCCCATATGCCGCCGGATCATGGCGGGCGTCAGCGCCGCGCGAAGAAGTCCCGCCATCAGAAATCCCAGAAGGAGGTAAGGGGACATCTCCTCCAGAAGGAGCCACGCCGCGCCCAGCACCTTTACCAGGGTGTCGAGAAAGGCATTCACGGCGTGTTGAAGAGGACGCTGATGCTTTCGCGATTATGGATCCGGCGGATGGCTTCACCGAACAGCGAGGCCACGGAGACGGTCCGGATCTTCGAGGGAAAGTGATCCTTCGGGTATTCAATCGAGTCCGTGACCATGAGCGAGGCGATAGGGCTGTTCTGGATTCGCTCGAGCGCGCCTTGGCTGAAGACGCCGTGCGTGACAGCCACATGCACTTCACGCGCCCCTTTCTCGAGAAGTTTGACAGCGACGTCGCAAAGGGTGCCTCCGGAAATCACGAAGTCATCCACGACCAGGGCCGTCTTGCCTTCGACACACCCGATGATCTCTTGAACGTCCGCTCGCTCGGTGTGATCCGTTCGCTCCTTGTCGCCGATGGCGAGCGGACATTTCAACGCGGAGGCGAACAGGCGGGCCTTTTTAGCAAATCCCACATCCGGAGAGACAACCACCAAGTTCTCGAGTTTCATCTGGCGGACGGCTTTGCAGAAGACCGGCATCGCGTAGAGGTCGTCCACCGGGATTTTGAAGAATCCCTGGATCTGAGGGGCATGGATATCGAGCGTGACGACGCGGTCCGCCCCGGCGGCCTCGATGGCGTCGGCGCAGACCCGCGCCCGAATTGAGACCCGGGGCTCGTCTTTCTTGTCGCCCTTCGCGTAGCTAAAGTAAGGCACGATCACCGTGATGGATTCGGCGCTGGCGCGGCGAAAGGCGTCAATCCAGAAGAGGAGCTCCATGAAGTTGTCGTTCACAGGGGCTCCGGTGGACTGAACGAGGTAGATGCGCCGTCCGCGGACGTTTTCCTTGATCCGGACGAAGAGGTTGCCCTCGGAAAAGCGGATCGTTTCGCTCTGGTTCTGCCGGACGCCGAGGTAATCGCAGATTTTCTGAGTCAGCTGCGGGCTGGCGCTGCCCGCAAAGATCATCATGCCGTCTCTGGTCATGGAACACCCTTTCGGTGGGAGGCGAGGGCAACACCCTAACGCAATTCGAACCAAAGATCAAGGTTATCCGAAAGACGGAGCTCCTGACGGCGACCGAACTGCCTTCTCAGCCCTCTGCTCAGGTGGTGGTTGTCGGGATCACTATTTACCGAAGAGAGATAACAGTCCCTGCGGCCTTCGGTTCAGGCAGTCCGAGAAGCCGGATGGCCGAGCCAGTGTTGGTGACTGTTACCCCCTCGTACCCAGGCGGGGCCTGGATTGTCCACTCGCTGGGATTGCCGGTGAACGTGCCGGTGTAGGTAATGATATCGGCCGTGGTCGGCCCTCGGCCAAGTTCCGTGATCACGAGGGTGAAGGGGGACACGATCGTCAGATTGCCCGTGACTTCCAGGAGGTCCGAGGTCGTCTTGCCTCTTTCCCATGACAATTTCGACCCGGCAGAGAAGGAGGTCGGACCGACGCGGAGGGTACCGATCCCGTTGTTGCCCGGCGCGACCGTCCCGCCGCTATTGACGATAACCGCTGCCACGGTGGTTCCTGTACCGCCCAGCGTGGCCGTGTTGGAGACGGCATAGGCGCCTACTGAACCCACGTGAGTGCCGTTGAGCAGAAGAGTACCTCCGTTGATAAAAGTCCCGCCGGTGTAAGTATTTGATCCGCCGAGCGTAAGCACCCCGGTACTCGCCATGGTCAGGGCTCCAATCCCCCCGCTGCTGATGTAATCCACGATGGAGGCGATGATCCGCGTGTTGCCGGTTCCTGAAATGGTAATCGTTCGAGTTTGGCCGGCCGTTCGCCGTTCAGCGAGGGAGAATAAGGGACCACTAAAGATGAGCCAATGATTGCTGGGAAGGTTGTTGGCGATGGTCCGCCTCGAGGCCGTCGAAGATGAATTGACTCGCCCTTGCCCATTGAATTCTATGCTGTGTTGACCTTCGAATGTGCATCCCGCGCTTGTTGTTTCTCCAAAGTCAACGGATTGGGCGAATGCATTTGAACCTGCCAGGTTCGTCTCGGATTTGAATAGGCCGGCATCGAAATTGAACAATCCGGTTCCCAGAGCATTGGGATGCCTGACGATCAAGGAACCGTCGCTGAGTGTGAATGTGCCTCGGAGATTGTCGCCTGCGGCACGTTCCAGTACCAGCGTTCCAGTTCCGCTCTTCGTAAAGGTTCGATTCGTCGAATCAGCATCCAGAGCGCCGAATATTACGGTCCCTCCGTTTATGGAGAGTGTTCGGTTGCCACCCCAAACGATCGCCCGACCGCTGAAACGTAATGTTCCTCCATTTCCGACAGAAAAAGATCCGTTTCCCGTCCCCGTGTAACCAATGGTGACATCCGGGAGGATGGTATTAGTTCCTCCCACATTGGCCGTGTCCGTGATGCCTCCATTTCCAAGGCGCAGCAGTTTACCGGTGCCGCCTAAGGTCCATCCACCATCGGTTTTCTGAAAAATGAGGCCGTTGATCGAACGATCGTCCGTTAGACTGGGTTGATACGGCGTGAAAGAAGCCGGAAATACCGCTTTGTCGGTTGCAAGACTGTCAGCGGGGGCGGTTCCACCGACCCAGTTTGCGTTGTTGGAAAAGACCGTGTCCGTATCCCCGTCCCACACGATATCCGCCGCCCAAGCGGTACCCGCCATAGCCAATTCCCCCGCCAATCTGACGAATCTCTTCTGCCCCCTGCTCATGACTTCTCCTCCTTTTGAACGGTCTGAACCCGATACTCTCTATTTTTTTCATATCGTTTGTATAAGTCAAGAAAAAAGTAACTGCTCAGGTAGCCGCCCTAAAGTGGGCGGCTACCTGAGCAGTTACGAAAAAAATAGCGATCCGGGGTTTCCGTGGAGGGGGTGAGATCTTTGGGAAAAGCCGCCGCTTGCCACCCGACCCGAACCGGGAGGAGATCGGCCAAGGGTGTCAGGACAACAGAATCGGAGCAGGAACCGGCCGCCAGTGGAGCTGGCCGTCTTCCCACGCCAGGACCTGATCCTCCCGGCGAACCCGATGCCAGTCGAACGCGGCCACGAGGTCTGACGGTCGGATCGGATCGAGCCGCTCCTGCAGGCCGGCGACGTGCGCCAGAAGTCCGCAGAGAACATCAGGTCGGTACACCCGCCGGAGCGTATCAGCGCCCACGGCGCCATGAAACTTAGCCATTTTATCCCCGCGCGGTTCGAGCAGCAGCAGATGGTGGCGACAGGTCGGAAGGGGATAGCCCAGCAGATGGAAGAGGGCCACCTGGACGGGCGTACAGGGGATCAGGTCCCGCCCGCGAACAATCCGAGTGACGCCCGACGCCCCATCATCGGCAACCACGGCGAGTGGGTAGGTGATGGAACCATCGCGGCGGCGGACGACCGGATCACCGATGTCCCGCCCAGGGCCGGGCGATAGATCCTCCCCGGATTCGTCGGTCAGCGCCCGATGAGCGCCCTCCAGATTGCATCGGATGTTGTCGAGCGACGTACGCCAGTCGGCCAAGGGACGTTGCCGGCAGTAGCCGGGATAGGGGATGGATCCGTCAGGAAGGATCACCCCGCTCCGGCGGAGTTCAGCCTTGGTGCAGGCGCATGGATAGAGACGGCCCAGCTCATGGAGCCGGTCCAGCGCGGCGTGATGCCGGGCCGTGAAGTTCGATTGAATATCGAGCTGGTCCCAATCCAAGCCAAACCAGCTCAAATCCTCCAGCAGACCTTGGCGCCATTGCTCCGTGGTGCGCTGGGGATCGATATCTTCGATTCTGAGAATGAACCGGGCACCGCGCGATCGGGCATCCAGCCAGGCCAGGAGGCCAGCCAGCAACGTTCCCGGATGAGCGCGTCCCGAGGCCGATGGGGCAAAACGACAGATCTCCATGGCCGGATACGGTAAGCGGTTCGGGGCCAAATGAAAAGACTCTTTCATCATCGGCCGCCTTGAGTTATAAATCCTCTGACGGGAGATGCGCATGCAGCAGCCGACGACAATCGCGGAAGCCCTCAAGCTACGGTTTCCCGAGCCGATCGTCCTTGTGGTGACACGGCGGATGGACGGGCGCGCGAATGTCATGGCGGTAGGATGGACCGGCATGGCCTCTGGGGATCCCCCCATGATCATGCTCGGCATTGATGCGGAGGCGTGGACCTATACGCTGGTCCGGGAAACCCGAGCGTTTGTCGTGGCCTTTCCCTCCGAGACCATGGGACACGCCGTCCTCCACGCCGGCTCCGTGCACGGCCACAAGCGCGACAAGTTGGCGGAGGCCGGACTCCAAACGGAGCCGGCCCGCTATGTCTTGGCTCCGCTGCTGAGCGATGCCGTGGCCAATTTCGAGTGCGAACTCGTCACCATCGTTCAGCCCGGAGATTGCCCTCTTATCTTCGGACGGATTGTGGCGGCGCACGTTCATCAGAATCGGGATCTCAAACGGCTCTATACGATCGGGCCGGGCCATTGTCTCGGCGGTGTCCGGGCAGTGCCAGAAACGATCGTCCGCCCGCCCCATGTGCCCCCCGATCCCTTTCTGCCGGAGACTCCTCAATCCACCGGGTGAGTTGGCCAATCTCTGGCGGGTGACGCCGGTTCCCTCCGCGAACACCCCTCCGTGAGTACCCATTAGACTTGATGATCCCCCCGGCATGACGGATAATTTTGAATGGTGTTTACGACAGTGAGGCCTATCGCCCACCGTATGGCCTGCTGGGCGGGTGTATGGGTTGGGCTTCTGGGAATAGGAGGTCTGCTGGCCGAAGGGCCGGTGACCCTCTCCGAGGTCTCCCAGGATCCCGTTTTGGCCGCCTCTCGCAAGCTGCCGCCGGCGCCAAAGGACCCTCACGCCTATGCCGAATGGTGCAACGCCCAGCTCTATCTTCGGAAAGCCCGCTTTTACCGGGAACATCGCGACACCCTCTTTTTTGCCGAATCGGGTATTGCCCGGGAACTGGCCCATTTCGAGGATGCACTCAGCCGGCTGACATCCCCACCTCCTATCGAAACGCCGCTCGGCCTCCGCGAGGAGGGATATTACGCCGACAACGACAACTCCTTCCAACCGTTCCTCCGCTATGTGCCGTATGAAAAACCTCGCCGGCCGGGACGGCCGCTGATCGTCTTTCTTCACGGCTATTCGCCGGCCCTCAATCTGATCAACTGCGCCTCCCTTCCCTATAGTCTGATGGCCTTTGCCCAAGCGGAAGATTGGCTGGTAGCGGCGCCGTTCGGACGCGGCAACACCGACTTTCAGGGTATCGGAGAACAGGATGTCCTTCGCGTCGTCGAGGAGATGGCCCGCCGTCATGGGGCGGATACCAACCGCGTGGTTCTAACAGGCCATTCTATGGGTGCCATGGGGGTGTGGACCATTGGCGCCCATTATCCCGACCGGTTCGCCGGCCTTCTGCCGGTGGCCGGACGAGGCGATTTCTATTTCTGGAAAAAGCGGCCGCCTGAAGAATGGCCCGAATGGCAACGCGTTCTGATTGATGCCGATTTCGGAGGCTCACTGGTCGAGAATCTGGCCCGGATCCCGATCTTCTGCGTCCACTGTTCCGACGACGATACCGTGCCGGTCGAGGAGGCGCGATTCATGGTCGAAAAGGTTCGCCGTGTCAATCCGGCGATAATCTATCGAGAAAAACCAGAGGGCGGCCATCTTATTTTCGAGGAGACCATGGCCGATCCCGATGTCCGACAGTGGCTTTGCTCGCTCACAACGACGGCACCGGCTCCCCCTCGCTATCAGGCTTGGCATCCCCGATACGCTCGGCCCGGCGCCCACCTTCCCGCCGGTCTTCCCCGGGGTCCCGTCAAAGCGGCCTTTCTCGACCCCTTTGTCTTCATTCTGGCCGGCGTTCCACCTTCCGCCGAAACTCGGGCGCGCTTTCAACGAGCGGTCCAGGACTGGTTCCGCTATGCTCAAGCCCCCCCTCGCCTCCGTGCCGAGAGTGCCGGCGATCCTCCGCCGGAAATACGCCACTGGAACCTCTTCCTCTTCGGGGAGCCGGAGCAGAGCCCCTGGATCCGCCGGGTTCTGGACGATTCTCCCGTCGGGATTGAACCGGAACACTTTGTCGTGGGCCGCCGTCGTTTTACCCGCTCCGGCCACGGCCTCTACCTTGTGAGGCCCAGCCCGTGGAACCCTCAACGGTTCGCCATTATCCAGTGCGGGCTTCCTTGGGGCCAGCGAATAGCCGACAACCACAAGTACGATTTTTTGCCCGACTACATCGTTTATTCTTCTGAACCCGGCTTCGAAGGTATGAACCAGCCGCTGGCTGCCGGCTTTTTCAACCCCGATTGGAAACTTCCATGAGATCCTTTCTAACTCTGACCCTCGTTCTTCTTTCCGCCCGGCTTGTGGGAGAGACTGCCCTCGAATTGCCCACAGCGACGATTGCCCATTTCGGAAACTTGAAAGTGCCGCTTCAGAGCGATCGGGCCGAACGGATTACCCTGGCCTTTGAAGCGACCAATGAAAACGCGCGGCTGGAACTCGAGTGGGATCGCGCCGGCGGACGGATTCGAGCGATCCAGGGGAGCGGGGCCTTTCCGCCCGGATTTCGCGACGCCATCCGATGGGAATCGATTCCGGCAGGCTTTCCTCTCGAAACCCTCAGAGCCGGCATCGTTCTGACGCTGAAATTTCGCCCGACCTATTGGGCCATTTTTGCCGGCAACCATCGCCTAGCCGAGATGCCGGCGCCGCTGGCGCTTCCACTCCGCGTGAGACTTCCCGCCGGAGCGAAGGCGGACGAGGACGAGGGAGGGATGCGCTTTCAACGCACCGATGAGATCCTCTTCACGGACAGTTTCATGCGGCCGGAGGACCCGGAGGATCCCCAGGCGGCCCTGGGCGAATGGCAGGTGGTTTCCGGTTCATGGAAGCTTCACACCGTCTCGGAGACGGCGCAGGAGCTTGGCCAAGTCAGAGGCGGCGGCCGCCGGATGCTGCAACCCGAGTTCAGTCCGAACTTCTACAGCCTGGCCGGCTGGGGAGCGCCGGCGGTTCTGATGGCCGGCTATCCTTTTTACGATGATTACTCCTTCGAAAGCGCCGTTCGCCTCGATCCGGGGGAGATGGGGCTGGTGTTCTATTACGACGAGACCAGCGCCACTGGCTGGGGCTTTACGGTGGAGGTGGACGAGGAGCCGTCGAAGGCCCGGTTATGGCTATGGCAAGGCGTCGTTACCAATCCCGCTCAGCGAACCGTTCTGGCAGCGGCGAGCGTGGAAACAGGGGCTGGCCAGTGGGCTCTTCTTCGCGTAACAATCGCGAACGACCGAGTTCAATGCTTTTTCGATCAGACGCTCGCCTTTAAACGGCGAATCGTGCTCCCCCCCGGCGGCGCATTCGCTCTGTTCGCACGATCGGAAAATCCCCTTCGCTTCGACGATATCCAAGTGCGATCCAACCACGACCTCCTTTTTGACCACGCCGCGGAGCTCCAACGGTGGTTGCGCCGACAGGAAGGCGACTGGTTCGGCCCCACGCGCTGGTGGCAACGGCGGCCGGATCCTGCGCTCCTGCGCGAGGTGACGGCCGCCGCTGCCGGTTCTCCACAGTGGATGGCCGTCGGATCCCCCTGGGCTTCCCTGGCGGTGGTCGAGGAGGAGTTCGAACCGGAACAGACCGATACATGGGCGGGTTTGTTGTGGGGGTGGACGGAAAAAGCAAACCCCTATTTCCGTTTTGTCCGTCAGTTGGAGCCCCGGAGCGAGCTTTTTCGACTGGAACGGATCGAAGGAGAAAAAGTGCAGGTGCTGGAGGAGTTCCGCGTGACCGCACCACCCGGAGAAACTCCTCCGCGCCGGGCTCGACTGATGTTGGACGCTACTCGACCCGGAGAATGGCGGCTCTACCGCGATGGGGTTTTGGTGCTGGTCCATCATGGCGCACCGGCTGCAATCGGGGCCTTTGGACCGTGGTCCGACGGGCAGGGCCGCGTGAAAGCGGGATTGCCGCGCCACCGGTCGGGCCGTGAAGATCTGTATCAGAATCGCTACGAGAAAAACGATCGGTTTGCAACGGATCCCTTTATGCGCCATTGGGCCTCTCCGGAAGGTCAGTGGCTGGAAGAGCGTGACAAGCGCATCTGGTACACCGGGGACTTTTTTGGTCGGTTTGCGCTCCGTATGCCCTATGTCAACGGTGGCGAAATCCATCTGGGAGTTCCGGAAGGCGCCTCCGAAGGGGAGTGGGTGGTAGTCCTGGGTGAGAATCGGGTGGCCCTTCGACGAGGAGGCGCTTCCGAGCAACGGACTGCGGCTTCGGAGGCGTCGGCAGAGGGTCTCGAACAGGACGACGGTCTCTCCTGGCTGACGGTGCAGTACGACGGCTATTGGCTGTGGGCCGAAAGCGGCGATCGAGTGCTGTTCAAGAAGGGACTCCTGAAACCCATTCGTGGGCGTCGTATCCGTGTGGCCGGTTACACGACCGAACAGCTCAAGCGCTCCCTGGTGGAACGATTTCTCTGCAAGGATTTCCTTTTTACGGAATCCCTCTACGAGTGGGAGATTCACGGGGGGAGGTGGGAGGTCATCAACCGATTCCAGTGCGATCCCCGGTGGTCTCACCTCAACGGGGAAAGCACGAATGGACCCGCCTTTCTCTGGGCCAAATATGAGCTGCAAGGCGACTTCTGCGTCGAAATGTACGCGGGGCAGCGGCATGGCTGGTATGACCGCTGCGGGGATCTGAATATGACCGTCCTCAACAACGGGCCAACCCCCGCGGAAGGTTATACGCTTTGTTCGACGGCATGGGATCCGGACCACTCGCAGCTCTACACGATCCTCTACCGAAACGGCCGGGAGATCGCCCGTTCCGATCAGTATCTGGTCCCCCGTCGCCGGGAAGGTAACCGCCGCCTTGGCTATGAACCACTCGTGGCTCCCGGGCGCGATGTTCATGGCGCCTGGTATTACCTCAAATTGCGCCGCATCGGCCGCCTCCTGGAATTCTATTTCGATAACGACCTTGTCTTTGCCGTGACCGATGAGGACCCGCTTCCCTCGGGCCGGGCCGGGATATGGACCTTCCTCAATTCTATGATGGTCGCCCGTGTGAAACTTTCCGCCGAAACCATTCGGCCGCGCAATGCCGTGATCCATCCGTTCAATCCGGACCTGCCGCCGGCGCCTGCATCCCAACCGCGACCGACGGGTGTTCTTCCCCTGCTCGCAGGCGGCCGACCTCTGGCACGGTGCGGGGAGACGGAGTGGCAGGCGGCGGATCCCGTCGGGCAGCTGGCCTTGGAATGGTCGGGGTCGGGAGAGAGCGGATCGTTCTTCCGGGCCATGGCCCGAAAGGGCGCCAGTTCGATGACGGTTCGTTCCACGCTTTCGGCTTTGCCGCTGGCGCGTTGCGCCGGCTGGCGGTTCGAAATGAAACGAACCGCCACGGCGCTTCTGGATTTCCACTTTTCGGTCGGCCGCGCTGGTTCGGACGGTCACTTTGTGCCCGAACGCCGTTTCGTCTATCGTCTCTCCGGCCCAGGTGGAGTGAAAGGCGGACCCGTCGAGGCGGGCGGCATCGCCCTGCCTCCCGTTTCTTCGTCGGTCTGGGCGGAGGCCGATGCCGGATGGACGCCCGTCACGGTCTGGATTCCTCGCGATCGCGTGGGACCGGGTGATGATCGGCTGGTGAGGGTGGAAGGATTCGGCCTGATGGGGCCGAGCGTTGAACTTCAGGGTGTGACTGGTAACCGGCCCGGGGATGGCTTCGCGGTGCGTCATTTTTCGGAGATCCTCTATAGTGAGGGTCCGATGCTGACGGCGTCGCCCGGCGTTCCTGAATTCGGTACCTTTTCCCTTGTGGATTGGAAGAGCGGAGCAGCGCTGGGCGAATGCCAGGGTCTGGCCGGCCTGCGCCAGTGGATCGCGGGACGTCAGGAGGCGGGGTTCACGGCGATTCTGATCCGCCACCTCGTGCGCGGCCGTTCGGAGGCCACAGTTCCCCTGGCCTGGATTCGGCTTCCGCCTGAACCTCCAGTCTCTTTCCAGTGGTCTGAAGAGGTCCCGGATGCTGTCCGAATGACGACAGGAGCGGACTATCCCGATCCGCGTTTTCTCACCGCCTCCCTGCGGTTTGGGGATATGGCGCTTCGGACCCGGACGTTGGATGTGGCCAGCCGGCTGGCACCGATTCCCAGGCAGGAAAAATGCCGGGGTGAGACACTCACAGTGACGCTTCGAGGCCAAAGCTGGGAGAAGCAGGGCGTCCTTGCCTGGAGGAAGGCTCTCAAGCGGGGAGCACCCGCCCTTATCCGGCTCGAAGGGAGCGTTCCCGCAATGCAGAATTTCGAAGCTCGCGAACCGCTGGACGACGAATCCGACCCGGCCACCGACGAACGGGCCCGACTGCTCTGGATCGGGGCGGATTTCGGCCGCTGCCTCGAAGTGCGCAATACGATGAGCGATAAACGGCTCCGCGCGGTGCTTCCCGCGGCCTTTTCGCTGGCCCGGCATCCGCTTTTCCAGTTCATCTACTGGAGTCAGGATCCCATGGCTCGCGTCTCCTTATCGCTCGGCGGCGGGCGGTTGGTCTTCCTCAGCGAACCTCATGGACAGGCCGTGCCCGTCCGGCTGGCAGAGCCGATTTTATCCGACGGCCAATGGCGGGCATGGCTGGGCCTGATCGCGGATGGCGCGGGGACACGCCCCTTTTCCACTCGCGCCTTGCTGGTTCAGGATCCCGAAATCGGATCGTTTCATCCCATTGATCAGACCGGTCTCTTCTCCTTCTGGCGCCTGGATGAGCTGGTGATCGGTCCGGCCGTTTCCTCCGTCAGACCTCTGACGGTCACGCCGTTCTATTTCGATTTCGAAGAGGGGATTGACGTCCGTGCGGCCGTCGGGGGGGGTCCACGGCCCTGGCTCTCCCGATCCGCCTCCGAGCGGAACGCCCTGGCCTGGCAAACGATAACCAATGGGACTCCCTACAGGCCGGATCTTTCGGCGCTCGAGGATGGCGTGCACCATCTCTTTCTCATGGCGCGGAATCGGCGTGGGGTCGAGTCACCGGTGACCGATATTCCGTTTCTTCTCGACCGCAAGCCCCTCCGCGTCTCGGCGGCGATCACCTCCACCGAGGGCGACCTCCGCAATCAGGCCGAATGGCGGATCATCTTCGGACATGAGGAGGGTGCGCCGGTGGATCCTGAATCCCTTCGTATCTTCTGCGACGAGCACGAGGTCGTGGCGGACGGGCAGAGCGGCCGTCTCACGATCCAGGCCGAGACCTCTGTGCTTTCGTTCACCTGGCCGTGGCTCTTCCGCCTCCCACTCAATCAGGCGACCAATGGACAGACCCTGAAACTATCGCTGCGGGGAGTCCAGGATGGGGCCGGCAACCGCTCGCCCAATGTGGTGACCGAGTGGCGGGTGGATTATGAACGCGACCGGGTGCCCCCCACGCTTCTTGCCGTTGAGATGCCCACCAATGTCTTTTGGCGAACGGCGTGGGAGATCCCCACGGAACGAAATCCCCTCTTTGCACCGCGGGGGCAGACCCAGCTGGCGGTGCAGCGCGCCACCAACGAGCCGGCCTATCTGATCGCCCGCGGGAACCGGGAATCGGGAGTTCTTCTCCGGTTCGAGAGCAATCCCTATTCGCTTGAGCGGTTTCCCTTTCTGGCCTTTCAAATGCGTCGGCCGCGGCTGGACGATGCCGACGATGACGAAACCATCACCTTGGCGATCGAGATGGCGAGCGGACAGACACTGACTCTTCCCCTGACCGCCCGAGGCGGCAAAAAGTGGGCCGGTATTCCCGAACCGCCGGTCTGGACAAGCAATCGGTGGACCACCTTGACCTTCACCCTGAGCGATCTGGTTCAGCTGCATCTGCCGCCCACCAACGAGTTGGGTCGGCTGGTCCGGGGATTGTCGTTGCGCGCCATTCAGAAGGAGGGTGAGGTGGTGTTTCATCTGCGAAGCCTCTACCTTTACGGGGCGGGCGGAGAAAAGGATGGCGTTCGGATTCAGGCGTACGATGCCAGCGGAATGGCACCCCCCTCCTGGACGTATGAAGACGGGAACGGAAATTCCCTCGGGTCGGGACGGCCTGAGTCGCGTGCTGGAGACAGCGTCTGGGTAATCGCGACGGTGACCGACAAGGCCGGGAATACGGCATGGCCGATCCAATTTCCCTTCTGGGGGACGCATCCCCCGGTCAAGCAGGAAGGAGCCCCTTGATATGGCGATCCGGGTTAAAGTTCCGCGGTTGAGCGAAAACGCCGATGAAGCCACTGTGACCGCCTGGTTCGCACGGGAAGGCGATCCGATCGTAAAGGGACGTCCGCTTGTCGAATTGACAACCGACAAGGCGGCATTCGAGATCGAAGCGCCGGCCAATGGCCATCTGCTTCGAATCTATGCTAAAGAAAAGAGCATCGTTCCGACGGGCTTCGTGCTCGGTGTGATCGGTCGACCGGGCGAGCGCGTGCCGGAGACGGAGATCGAACGCGCGAACGCCCGCCTGACCGCTAGCGGTGAAGGCCGGGCGGGCGTCGCGGGAGGGGTGTCCTCGCGTGCCCCGGCCTCGGACGCCGTTTCCCGCGGCACGAACGTCACCTCCCCACTTCGGGCGACCCCGGCCGCCAGACGGTTGGCGCGTGAACTCGGCGTGGATCTGGCGGAGTTGGCGCGGCAGACCCAAGGAGGTGTGATCACGGAAAGCATGGTGCGCGAATGGAAACGCAAACACT
>Ga0308417_1000306_pt1 | contig 36325 bp, 26 predicted proteins | sample HotsprSampleOS65_FD_203528 | JGI IMG/M metagenome (GOLD analysis project Ga0308417, IMG submission 203528) | Hot spring phototrophic mat microbial communities from Octopus Spring, Yellowstone National Park, Wyoming, United States - 20090730_OS65 ...
AAGCTGTTCAGATCACACCATTGTGCCAGGAGGCCTTCGCTCGCGCTAGCGCCATAAAGCGCGCTGTGACAATGACTTACGAACAATCTTAAGTTGATGGCATTGGGCGAGGACGCCCGTGCTACTACGAGCCGGCGGGCTTTCCGTAGCACGGGCATCTTGCCCGTGCCCTGGAGTTTGGCATTTTCATAGTGTGGAGACTCTGCCCCGATGGCCAGCACGGGCGAGAACGGCCGTGCTACGTCGTGCGCCGGCGCGATCTCGGACCGCCGGCCGCAGAAACGGTCACGCGCCCGCCGTCTGCCAGAACCGAGTGTGCCCGGACTTGCGGCAGACTCCCGCCGCCCTTCCCCGGAAAAATCAGCGCGCTGCCAAAGGCAGCAAAAGCGCGGACCGCCAGTCGCAAATCGCAGGGCTTTGGCTATCATCCCCGTGCCAGGGCAGAAAGTGAACCATGTCTCTTCCCAGCCGTCTGAGCACCGGCCTGCGCGGACTGGACGACATCCTCGACGGGCTGCGTCCCGGCGACAACGTCGTCTGGAGCGTCGACCGCCTGGAGGACTACAAGGATTTCGCCCGCGCGTTCGTCCAACAGGCCCTGCGCGACGGTCGGCGCGTCGTGTACATGCGCTTCGGCCGGCACGCGCCGCTGATTGACAACGAACCGCGCATCGTCGTCTACGAGCTGGATGCGCTGCGGGGCTTCGAGTCCTTCGCCACGCGCATCCACGCCATCGCCACCCAGGAGGGCCAGGACGTCTTCTACGTCTTTGATTGCCTCTCCGACCTGCTGGGCGCGTGGGCCACCGACCTCATGGTCGGTAACTTCTTCCGCGTCACCTGCCCGTATCTGTTCGAGCTCAACACCGTGGCCTATTTCGCCCTCATGCAGGGCGCCCATTCCTTCAAGACCATCGACCGCATCCGCCAGACCACCCAGCTCCTACTGGATTTGCACTATGTCAACGGCCGGATTCACGTGCGGCCGCTGAAGGTGTGGAACCGGCGATCGCCGACGATGTTCCTCCAGCACGTGCGTCAGGATGGCAGCTTCGTCCCCATCGCCAACAGCGCCGACGCCACCCGCCTTTTCAACCACATGGCCCGCCACGGCGCCTACAGCGCCAAACGCCAGCTCGATCACTGGGACCTGCTTTTCCTCCAGGCCGAGGACCTGCGCCCGGACGACGGCGACATTCCCCGCCGCCAGGCCATGGTCGATCAAATCTGCCGGGTGATGATCGGCCGCGACGAGCGCATGCTCGCGCTGGCACGCCGTTTCTTCTCCCTGGACGACCTGCTGGAGATCAAGAGCCGCCTGGTGGGCACCGGCTTCATCGGCGGCAAGGCCGTCGGCATGCTCCTGGCCCGGGCCATCCTCCTGGCCGACGCCGAATTCGACTGGAAGCGGCGCCTGGAGCCCCACGACTCGTTCTACGTCGGCTCCGACGTCTTTCACGACTTCATCGTCCACAACGGCTGGTGGAAACTGTTCATGCGACACAAGACGCCCGATGGCTATTATCCGGCGGGCGCCGAACTGGGCCGCCTCATGCTGGAGGGAGAGTTTCCCGACGAAATCCGCCAGGAGCTGCATCAACTGCTCGAATACTTCGGGCAGTACCCGATCATTGTGCGCTCCAGCAGCCTGCTGGAGGACAGTTTCGGTAACGCCTTCGCGGGAAAGTACGAGAGTTGCTTCTGCGTCAACCAGGGTTCGCCCCAGGAACGCTACGAGGCGCTGGAGAATGCCATCCGCGCCATCTTCGCCAGTTCCATGAGCGAGGACGCCCTGGCCTACCGCCGCCAGCGCGGGCTGGATCAGGCCGAGGAGCAGATGGCCCTGCTGATCCAGCGCGTCTCCGGCTCCTATCGCAGGCACTATTACTTCCCGGAGCTGGCGGGAGTGGCCGCCTCCTGGAATGCCTTTGTCTGGTCCGAGCAGATCGATCCATCGGCCGGCATGGTGCGGCTCGTGCTGGGCATGGGCACGCGCGCTGTGGACCGCGTCGAGGATGATTACCCGCGCATGGTGGCCCTCGACAGGCCGCTGATGAAGCCTTACGGCGGCTTTGAGGACATGCGCCGTTTCTCGCAGCGTGACGTCGACGTTCTCAACATCGACGCCAATACCCCGCAGACCGTTTCCGTGCTCGCGCTGGCCGCCGAGGGCATCGACCTGCCCTTCAGCCGTTACGGCGTGCTCGATGCCCAGGCGACCCGCCTGATCCAGGAGCGGGGCGGAAAAGCCCAGGAGGCCTGGCTGCTGACCTTCGATCCCTTCCTCGCGGAAAGCGATTTCGTGCCGATCATGCGCCGCATGCTGCGGACTCTGCACGAGGCCTACGACTATCCCGTCGACGTCGAGTTCACCGTCAATTTCGCCGGCGACGGCACCATGCTCGTCAACGTCGTGCAGTGCCGGCCGCTGCAGACGCGCGGCCGCGGCATCAGCGTGGAGATGCCCGCCCGCGTGGCCGATGAAGACATCCTCTTCCGCAGCGAGGGCCACTTCATGGGTGGCAGCATCGCCCAGAAACTGGCCCGGATCATCTTCGTCGAGCCCGAGGGCGACGTCGAGCTTCCCCTGGGTCAGAAGTACGAAGTGGCCCGGCTGATCGGCCAGCTCAACCGGCTTACCGACCGCGCCCAGACCCCCACGCTTCTGATAGGACCCGGCCGCTGGGGAACTTCCACCCCCGCCCTGGGTGTGCCGGTTCGTTTCGCCGAGATCAACAACATGGCCGCCCTGGCGGAAGTCGCGTTCACGGCGGGCCAGCTCATGCCCGATCTTTCCTTCGGCACGCATTTCTTCCAGGACCTGGTCGAGACCGACATCTTCTACATTGCCCTCTTCCCCCAGCGGCGGGGCTGCCTCTTCAACCGCGCACTTCTGGAATCGCTGCCCAGCATAACCGCCCGCCTCCTGCCGGACGCGGCCGGCCTGGCCGGACTGCTCCGTGTGTATGACGTGCACGACCGGCAAATGATGCTGCTGGCAGACCTGGTCTCCCAGAGGCTGCTGTGCTGCCGCGTCCCTCAGGGGGCATCGCACCCGAAGAGCGGCTGAGACTGTTTCCGCGGCGCCGCCCCGCCGCTATTATCTGTGCCACTTCAGCAATGCCCCGCTCGGATGACCAATCAGCCGATGTGCTCGTGCTGGGATGCCACCCGGCCGCGTATCTGGCCGCCATGCTGCTGCGGCTCAAGGGGAATGTGCGCATCCTCCACAGCACGATCCCCGGCGAGCCTGTGGCCGATCGCCTCGTCCTGGTCAACCCGGCGTTTTTCGGTCTTCACCCGCTGATCGAGCCGCTTCGACGCAGGCTCGGCGGCACCGCCATCTACGGTCTGCGTTTCCTGAGCAGCGACCCCCCTGCTGCATGCGAATACCGCAGCCGATCGACCGTGGGCCTGGTCGTGCATTTGAAACAGGTGCGAGAGGCCATGCAGCAGTTGGCCGAAGCGCAGGGAGTTTCGCTGATCGACGCAGATGACCTGGAACTGGAGGAAGTTGATGAACACGGTGTGCGGGTGAAGCTCGGTGAGCGGCGGTTGCGGGCCAGAGCATTGATCGTCGCCGGCCCACTGCCCCGTAACCCGCAGAGGCTCTTAAGCATCCCTCAGGAGTGGGAAGCGGGCATTCTGCACCGTTACACCTGGGCACGGATACGCTCCGGGAACCTCGCCGAGCCGTGCAGTCGGCCGCTGGTGCCAATGTCCCTGGACCTCCAGGGCATCCTGGCGTGGGGGTGGCTCCTGCCCGGACCACGCGAGGCGCTGGCCGCGGTGATACAGCCGGCCGAATCGCTGCGGGAGCATCCGCCGGCTGCGGTGCTCGGGGCGTGGTTGCAACAGCTCCGCGCGCACGCGCTGCTGCACAAGGCGGACGATGTGGACAACGCCTCGATTCAGGGCCTGGACATGCCCCTGGCCGGCGCGCTGGCACACGAGGGCGTGGCGAACCGGACGCTGCTGATCGGTCCGGCCGGCGGCTTCTACTCCGCCAGCGGCGAGGATTTGTATCCCAACTGCTGGTCGGCCGTGTTCGCGGTCGATGCGATGAGGCGTGCCCTGAGCGAGCGGCATCTTCAGGATGGGCTTCAGCCGTATCGGCTGAAGTGGCGCACGACGCTTGGGGAATACCTGCGGGGCCCGCGTCAGAACCTTCGATTCCTGCTGCCCCTGGTCTATCGCAACCGGATCATGACCAACCGAATGGCGGAGGCGATTCTCATGGGGCGGAGCGTGGTTCGATAGCCGACCGCGCCAGAAAGGCTGGAGGATGTCGTTTATCTGGCAGTGCTCCCGCGTGCTCCTGGGCGGCTGGCGGCGGCTGAGGCGCTTGGCACGACCGCGAACAGTGCTCCCGCGTGCGCCGTCGCAGCCGCCGGAAGGTTGGCACAGGGCTTGCTCGGGCCACCGGCGGCCCCGGAGATACAGGACGATGGCTCTATTATTGGCAATCGGCGAAAACCGGGTAAGCTTCGCAGCGCATATTGACAAGGAGCTTTGGGAAGGGAAGATATAAGCTGGCAACCCAACGCAGTGGTGCCATTTGGTGTAAGAGTTGCGTCGGGACTGGTAAGTTGGGTCGGTTTTGCCGGGGACCGGCGGCAGCAGCTCTGCCGGCGTCTCGGATCCCCCAGGAAAGAGCGTGCCATGCGCGTTTTCATGCTAGGATGGGAGTTTCCGCCCTTTATCAGCGGTGGGCTGGGCACCGCCTGTTACGGTCTGACCAAGGCCATGAGCGCTCTGGGCCTGGATGTGATGTTCGTGCTGCCCCGGCCCGTGGCCACCCCTTTCTCCACACACGTCCGGCTGGTCAGCCCCAAGCCCGGCTCATCGCTGGCCGTGGCTTCCACCGAGTTCCGGCTGGATGAGTTCGAGAACGTCACGTTCCGAACCGTCAACGCCAGCATCACCAGCCCATACCAGACGCCCCAGCAGTATTCCAAGACCCTCAGCGAGAGCCGTCGCGAGGCCTCGGCCGTTGCGGTGACCACCACGACGACCATCGGAGCGGCTCAGCCGACCGCCCCCGCTGAGCCCCCACCCGCTTCGCCCTACGGCGGCGATCTGTTCGCCGAAGTTCACCGCTATGCCGCGCTGGCCGCCGAAATCGCCCGCGGCGAGTCCTTCGACGTCGTCCACGCTCACGACTGGATGACCTACCCGGCGGGTCTGGCCGTCGCCGGGCTCAAGGGCGTGCCCCTGGTCGTGCATGTTCACTCGACGGAGTTCGACCGCTCGGGGCAGAACGTCAACCAGCGCATCTACGACATCGAGCGGCGGGGCATGCATGGCGCCATCCGCGTCGTGGCCGTCAGCCATCTGACCAGGAACCTGTGCATCCACCACTACGGCGTCGACCCCAGCAAGGTCGAGGTCGTCTACAACGCCATCGACATCAACGGCAACGGCTTCGACGAGGAAAAATACCGCATCCATAAGGACGAGAAGATCGTCCTGTTCCTCGGCCGAATCACCATGCAGAAGGGCCCGGAGTACTTCCTGGCGGCCGCCAGGAAGGTGCTGGAGGTCATGGACAACGTGAAGTTCGTGATGGCCGGCTCCGGGGACATGATCCGGCGGATCGTGGAGATGGCGGCGGCCATGGGCATCGGGCACAAGGTGCTGTTCACGGGCTTCCTGCGCGGAGCAGACGTGGAGAAGGTCTTCAAACTGGCCGACCTTTACGTGATGCCGTCGGTCTCGGAGCCGTTCGGGATCGCCCCGCTGGAGGCGATGAGCCACGACGTGCCGGTGCTGATCAGCAAACAGTCTGGCGTGAGCGAAATCCTTACTCATGCCTTAAAAGTGGACTTCTGGGACATCAACGAGATGGCCAACAAGATCATCGCCGTGCTGCGCCATCCGCCGCTGGCCAGCACCCTGCGCCAGCACGGCGCCATCGACGTCCGCCGCCGCACGTGGGCCGATGCCGCCAAAGAATGCCAGAAAGTGTATGAGACGGCCGTGGGACTGATGGCAGCGAAGGCGTGAGGGGGCCCTCATGCGTTCAGTATGTGGATGGCCAGCACGGTGATGTCGGCCGGGGTGATGCCGCTGATGCGCAGGGCCTGGCCGAGGCTGCGCGGGGTGAACTTCGCCAGTTTCGTGCGCGCCTCGTTGCGCAGGCCGACCACGCTCGAGTAGTCCACCCAGTCGGGAATGAGCCTGCTCTCCAGTTGGGCCAAACGCTCGATCTGCCTCTGCTGACGCGCGATGTAGCCCTCGTACTTGACAGCGATCTCGATGCGGGCGCCGACATCCGCAGCGATGGCGGCGGCGGCCGGCAGCCTCGCGCTCAGCTCCGCCCAGGTAGCCTGGGGACGTCGCAGCCACTCGATGGCCGGCGACCCGTCGATGCGCGTCTGCTCCAGAAGCTGCATGGCGTACTGCTGCTGCGCCAGCATGCGCTGAAAGAGCTCCCAGCGGTGGTCGTCAACCAGGCCCAGCTCGCGCCCCATGGGGGTAAGGCGCACATCCGCGTTGTCGCTGCGCAGGTGCAGCCGGTGCTCGGCGCGGCTGGTGAACATGCGATAAGGCTCGGTCGGAGGCTTGGTCACCAGGTCATCGACCAGCACGCCGATGTACGCCTGATCGCGGCGCAGCACGAAATCGGCCGGTCTGCCGGCCGCATACCGCGCGGCGTTGATGCCGGCCACAAGCCCCTGTGCCGCCGCCTCCTCGTAGCCGCTGGTGCCGTTGATCTGCCCGGCGAGGAACAGACCGCGTATCGACTTGGTTTCCAGCGTCGAGCGGATTTGCGTCGGCCAGACCATGTCGTACTCGACCGCATAGCCATAGCGAAGGATGCGGGCGTTCTCCAGCCCCGGAATCAGCCGCACCATCTGCTCCTGCACGTCGGCGGGCAGGCTGGTGGAGATGCCGTTGCAGTAGATTTCGTCGGTGTCGAGGCCCTCGGGCTCCAGAAAAACGTGGTGGCTGGTCTTGTCGGCGAAGCGCACCACCTTGTCCTCGATGCTCGGACAATAGCGCGGGCCGACCGACTGAATCTGCCCCGAGTACATCGGCGCGCGGTGGAGGTTGGCGCGTATGAGGTCGTGAATCTTCGGGTTGGTGGCCGAGAGCCAGCAGCGGACCTGGGGAAGGGGAGGACGCCAGGGGATTTTTGATTTTCGATTTTCGATTTTTGATTGGGTCGTTTGGAGTGCTGAGTGCTGAGTGCTGAGTGCTGAGTGCTGAGCGCTGGGTTTTGAGTACTGGGCGACCTCTTGAGTCCTGACGCAAGTCGGCATTTGGATTTCGTCATTCGTCATTCCTTCGGGTTTCGGGCTTCCGGTTTCGTCATTGACCATCCCCACCGAACCCTGAACCCCGAACCCCGAACCCTCCCCATACTCATTGAGATACGAAAACGGCACTGGGTCAACATCGCCCGGCTGTTCTTCGAGCCTGGCGTAGTCGATGCTGTCGCGATGCAGTCGCGGGGGGGTGCCGGTCTTGAGGCGGCCCAGGTCCAGCCCAAGCCGCGCCAGACATGCCGACAGCCCCTTGGCCGCCGCCTCGCCGTAGCGTCCGCCTTCGGTCTTCTTCTCGCCGGTGTGCATCAGCCCGCGGAGAAACGTGCCGGTGGTCACCACGACCGCGCGGCAGGAAAGCAACGTCCCATCCGCCAGCGCCACGCCCACGACGCGGCGATCGCCGTGGGTGCCGGGGGGTGAGTCCTGAGTCCTGAGTCCTGAGTCCTGAGTCAGTACGCCGTTGGTCAGTTGCCGGCGCGTCTGCTCCCCTTCGTCGCTTCGTCGCTTCGTCGCTTCGTCGCTCTCCCCTTCGTGCCTTCGCCCCATGCCTTCAACCAGAATCTCCGCCACCTCGCCGCGCACAATCTCCAGCCCCGCGCATGTCCTCAGCAGCCGCTGAACCTCCTGGGCATAACGATACTTGTCCGCCTGCGCGCGCGGGCCCCAGACGGCCGGGCCTTTGGAGCGGTTGAGCATGCGGAACTGGATGCCGGTGTTGTCGATGGCGATGCCCATCAGCCCGCCCAGGGCGTCGATCTCGCGCACCATCTGGCCCTTGGCCAGCCCGCCGATGGCCGGATTGCACGACATCTGCGCAATCCGCGACGGGTCCAGTGTAACGAGGGCGACGCTGGCCCCCAGGCGCGAGGCGGCCCAGGCGGCCTCCGCGCCGGCGTGGCCGCCGCCAATGACGACGATGTCGTAGTCCCGCTTCATCTGCTGCGCCAAGGCCATCCTAGGAACGCGGCCGGTGCGGCGGCAAGCGCCCCGCCTTCGCCGGCGCCACATGGCCCGCGCACCTGCCAGCGAGCCTGGGCCGCGACCGAGCGACGGAGCGGTGACGGCAAGCTCCCTACGCGGCCGATTCGGCAAGCTCCCGTGTCGCCGCGATCGTCTGCGAGCGAATCTTGTCCTGAAGGCGCATGATTCCCTCGATCAGCGCCTCGGGTCGCGGGGGGCACCCCGGCACGTACACATCCACCGGCACGACCAGGTCCACCCCCTTGACCACGTTGTAACCGTGCTTGAAGTACGGCCCGCCGCCCACCGTACATGCACCCATCGCGATCACGTACTTGGGGTCGGGCATCTGGTGATACAGCCGCTTGACCCGGGCGGCCATCTTGTAGTTCACGGTGCCGGCCACGATCATCAGGTCCGCCTGGCGCGGCGTGGCCCGGAACGCGGCGGCGCCGAAGCGGTCCAGGTCGAAGCGCGCCGCCCCCGTGGCCATCATCTCGATGGCGCAGCACGCCAGGCCGAACGTAATCGGCCACAGCGAATTGCGCCGGCCCCAGTTGATGGCCCAGTCCAGGCTGGTGACGATCAGACCTTCCTCAAATCGGTTTTCGATCCATGACATAATGCGCCTTGTTCAAGTACGCGATTATCGCGGCCTCGATGCCTGTTCTCAAGTGCAGCGGTGCGGAAGGCCTCCGACGGGGGCGCGTGACAGCTTCTGCGTCGGACGGGCGCTGTGCCACCAGTCCCGTTGGGCACGGGCGAGGACGCCCGTGCTACGTTGTGCGCCGGCGCCATTGCGGACCGCACGCCGCAGAAGGTGTCACGCCCCCCTCCGACGGCCGTGGCGATGAGGCAGTTTCCCGGTGCCCGCCTTGCCGGTGGAAAGCTGCGCCAGGCGGCGCGCTTCGGCCGCACGGCCGCTTTCTTGACGTGGCACAACGCCTGCCGGACGCAGGCGTATTGTCAGAAGGCGCGGTTCTTCGTCCCCCGCCGCTGCTGTTTGAGGCTTGATCATGCAACCTGGCTGCGTCTGGTCAGACAACGTTATCATTTCTTCTCCGAAAGAACGAGGCGGATCCCCCGCACGATGGACGACCCTGTTCGTGTTGGGCGCCGTTCTGCTGGCGGGCTGCGGTGACGCGGATCGGCATGAGGCTCCGCCGACGACGTCGGCCGCCGAGCAGCGCGTGGACCTGGTCCTCAAGCTTCCCCAGCCGCGGTACGTGGGCACGCCCTTCAACCTCACAAGCCCGCACCTGGAACCGCCGCGCACCGGCCCTCGGCCGCCGCTGCCCGTTCCGCCGGGGCTGAACAACGTCGCCCTGGGCAAGCCCGTAACCGCCAGCGATCTGCCGCCCATCATGGGCGAATTGAGCCAGGTGACCGACGGCGACAAGGAGGGCATGGAGGGCAGCTACGTCGAGATTGGTCCGGGCGTGCAGTATTTCCAGGTGGACCTGCTGGAGCCTTACGAAATCTACGCCATCGCCGTGTGGCACTTCCATGTCCAGCCGCGCATTTATCACGCCACCATCGTTCGTCTCGCCGCGGACGCCGATTTCACCACCGACGTGCACACCGTCTTCAATAATGATTATCAGAACGTGGCCGGCTTCGGCGTCGGCAAGGACAAGGAATATGTCGACAGCCACGAGGGCCTGCTCGTCCCCGTGCCGGGGATCAGGGCGCGCTACGTTCGCCTCTACGGCAATGGCAATACCGAAAGCGATCTGAACCACTGTACGGAAATCGAGGTCTACGGCCGCAAGCCGGCCTCACACTGAACCCGCGAGGTCTGAACCATGCCACAGCCGAATCGACGTGAGTTCCTCCGCGGCGCGGCCGCCGCCGGCGCCGGGCTCGTCATTCTCTCCAGCAGCCGTGCCGCCTTTTCATTCGCCGCCAACGAGAAGATCAACGTTGCCCTGGTGGGAGTGGGCGGGCGTGGGCGGTGGTTCGTGGACGAAGTTCCCAAGATCGAGAACGTCGTGGCCATGTGCGATGTGAACCAGAGCAAGGCGTCTTACGCGTACAAGCTCTTCCCCGACCTGCCCAAGTTCGAGGACTTTCGCGTGATGCTCGACAAAATGGACCGCCAGATCGACGCCGTCATCGTGGCCACGCCCGATCACACGCACGCCGTCATCTCGGTGGCGGCCATGAAGGCCGGCAAGCATGTCTTCACGGAAAAGCCCCTCTCGCGGACGGTCCATGAGGCTCGCGCCATGCGCCTGACCGCCGAAGCGCAGAACGTGGCCACGCAGATGGGCAATCAGGGCTCCTCCAGCGGGCAGTTCCGACGCGGGGTCGAGCTGATTCAGGAGGGCGCACTGGGCCAGATCAGGGAAATCTACGTCTGGAACTCCTCCTCCGGGGCCAACCGCACGTCGCCGCCGGAGGGCACACAGCCGGTGCCGCCGTATCTCAACTGGGACCTGTGGCTGGGGCCCAACCGCTATCGGGACTTCCATCCTCAGTGGCTTCAGATCAACGCCTGGCGCGAGTTCGGCACGTCGTTGCTCGGCTGGTGGGCGACACACAGCGCGTATCTGGCCTTCTATGCGATGAGGGCCGGCGCCTGCTGGCAGGCCGCCGATGCCAAACCGCGCATCCGCATCGAGGCCCATCCCACGGAGATCAACAGGCTGTCGTATCCCCGGCGCGAGGTCATCCACTTCCACATCCCCGCGCGCCAGGACCTGCCTCCCATTACCATCACCTGGTTCCTGGGCGATCAGGAGTACCGCAGAAAGGTCGAAAGCTACATCGGCCGGCAGCTCGACTGGGGCGACGCCGGCGAGCGCAAGTGGGTGGAGCATGGCGGAGCGCTGATCGTTGGCAGCGAGGGCATCCTCCGTGCCAACGAACACAATGGCGGCATCTGGCTCTATCCCGCGGAGAAGTTTGCCGCCGAAGACAAACAGCCGCGGCGGCTGCCCACCGCCCAGAGCCACGAGCGCGACTGGTTCCGTTCCATCCGTGGCGGCCCGCGGACCCTGTCCAACTTCAGCAGCACGGGGCCTTTCCTGGAGCTGCTGATGCTGGGCAACGTGGCCACGCAGTTCCCCGAACCTTTGGAGTACGATCCCATCAAGGGCCGCATCGTGAACAACGCCGAGGCCGATGCGGTGGCGCGGCCCGAGTATCGCCAGGGCTGGTCGCTGTAAAGGGGCGCCGAAGCAACCGCAAGTATCGCCGCTATCGCACGGGCGCGAGCGGTCGGCATTGCCGGCGGCGCTGTTGCCTACCGCGCGGCTTCCCTTTCAAGCTTGCGCGCGAGTTGCGAATACTGAGCGGCCACTTCCGTCTGGAGCCATTTCAGCGCCGCCTCCAATGCCGCCTCGTTCGAGTCGGCCGTGTAAGAGTGGATCGCCTGTCCGGCGAAGTCGATCTGGTAGCGGCCGCCGCCGCGGGGATCGACGAAGTACCACAAGACGTGATCGCGTCCCTGGCGGTTCCAGGTGTACTCGATGCGGAAGATCGAGCCGTAGGGGTCCAGCTCGCGCAGGGGGCGATCCGGCGGCGCCGCATCGGTGAGCTGGACGGTCAGTTGCATCTCCCGCAGCGGCTGGGGGGAACGGCCCGTCGTGCTGAAGACCCGCACATCAACCGCGATCTGGCGCGGCGACGGGGCCTCCCCCGCGGCCACGGCGCCGAGGCCCGCAGCCAGGGATGCCAGCACGGCGAGCGACGGAGGAAACAGGCGAAAGCGAGGCATCATGGCACCTATTTACCGCCAAAGCGCTCCGCTGGCCACTGGGGTAGCGGTTGACAAACCCGCCCCAGGTGACGATTATCATAGTGCTGGCAGCGGGCACCTTTAGCTCAATTGGATAGAGCGTCGGTCTACGGAACCGAAGGTTGAAGGTTCGAGTCCTTCAAGGTGCGTTGCAGGTCTCTAAGTTCCTGCCTTCACGCACGCGAACGCGTTTACGCCGCCGGATGCACCCACGGCAAGCGATACGGCCGCCGCAGCAGGCGCGTTGCCTCGGCGTCGCCGACCACCTCGTGCTTCTGGGGGTCCCAGGTGAACCCGCGGCCCAGTTGCAGCGACAGGTTCGCCATGATGCAGCAGGCGGAGGAGATGTGGCCTTCCTCGATGTCGGCCACGGGCCGGCCACCAGAATTGATGGCGTCGACCATGTCCTTCATGTGGCGGCGCGTGCCGGGAACGGCGAATAGCTCGATGTCGCGCTCATTGACGTCCTCGGGGTACTTATCGCGCTCGTCCAGGTATCGCCGCGTGATGCGCTCGGCACGCCGGTCATTGGGAATGAAGGTGTAACTGGTGACACTGGCCTTGAGGATGCCGTTTTCGCCGTAGAACGTGGCCGCCCAGGGGTAGTCCGGATCGGCCGGCGGTCCCCAGGTGCGGTGGTTCCAGACGGCGCTGAGGGTGCCGAAGTCAAAGATGGCCGTGTGCGTGTCGGGGCGGTTGGCGGGCCAGTCGGCCTGAACGAGCATGCCGCCACTGGCGCTGATGCGTTTGGGCCAGCCCAGCCCCAGCATCCAGCGGACCATGTCGAGCATGTGGATGCCCATGTCGCCGATGGTGCCGTTGCAGTACTCCATGTAGGAGCGCCAGCCGCGCGGATGCACGCCGCGCACATAGGGCCTCATCGGCGCCGGCCCGGTCCACATCTCCCAGTCGAGGTATTCCGGCACGGGTATTTCCTGTGGCTTGCCCGGACCACCTCGCGAAGCAAAGTGGCAGCACATCTCGACGTGGGCAATCTTGCCGAGCTTGCCGCTCCTGATGTACTCGTCGCGCGCCTCGATCAGGTGGGGCGTGCTGCGCCGCTGCGTCCCAACCTGCACCACGCGATTGTGTTTGCGCGCGGCATCCACCATCGCCTTGCCCTCCATGACGTCGACACTGATGGGCTTCTGCACATACACGTGGGCGCCGGCCTCGCAGGCCGCAATGGTCGGCAGCGCGTGCCAATGGTCGGGCGTGGCCACGATGACGATATCCAGGTCGCGCTCCTTGAGCATCTGGCGATAGTCGGTGTACGTGCGCGGCTGTTTCTTCGAAGGCTGCCGGGCGGCTACCATCTCGGCCGCTTCCGACAGCATCCGGCGGTCGGGGTCGGCCAGCGATACGACCTCGCACGGCGCAACCTGCATCAGGCGGAAAAGGTCCATCTTACCGTACCAGCCGGGGCCGATCACCCCGACGCGGAACGGCTTCTGGTCGGCGGCGCCGGCCACGTATGCGTTGAATGTTGACAAGGCGACTCCTGCGGCCGCACCGGCCTTGAGAAATTCCCGACGGTTCATATCAGTCCTCCACAAGAACAGTAGCGACTTGAATGCTCGCCGTTGAAATGCGTCCGGTGCATGGTGCCCCTTCCGCCCGCGCGGTCCATGCTGCTGTCCGTCGACTCGAAACCCGCCATCACCGCTGCACCGAGACGACGGTCGGCCGCGGTTCCACTCCCTGCGGCGGCCGCCCCGACCGCGAACATCGTCCGCGCACGGCCACCAGCGTCAGGTCGTCGGCCAGCGCGCCTGGGCCGACGAATCGCCGCACCTCCTCGATGATGCCGCGGACCATATCGTCGGCAGAGTTCTCGCGCCCGGCGGCCTGGCACAAGCGTTCGCAGGTGAACTGCGAGCCGTCCGGTCCGCGCACCTCCACCAGCCCATCGGTGTAAAGGACCAGGGCGAACTCGTCGGGCAGCGATACCGTCTCCGTCGGATAGCTCTGCTCCTCCTGGACACCCAGCACGAGCTGCGAGCACATCGGCACCGGCCTCATGCCCGTGCCGTCGTCCAGCAGCGGCGGAAAGTGCCCGGCCGTGGCCGCCTGGAACTGCGCCCGCGCCGAATCGATTGCCACGATCAGGGCGGTTACGAACTGTCCGCTGAAGACCTGGCCGCAGAGCTGACGGTTGACCTCCTCCAGACAGCGCCCCGGATCTCCCACGCGCAGCATCGTCGTGCGGATCAGCAGTTGTGCCGTGGCCATGAGAAACGCCGCGGCCATCCCGTGGCCGGTAACATCTCCGATGGTAACCACCGTCCGCCCGTCGGGCAGTTCGAACCAGTCGTAAAAGTCGCCGCTGATGTGACTGGCCGCTTCGTTGGCGGCGGCGATCTGAAGGTTTCCGATGCGCGCCGAGCGCGCCGGCAGCCAGGCCAGTTGGATGCGCCGGGCCTGGCGCAGCTCTCTGGCGACGATTTCGCTCTTGAGCCGCTCGACGTTGAGGCGCTCGCGGATGAGCTGTGTCGAGGTGGAGATCAGAATCAGCGTGATCACCATCAGCACCAGCAGCCCCCAGAAGACCACACCGCGGAAGATGCTGTCCACGACCGCATCGACCTCGGAGATGCGCGATGAGACCCGCAACTGCCAGGTGCTGCCCAGCACCTTGACCGATCCGCGCGAGGTCAGCCACGCCGGATCGTCATCGCCGCTGCGCAGAGCCTGACGCAGCCGCGCCGGCAGCGTCGAGGCACCGTCAGCGGCCGCCGCCAGCACGCGCTGATCCTCATCCACCAGCATCGCCACCAGGGCGCTGTCGCGGTTGACGGAGCCAAGGAAGCGCTGCTCGATGACGCTGGTGGGCACCGCGGCCACCAGCAGCAGACGCCCATCCGGCATGCTCGCCGTCTCCACGGGCAGACACAGCAGGTGCGCCGACTGGCCGTTCAGAGCGTGCAGCGGCACGATGGCTGGCTGGCTCACCTCGGCGAGAACGTGACCTGCCTGCTGTACAAGCAACTGCGCCTGCGGGAGGCTCGACGGCGGCGCGGCGGCCACGAGCTTCCGCCCGCCGGCCACGACGAAAAGCTGCGATATGCGCCCCTCGAGCTGCCTCCACACCGCCGGCAGCAGGCGAGGCCCCGCATCGCCGGGCATCTCGGTCCGCGACAACAACTCGCCGTCGCTGCGCGCCACCAGGTCGAGCACGTCCCGCAGAGAGGCGTAGTAGTCCTCGATGGCCCGGGCGGTCTGCGCGGCGATCAGCTCCTGTCTCTGCCGCACCTGATTCAGCGTCTGATCGCGGGTCTGGAGATACAGCTCACGCGCCGCAATCAGCACCGATACAATGGCGACTACCAGCAGGACAAAGTGCACCGCGAGGATCCGGCGCAGGAATGGGCGGGCGATCTTCTTCATGACTCTCAGGTCCGGCCGGCCGCCGCGCCGGTTGCGGCCGATTCGGCGCGCCGGCTCACGCGGCGTCCGATATTAGCGGTGCCGATGCGCTGTTTCTCGCAGCGCCATCCGGCGCCGCGCCGGCGCGCAACCGCGGCGTGCGGCCCTGCCTATGGCTCGACACAATCGGCGGGGGGCATTAACTTGCGGCGATGATCGAGAAGTCTTTTCTCGTCCAGAGGTTCGCCAAACTGCGCATCGGCGACATCCACATCGTCGGCTACAGCGTCGCCGGCGAGGAGACCGTCGTGCAGATCCCCGAGCTGGACGTCTGCTTCGACATCGGCCGATGCCCTTATTTCGCCCTGACCAGCAACATCGTCTGCATCAGCCACGGGCACATGGACCACGTGGCCGGCCTGGCCTACTACCTCTCCCAGCGCAGCTTCCAGGGGATGAAGCCCGGCACCATCCTGTTGCCCAGGGAGCTGATGGCGGCCGTGGACAGCATGCTCCGCTGCTGGCGCGATGTCGAGCGCCAGGGCACCCCCTACCAGCTCATCCCCATGGCCCCCGGCGTCGACCACGCAGTCCGCCGCGATTTCCTGATCCGCGCCATCGAAACGCACCACGGCAGCGGCAGCCTCGGCTATTCGCTCATCAGCGTCCGCGAGAAGCTCAAGGCGGAGTTCATGGGTCGCCCCGGCCACGAGCTGGCCGAGCTGCGGCGCAGTGGCGTGGAAATCCAGTACCGCCTGGAGGTGCCGCTGGTGACGTATCTGGGCGACACCACCGCCGGCAGCGTCTTCGATCATCCCGACGTGCAGAACGCCCAGATCCTCATCACCGAGTGCACCTTCTTCGACGTGGCCCATCGTCAGCGCGCCAAGGCCGGCAAGCACATGCACGTCGATCATCTGGCCGCCGTCATGAGCCGCCTGCGCAACCAGTACGTGATCGTCACCCACGTCTCGCGCCGGACCAGCATCCGCCGGGCCGTGCAGATGCTGCGGCGCCGCCTGGACGAGCAGCAGATGCAGCGCATTCATTTCCTGATGGACTTTGAGGGCGCCGCCGACGCCGGTCAGATCGAGGATGCCCTGCCGCCCCCGCCCGAGGAAGCGGCAGAATAACGGAGACAGCCGCCGGACCGAGAGCGCGAGCCTCCGGCCCAGCCCCCGCGACCACCCGCCAGTTCGACACCAGCGCCCACCCGTGCGTGCGGCAGGCCAGCTCGCGCAGCCAGGCGGCCATCATGTGGTTGCAGTTGTGCCACCAGACGTACAGACTCTGATCCTGCACGAAATTGCAGCGAGGCCCTTCCGCTGGAACCGCCGGATTCGCGCGGTATCATGATGGCGGTGTCGCAGACCCGGCCCACCCTCGACTACGCAACGCCCTCTCGGCGCCGGGCGGGGCTGCCGGCCATGCTTATGCTGCTGGCTGCCTGCGCTGTCGGCTTCGTCGCGATGTGGTGGCTGGCGACGGCCTACCGTATGGCCCCTCCACCAGCACCCGTGGCCATCGCCGTGGTACCGCCGGTGCCCGCGGTTGCCATGCCGGCCACCGCCGTCGAGTTCACCGTCCTGCAGCGCCGGTCCCAGAGCATCCCCGGCTCCGATGGCCAGGTCGTCGTCGCCATCGGCGACATCACCGGCGGGCACGTCACGGTTACCATCCGCTCGCCCGATGACCAGGTTCTCCTGCCTGCGACGTCCATGAAGGTCGATCAGTCCGCGGCCTTCCGCGTCGGCGGGACCGACTACCAGCTCACGCTGACCGCGCTGCGCAACGTGCTCATCGGTGATGACCGGGCAACGTTCACCGTCCGCCCCGCCGCGCCTGCGACCGCTCCCGCGCAGTTCACCGAGCCCGAGAAGATCGAGCGCCTGATCCAGTACGTGGCCGGCCGCAAGGACGCCGTCTTCATCCGCAACGGAGCTGAGCACACCTGCGCCGAGGCCGCCGAGCACATGCGCGGCAAGCTGCGCTCGGCCGGCGCCGGCATCAAGACGGCGCGCGACTTCATCGAACAAGCCGCCAGCCGATCCTCGCTGACGGGCCAGCCATATCGCGTGCGCATCGGCGGCCGCGAGGTCGCCGCGCGCGACCTGCTGTTGGAGCAGCTGGACCGGATCGAGTCGCTGGCGCCGGAACGATGACCTCTCGCCCCCGGAAGCTGTCAACGCCCCGCCGGCGGATCCTCCCCGGGACAGGTCTCGCCGAATCGACCCATCCGCACAGCACCTGCCCCCAACGGATCAACAAACAGTGAGCCAGCCACGGACCACGGACAACTGACCACTGACCTGGTTCTATCCGACAACGATCGCCTCGAAAAGTTCCAGCTTCTCTACGCGCATCGTCAGCCGCCCGTCGCGCCAGGTGTGCTCGCACGGGGCGCCGCGCACCAGGCTCCTCACGGAGCGCGGCCGCCGCGGACATGGCACCTGCACCTGCACGTCGCTCATCGCCACCGGCGCGAAGAAGCTGTTGCCGAAATGCCCCGAGCCGTTGACCAGATGCACCAGCAGCGCGCTGCCGTCGCGCTTCTCCTGCACCGTCACCTCCACCATCGGCGGCACGTTGCCGCCCACCGGCGTCAGCCCGGCGATGCCCCCGAGCAGGTCGGCCGCGAAGTCACTGGTGTTGGGATAGCCCTGGGGATGAAATAGCGCGCCGGGCAGCCAGGGAATGTGGATGGCGCGGCCCTTGCCGTGCGGGTTGACGATGAAGGCGGGATGGTCCGTCTCCAGCGTGTAGTAGCAGCGCTCAGGCGGGCCGAAGTTGTGCGGCGGAATGAGCTTCATCCGCCCCCGCGCCGCGGCCGCATACGCGCAATGAATGTACATTCCGTCCATGTAGATCAGGTCGGTGTCGTTGAAACGGCTGAAGCCCGTTTTGTCGTCCAGGCGGAAGTAACTTGACCGCATGTCGGGCCGGATGCGCAGCACCTGCTCGATGCCCAGGCTGGCCAGCGCCGGCCGCTCCCGCGGCTCGAAGTTTTCATCGCGCCAGCCGCTTCGGCCGGCGCTGATGAGCGTGCCGCCGGCATGCACAAACGCATCGATCTTCTTTGCCAGGGCATCGCTGATGCCCTGTAAATCGGGCAGCACGACCGCGCGGTATTTGTCCCACGGCAGATCGACGGCCGGCTCGCTCATCAGCACGTCGAACAGAAAATGTCCCTCGGCCAGGAAGCGAAACCACCCGCGGAACTCGCCGCCGTTGGCGTTGGGGCCGTTGAGCAGCGCCACATCCGCGACGCTGCGCAGGTCCTGATACGCCCGCTCGTTGGCCGCGTGATAGTGAAAGACCTCCTTGATCGGCGCAAAGCCGGAGCGGTCGGCGTGATTGTCGAGCCGGCCGATGATGTAGTAGTCCAGCGCCCCGCCGTTGGCCAGCGACTGCGCCAGCCGCAGCGCCTGCTGATGCGGGGCGACGGCGACGTGGCGATAGGGAAAATCGATGAAGTCCACCGTGGTGTTGCTCGAGACCATCGTCGGGTAGCTGGCGGCCGCCCATTTGGTGTTCTCCGAACCGCTGTATTGCCAGTGCGGCAGGGGGCGGTCGATGGCGGTATTGGACTCCTGGCGGATGAAGCCGCGGCGGAACTCCTGATGGTTGGCCACGCATAACCCCGGCCGCAGTTTCTGCACGAACTCATACACGCGGCGGTTGTGCTCGCGCACGGTCTGGCGCTTGAACTGGACGTACTTGCGAAACAGCGGATCTTCCATGTCCTCCTTGACAGGCAGGGGCAGGTCGAACATTTCGCGGAATCGGCGCTTGCACGCCTCGCAGTGGCAGATGCCGTAGTAGTTGCCACTGTAGTCTCGCGTCTGGTAGCCGCCCATGTTGAAGAAGATGCCGTCGAAGTCGTGGGTGCTGAGCAGCTCGTGCAGGATGTCGAACATGCGTTGCTGCTGGTACTCGCTGTTGAGGCAGACGTGGACGTCGCCGTTGTAATCGACGATCTGCCCGGCAGGGCTGACGTACGCCCAGTGCGGATAGCGCTCGTAGATCGGGCGGCGCACCTTGGAGAAATCCGTCCGGGCGATGACGCGGATGTCGGCCGCGTGGCAGGCCCCGATGATCTGCTGGAGGCTGTCGCCCTTGAGGTAGGGGCTTTGGAAATGGAACGGCAGGCGCGTGGGATAGCTGGCGATGATCCCGGCCGCGTTGATCATGAGGATATTGGCCGCGAACGCCCGCAGGTCAGAGACGACTCGCTCGGCGCTGATGTCGAGCATGTCGATCCCGCGGAGGTTGGTCTGCACCAGTCGCCAGGGACGGTTCTGCCACCAGTCGGCGTTGTCGGGCATGGGCACCTCCATGCGTTCATCTTCCGGGGAGGCAGGCTCGTGGGCAAGCGGCCCGGTGAGGCCAACGGAGAATGTCGCCGGCAATGGCTGGGCCATGGCCCGGGCACCTCTGGTCGTGGCCGCTGCCCCAATCATCCCCTGACCCGATCCCCCTCGAGCAGCGCCCAGGCGCGCTCCAGCAGCTCTGGCAGACCCCGATGGCTCACCCCCGATATCCCCATCACCTCTCTATCGCAAAGCCGCTGCCTGAGTCTCTCCAGCGCGCTCTCGTCGGTGGCCAGATCCATCTTGTTGGCGGCCACGATCTCGTGCTTTTCGGCAAGCATGGGGCTGAAGGCCTCCAGCTCGCGGCGGATGGTGTGGTAGTTGGCGGCCGGGTCGGAGCCGTCGGCGGGGAACATGTCCAGCACATGGATCAGCACGCGCGTTCGCTCGATGTGTCGCAGGAAATCATGCCCCAGACCGGCGCCGGCGTGGGCGCCCTCGATCAGCCCCGGGATGTCGGCCACGACCAGCCGCCGCTCGCCAGGCAGCTCGACGATGCCAAGCTGCGGGTCCAGAGTGGTGAAGGGGTAGTCGGCCACCTTGGGACGGGCGGCCGAGATGGCCCGCAGGAGCGTGCTCTTGCCGGCGTTGGGCATGCCGACCAGGCCGACGTCGGCGATGAGCTTCAGCTCCAGCCGCAGCCGCCGCTGCTGGCCCTCGGTGCCGCTTTCGGCATAGCGTGGGGCCTGATTCGTGGGCGAGCGGAAGTGCCAATTGCCCCGGCCGCCCTTGCCGCCGCGCGCGATCAGCACCTGCTTGCCTGGGGCATCGAGGTCGGCCAGCAGAATCTGATGCTCGTCATCGTAGATGAGCGTGCCGGGGGGCACATGGATATACAGGTCCTGGCCGCTTCGGCCGGCCATGCGTTTGCCCATGCCCGGCTCTCCCCGCTGTGCGCGCCAGTGGTGCTTGCCGGCGAAATCCAGCAGCGTGTTCTTGTTGGGATCGGCCACGAAAATGACATTGCCGCCGTCGCCGCCATCGCCGCCGTCGGGGCCCCCCTTGGGGACGTACTTCTCGCGGCGGAAAGAGACACACCCCGCGCCGCCGTCGCCCGCCTTCACGTAGATGGTGGCTTCATCAACGAACATGGAGGGCTATCGCCCGTCTGGGGCACCCCACGCGCGCAACCGGTCCTGTCAGGCAACCCGACGCGCCGCCCCCGCCAGCCCCGTGGGGCATATGGCGGGCGGCGCTATGTGCCCGCTTCCTGCGCCGTGCGCACGTGCACCTTGCGGCCCTGGAATTCCACGCGGCCATCCTTCAGCGCAAAGAGCGTGTGGTCGCCGCCGATGCCGACATTGAAGCCGGGCAGGAAGCGCGTACCGCGCTGGCGGACGATGATGCTGCCGGCGCTGATCACCTGCCCGCCGTACGCCTTGACACCAAGGTACTGCGGATTGCTGTCGCGGCCGTTGCGGCTGCTGCCTTGACCTTTCTTATGAGCCATACGTCACCTGCCTGCGCCTGCAAAACCTTCTGCTTCATGGCCCAGCCCGCACGCGACTGTGCCCGCGGCCATGAAAAACGGCTGACACCCCGTACCCCGCGGCGGGCGCGTCCCGCGGGCATAGATCAATTAGTTTATCCGCAGTCGCCGACGACTGCAACCGCGCTGCGAAGCGAGCTAAATTGTCGCTCGCTCGCTGACCATTTTCGTGTCCATCGTAAAATGGTCTGGACCATTTTACGACATATACGATAATAGTCCTCATGACCCCACGCCCTCGCATCTACACGGCCATCCTCCGCGATCACGTCCAGCGCCACCGTCAGATGGCCCTGGTCAGCGGTCCCCGCCAGGTCGGCAAGACCACCGTCTGCCGCTCGATCGCCGAGGCGTACCTTAACTGGGACAACTCCGACCATCGCCGCATCCTGCTGCGCGGACCGGCCGCGCTCGCGGCCGCGCTCGAGCTCGACCGGCTGCGCGCCAGTGCCCCCATCGCCGTCATTGACGAGCTCCACAAGCACGCGCGATGGAAGTCACTGCTCAAGGGCTTCTTCGACACCTATGCCGAGCGCGTCCACCTCATCGTGACCGGCAGCGCCAGACTCAATGTCTTCCGCCGCGGCTCCGACAGTCTCATGGGCCGGTATCTTCTGTATCATATGCACCCCTGGACCGTGGCCGAATGCGTTCGCACCAGCCTGCCGACGGACGTCATCGGCCCAGCGGCCGCGATCACCACCGCCGATTGGGACGCGCTCTGGGAGCACGGCGGATTCCCCGAGCCCTTCCTGCGGCGAGATATCCGCTTCACGCGCCGCTGGCGCTCCCTCCGGCAGGAGTTGCTCGCCCGCGAGGACCTGCGCGACGTGACGCGCGTCCAGGACCTGGGGGCGATGGAAACCCTCATGCAGATTCTTGCCGAGCGCAGCGGTCGGCAGCTCGTCTTCGCCAACCTCGCCGGAGAGATCGGCGTCGCAGTGGATACGGTTCGGCGCTGGATCGACCTCCTGGGCCGGCTCTACTACGGCTTTGTCGTGAGGCCCTGGTTCGCCAACGTCGCCAAGGCCCTTCGCAAGGAACCCAAGTGGTTCATGCACGACTGGAGCGCTGTGGCGGACGACGGCGCTCGCGCCGAGACGCTCGTCGCCTGCCATCTGCTCAAGGCCGTGGAGGGCTGGACCGACCTGGGTCTCGGCTCCTTCGAGCTGCGCTACCTCCGCGACAAACAGAAGCGCGAGGTCGATTTCCTCGTCGTGCGCGATCGCAAGCCCTGGTTCCTCGTGGAGGTGACGATGAGCGACCGCAGGCTCTCGCCAGCGCTGACCCACTTCCATGCTCAGATCGGCACCGCCCACGCCTTCCAGGCTGTGATCGACCTGCCGTTCGAAGACATCAATTGTTTCAGCACAACGCGGCCGGCCGTCGTGCCGGCCAGAACACTGCTCAGCCAGCTCCTGTAGCACGAAGACAGCGCCGTGCCTCACTCCAGCACAATCGCGTCGATCCCCATCAGGTGACCGCGCGAGCTCTCATTGCGGCCGACGACCTCGAAACGCAGGTCGTGCCCGCCGGCGGCCAGGTCAAACGTGCCCAGGGTCTGGCGGCCGCCGCTGGAGAGACTGCGCGCGTAGCCGTCGTACACGCCGGGGATTTCCTCGCCGTTGAGGCTCAGCTTGACCTGCCCGTAGTCGCCGCCGCGGCCCATGATGACAAACAGCCGGTAGCGCCCGGCCTTCTCAACGGGAAACCGCAGCGTGACGAACTGCCCCGGGCGCCGGCTTTCCACCAGGAGCTGGTGCTGGTTGCTGAAGGCATTGCCCAGATCGCTCAGCTTCTGCATGGACGTCTGAGCGTCTGGCGAGCGATCCACCACCGGCAGCCACTCGCCCTCGAACGGCCGGCCGGGAACCTGCCGGTGCAGCGCGACCCAGTCGAGCACCACACCCTCGTTGTCCGAATCCACGGCATGCACGGACAGAGCGGCCAGCCCGCGTGACAGTTGCCGCAGCGGCCCGACCACGTGACGCTGGGCGATGAGCTGCCCGGCCGCCGTGTTGATGGTTCCGGCGGGTCGCCCGTCGATGCGCACTTCCGCAGCGCCATGGCGCGGGCCGCCCAGAGTGCCAACGGCCAGGAAGTAGTCGCCGTCGTCGGGCACACTCAGGCGCAGAGCAGCCCGCGCGGCCGGGCCAATGTGAATGGCCGCGCCGCCGCTGAGCTCCAGCGTCAGGTGGCGGTCGTCCATCAACTCACCGCCGTCGGGACTGAGCGACTCGGCTTCGATGGCGTTTTTGACCCTGAGCGAAACCGGCCGCCGACCGGCGGCGGGGGCGATGCGCGGCCAGCCGCTGGCCGGCGAGTCCTGGTACCAGTAGCTGGTCCACCAGTAGTCGGCGCCGGGGTAGTCGTTGCTGCCGCCGTGCTCGATGTCGACGCGGATCGATCTTGTGAACGGGATGCACTCGGGTATCTGAAAGCGGTAGCAGGAGATCCGCGAATGGGGGTAGTCCTTCACCGTCAGCCCGTGATACGGCAGCGCGAACGGCCCCGTGTTGAAATACCAGCCGGCCGAAAAGTAGTCCTCCAGGCCGGTGCCGTGTGTGGAGGGTGTCGTTTCGCCATCGACATAAATCTGCTCATCGCCTTCCAGAAACCACAGGTCGTGCCGCGGATGGGTGCCTCCCTGCATGTTCAAACTGACGCCGACGAAATGACCGCGGCCATTGGTCTCCAGAAGCGTTACGGGCCGCCCGGTTTGAGTGATGGTGTGTTGCCAGCCGGCGTGAAAATAGGCGCTGGCTTTCATGTCCGGCGCGGCCGGATCGACTTGCGTTTCCCAGCGGATGCTGGCCGGCGTATCGCCCTGGTTGATGATTTCGATGCGGGCGCTGGTGCCGAAGGGCATGGGGAAGAAGCACGAGTAGCGGCCATCGTCCACGGCCATGGGCATCGCCGCGTACGATCGCTTTTCGAAACCATCGCCGAAGAAATCTCCGAGCGGCGCTTCGATGGCGGGCTTGTCGGCGCCGTCCCAGAAGGCGCGGATCAGCAGGTTGCGGCGGGTGAAGCGATCAGTGGGCGCAAGATTGACCACCAGGGCCCGCAACGTTCCCGGCTCACGCCGGTCCAGCAGTGTGGCCGAGGCCCCCGGCGTCAGTGTTGCGCGGCCGTCGGCGGCGATCAGCCCCGCCGGCGCATCCGGTAGACGGCCCCTGTTGCGCCATTGGTCCAGGACGACGGCCAGGGCCGCGCGGTCGGCCTCGGACAGCTCGCGCGTGAAGCTCCTCACCGGCGTGCCGGCCGGGAGCTGGTGATACTGAACGTGATAGAACAGCGCGCCGGGGTCCTCCACCTCGATGCGCAGGCTTTTGGCATAGGGGATGGGCAGGAAGCTGTACCATCCACCGGATGATCGCCCGGCCAGCGGCGTGGCGAAGGGCGGATAGCCATCGGTGAACAGGTCCTGAAACGGGCAGTCGATGCGCGGCTCGCTCTCGCCGTCGAAATACATGCGTAGCTGCCCGCGCGGGTTGGCCGACCAGAGGCGGTGGACGCACCCCGGGCCTTTGAGGTCGGCGAGAACGCCGACACGCCCCTCGCGGCGGACGAACCGGCCGGAGTCGGCGTTGCCCCCGCTGCGGTCGTAGCTGGAGGCCTGGAGACAGCGGAAGTCTTTCAGGAGAGGCAGCTCGTGGAAGCGCGCCAGGTAGGGCAGGCCGTAGGGCGTTGGCGATTCAGCCGCGTGGGCCAGCGCGGCGACGAGGACGAGCATCGGGACGGCCAGACCGAGGGCGTGAGAAGCGTTCATATGGATCCATACCGCGGTGGGGCGATGTCGTCGCCGACGAAGATGGGACTAAGCGCCCCCTTCGCCGGAACCAGCGATGGCTCGATAATCAGGAGGTGCTCGGCTCTGTTGACCGGACGCGGTTCCCGTGCAGATCGGTGGTCCCGGGGGGCGACGAGAGGCAGTTGCCCCCCGGAATTTTCGCCGCGCGGCCTTTGACAAGTCGGCCTCCCGCCGGGTAGATTCTGCCGTGTTGACCAGAGCGGTGCCTTGTGCATCCGGAACTTATAATGAGGCGGAGTTTATGAAGACGCTTCTCATCGTGCTTCTGGCGGCCGGGGCGATGGCCTTCTCCACCGGGTGTGCCACGCCCGGCTATTCCGGCGGACTGCCGACGATCAAGTTCCCCAAGCAGAAGGCGACAGGCGAGAACGCCAATCGCATCCTGCGGACGTGGGCATATGAGAACCGCCAGATGATCGATGACATCAATTGGGTCTTGATGATGGATGAGCCCAGCCGTCTGACCAAGTGGAACGTACGCTAGCTCTTCCGCCCGCAGAACAACACCGCCCAACCAGGACCGGCATCCGCCAGCCAAGGCGGAGCGGGTCTTTTTTTTCGCCCACGCGCCCCGGCATTCGCTCAGACCGGCCGATGATCCAGCGACTGTACAGGTTTCGCACCCGTCACCAGCCCTACATGGTCAGGCTCAGTTATCGCTATGAGCTGCGGTCGGCCATGACGTTTCCCCTGGCCGCCTCGCTGGCCGAGGGTTCGTTTACGGGGGTCGTCGCCGCGAAATACTTCAACGCCAGTCCGCTGCTCATCGCCGTCATCACCGCCGCCCCGATGTTCGGCAACATCATGGCCCTGGTGTGGTCGGAGATTTCGCGCACGCGGCGCAAGGTGCCGATGGTGAACCTGCTGCAGCTCGGCGTTGTGCTGACCATCGCCTCCGTGGCCCTGACGTACTGGCTGCCGCTCCAGGTGGGGGCCTGGCTGTTCGCCGCCCAGATCATCGTGGCGCGTCTCCTGGCCAGCGGCATCATCACCATCCGCAGCGTCATCTGGCGCTCCAACTATCCCCGCCATCTGCGCGGCCAGATCATCGGGCGGATCACGGTCGTCGCCACCGCCGTGCTGGCCATCAGCACCTTCGCCGGCTCCGCCTGGCTCGACCACGACCCAACGGCGTTCATCTACCTGTATCCTCTGGCCGCTCTGCTGGGAGCTGTGGGCATCTGGCAGTTCTCCCACATCAAGGTGCGGCGCGAAGGACAGGCGCTGCGGCAACAGACGGTGTACACGCCGCGTCCCGAGGGCCTCTCGGTGACGGACGAAGTGAACGTGCTCAACTACAACCCGGAGCGCGCCGGCCTGCGGGCGTTTTTCGCCGACGCTCTTCTGGTGCTCAGGGAGGATGCCCTCTTTCGCCGCTACCAGCGATACCAGTTCATGAGCGGCTTCAGTTTCATGTTCATGGGACCCTCGCTGCTCTACATGGTCAGCAGGGAATTGACCGACGAGAAGAGCCAGTATCTGCTGGCCACGGTCGTCCTCCAGATCGTGCCCATGGTCGTGTCGCTGCTGTTCACGCAGGTCTGGGCCCCCCTCTTCGACCGGGTTCATGTGCTCCGCTTCCGGGTGGTGCAGACGTCGGTGTCGGTGGCCGCCCAGGCGCTGCTGTTCATCGCGGCGGTGAGCAGGCAACTCTGGCTCGTCGCCGCCGCCCAGGTTCTCATCGGCATCTCCAACGCCGGCGGCAACCTGGCGTGGAACCTTGGGCACAACGATTTCGCCCCCGCCCACAAGGCCGCCACGTACATGGGCGTTCACGTGATGCTCACCGGCCTGCGGGGGTGCATCGCGCCGTTTCTGGGCGCCGGGTTGTACGTGCTGCTGGGGCCCGTCGTCTTCGGCATCTCGCTGCTTATCTGCACCGCGGCGCTGCTCGGTTTCATGTCGCTGTCGCGCCAGGTCCCTCCCCTGCCCGCGGCGCGTCAGCCGTGAATCACGCCGCGCCGCAGCACGCCTGGCGCACGGCACGGGCCAGAACGCCATCGCCACGCCAACGTACCCATGGCGGCAGACCGGGGAACGGTCCCGAAGGGCCAGCCCCCCACACCACGTGACGCCGAAAGGTCCGCTTGCCGCCGCCGCAGCGCTCGAATACATTCGACTCATGCGGCATCTGGCTGCCATCGCTTCTCTTCTGCTGATCGTCGCTGGTTGCGCTCAGCCACGGCCGGACATGGCCGAAGGCGCCGCCGCGCTGTTTGCGCCGACGGCCATGCGCATCCATCCGATCTTCACTCAGGTGCGCGACTGGACCGGCGACGGCAACGTCGACGGCGTGGAGGTACTGCTGGAGTTCCAGGATCGTTTCGGCGACCCCACCAAGGCCGCCGGCACTGTCCTGTTCGAGTTGTTCGAGTACCGACCGGCCAATCCCGACCCGCGTGGCGCCCGTCTGGCCAATCCGTTCGTCGGCAGCATCGTCAGCGTGGAGGAACAGAGGCTGCGATGGAACCGGACCAGCCGCACGTATACGTTTCAGCTTGCTCTGCCGGCCATCAGTCCGCGCCGCGACTACGTGCTGACGGCGGCGTTCCGCGCCGCCGACGGCGGCCGGTTCTTCGACCGCGTCGTGCTCAAGGGACAGGAGCCCGCCAGTGAGCCCGCCACCCAGCCAGTCAACCAATCGCCCGCCGGGCTGCCTTGAGCTGGCCCCCGTGCCGGCGCTGCGGCGGCGCATCGCCGCCGAACTGGCGGCCGTTTTCGCGGCGTCGCGCCCTATGCGGCTCAGCAGGGCCCCCGGGCGTCTGGACGTCATGGGCGGCATCGCCGACTACACGGGTTCGCTGGTGTGCGAGGCGACGCTCGACCGCGCCGCCGCCCTGGCCCTTCAGGAGCGCCACGACCGCGAACTCCAGGTCGTCTCCTTTAACCTCCTGGACGATCACCTGCCCTTCACGTTCCGCATGCCTGTCGATGCCCTGGCATCCGCCAGCGCCGAGTCTCTTCGCGGCGACTTCGCCGAGCCCGGCCGCCGCTGGGCGGGCTACATCGCCGGCTGCCTCTTTATCCTGCATGAGCAGGGCCTGATCGATCTGCGCAGCTCGGCCGTCAAAGGTCTGAATCTGGCGCTGTACAGCACGGTGCCGCTGGGCGCGGGGGTATCCTCGTCGGCGGCGATCGAAGTGGCCACGATGGTCAACCTCGTCGATCACTTCAGCCTGCGCGGACGCCTCGACCCGATGCGGCTGGCGGCGCTCTGCCAGCAGGTTGAGAACCGCATCGTCGGCGCCCCCTGCGGGATCATGGACCAGGTGACGGCGGTGAGTGGCCGCGCCGGTTCGCTGCTGCGCCTGCTGTGCCAGCCGCACGAGCTGCTGCCGCCGCTGAAGCTGCCGCCCGGCATCCGCGTGCTGGGGATCAACAGCCGCGTCAAACACAGCGTCGGCGGCGGCGCCTACGGGCGCACGCGCTGCGCCGCCTTCATGGGACACAGGATCATCCTCGAGAAGATGCGACAAATGGGCGCGGCCGCCGGAAGCCCCCTCGTGGCCGACCCCATGCGCGGCTATCTGGCCAATCTCGACGCCAATGACTACAAGCGGCTGTTCCGGCCATATCTGCCGGAAACGATGAAGGGCGCCGACTTCCTGGCGCGTTACGGCCCCACCATCGACACGGCCACCGCCGTGCAGCCGGACGAGGAGTATCACGTGCAGGCGGCCACCGACCACCACGTTCTGGAGGCGCAGCGTGTGCGCGAGTTTGTCCGATACCTGGAGGAGGCCGCCGCCCAGCCGCCCGGCACGCGCGAGCAGGGCGCGCCGCTGGACAAGGCCGGGCACCTCATGTACGCCTCGCACGTCTCCTACACCAACAAGGCCATGCTCGGCGCCGACGAGTGCGACCTGCTGGTCGACCTGGTGCGCAGACACGAGCCGGCCGGCCTCTACGGCGCCAAGATCACCGGCGGCGGCAGCGGCGGCACGGTGGCGGTACTGGCCGACGAGGGCGAGAAGGCCGACGCCGCCATTGCCGCCATCATGAAGACATACCAGCAACGCACCGGCCACGTGCCCGAGGCGTTCCTCGGCAGCAGCCCCGGCGCCTGGGAGGTGGGCAGCATTCTGACCGGGTCCGAGTAGCGTGCGCGAGGGCGCAGTTCCACATCAGATCCATGGCTGTCTCCTTTCTTCGACTCACCACCGGACAGTGTAACCTGCCCGGGGGAGACAGCCTTTCATGGGATTACGGGACTGCGTTGTTTGCGGCTGCCGCCGAGGGGTGCCGACCACGGGCGAGAGGCACGCGACGGCCGTGGTACGGGATCGCGTCGTTTGCGGTGGGCGAGGGGCGACGGGCACGGGAGGAACGCGCAGGGTGCGCAAGGTGGCCCTGCTACCCAACGGCGCAGCGATGCGCGGGCGAACATGGCGGACGGCGGCATGGGCCGTACCTCTGGTGTCCCGCCTGGGCCTTGATCTCCGCCGGCCGGGCCTGGCGGTTGTACTTGTACTGCACGCGAACATACACCGCGTCGGTCCCGTGGCCAAGTGGATTTTCCCCGGCCCCAGGCCATTATGCGTCAGGGGCACGCTTGCCCCTCCGTTCATCCGCGCTGCTCCAACAGCCGCGCCACTTCCTGGCAGTCCTTGTCGCCGCGGCCGGAGAGGTTCACCACGATGATGTGATCGCGCCGCATCGTCGGCGCCAGCTTCGCCACATGCGCGATGGCGTGGGCGGTCTCCAGCGCCGGCAGGATTCCCTCCAGCCGCGCCAGAAGCTGGAACGCCTCCAGCGCCTCCTGGTCCGTCGCCGACACGTACTGCACGCGCCCGCTGTCGTGCCAGTACGCGTGCTCCGGCCCGACCGCCGGATAGTCCAGCCCCGCCGACACCGAATGCACGTCCGCCGTCTGCCCGTCCTCGTCCTGTAGCACGTACGACAGCGCCCCGTGCAGCACCCCGGGCTTGCCATGGCACAGCGTGGCCGCGTGCTGACCCAGCGCCGATCCACGGCCGCCGGCCTCGACGCCGATCATGCGGACTGACGTATCGTCCACGAAAGGGTAGAAAATGCCGGCCGCGTTCGACCCGCCGCCCACGCAGGCCACGATGACATCCGGCAGCCGGCCCTCGGCCTCCAGGATCTGCCGCCGCGTTTCGTGCCCGATGCACGCCTGAAAATCCCGCACCATCATTGGGAACGGATGCGGACCGGCCACGCTGCCGATGATGTAGTGCGTGTGCCGGACCGAGCCCATCCAGTCGCGCAGCGCCTCGTTGAGCGCATCCTTCAGCGTCTTCAGCCCGCTGTGAACCTCGATCACCCGCGCCCCCATGAGCCTCATGCGGAAGACGTTGAGGCTCTGCCGCCGCACATCCTCGGCGCCCATGTACACGTCGCACTCCAGATCAAACAGCGCCGCCACCGTCGCCGTGGCCACGCCGTGCTGACCGGCCCCGGTCTCGGCGATGACGCGCTTCTTGCCCATGCGCTTCGTCAGCAGCGCCTGGCCGATGGTGTTGTTGATCTTGTGTGCGCCGGTGTGGTTCAGGTCCTCGCGCTTGAGGTATATTTTCGCCCCGCCCAGCTTCTCCGTCAGCCGCCGCGCGAAATACAGCCGCGAGGGGCGCCCCACGAACTCGGCCAGATACCGCTGAAACTCCCGCTGGAACTGTGCATCGTCCCTGGCGCGCAGGTACTCGGCCGCAAGCTGATCCAGCGCGGCAACCAGCGTTTCGGGAACATAGCGGCCTCCATAGACACCGAAATGCCCCTCGGCGTCGGGCAGGGCGGGCGGTGGAGGTTGACGGATCGTTGTGGACATCGCCGGCGAATGGTAGAGCATCCCCCGCCGGCAGGCAATTGACGGCTCTGGCGGCCCGCAGCTCCCTGGCGCCGCCCCGATGGCCCGTCGGCGCGGGCAGCGGCTGTTTCCGCTCTTTCCCTCTGCCGCAGGGGCGATATAATCCCGCCCGTCACAGGGCCGCTTCGTCCTGTTTTTCGCCGGTTTTGAGTGGCAAAGGCTCTATCATGCTTCGTGAGAAAAAGCGCATCGTCGTCCGACACCCCGAGAATCCGATCCTGACCGAGAAAGACTTCCCGTACGACATCTGCGTGGTCTTCAACTGCGGCGTCGTCAAGCAGGCGCCCAACAAGTACACGATGGTGGCGCGCGTGGAAAACACCGCTCTGGAACGCTACCTGTGGGTCTGCGACAGCACCGATGGCGTCCATTTCAAGCCCCGCCCCAGGCCGGTGCAGGTCCCGGAAAACGACCCGGTCTACCGCGACTACGTCGATGGCGGCCGCCAGCGCTCGTATTTCGACCCGCGCGTGACGTACCTGGAAGGCAAGTATTACATCGTCCACGCCGCCCACATGGCCTACGGCTGTCAACTGGGCCTCTTCCGCACCGACGATGCGTTCGAGAACTTCGAGTGGATGGGGCTGATCAGCCTTCCCGATAACCGCAACGGCATCCTGTTCCCCGAGAAGATCCAGGGCAAGTACTGGCGGCTGGACCGGCCCAATGTGGAGGGGGCGATGCACATCTGGACCCAGCAGAGCCCGGACCTGATTCACTGGGGCGTCCCCCGGTGCATCGTGCGCACGCGCGAAATCGTCCGCTGGGCCCAGATCAAGATCGGCGGCGGAGCCGTCCCCATCAAGACCCCTGAAGGCTGGCTGTGCATCATCCACGGCGTTCGGCCGCAGTGCACCGACTACGTCTATCAACTGGGCGTCATGCTGCTGGATTTGGAGGATCCCAACAAGGTGATCGGTGTGTCGAAGCGGGCGATCCTCTGGCCGGAAGAACAGTACGAGCTGATCGGCCAGACGCCCAGTTGCGTGTTCACCAACGCGGCCATCCTCGAGCCGGACGGGGAAGTGAAGATTTATTACGGCGCCGCCGACAGCGTCGGCTGCCTGGCGACGGCGCGGGTGGAGGACCTGATCTACGCGTGCAAGTACGAGTAGGAGGCATCGCGGCGCAGAGGGTAGTTCCCGTCCGCGCAGGCGTTTCCGCCTTACAATCATGTCATGGTCCGCATCACCGCCGTCCCGGCAATCGCCCTGCTGCTCGTTCTGGCGTCATCGCCGCACTCCGCGCCCGGTTCCGAGGCCGAAGGCACGATCGTCGAATACCTCCACCGCTATCACGAGCTGCCCGACGGAGATGTGGCCGCGCGCCTCGAGCTGGCACGCTGGTGCGAAGCACGCTCGCTGCACCACCAGCGGGCGGAAGTGCTGATCGAAGTCCTCGCGATTGAGCCGAACCACAGCCAGGCCTATCGCCAACTGCTCGACGCCGACGCGCGCCGCTTCTATCCTGTCGATCGCGACTGGGCCGGGCGCATCCAGGGGCTGATCGACGGCTTTCGCCTCCACCACGGCCCACATTTCACTCTCTTGACCGATGTCGACGCCTCGGCCGCGGAAGAACTGCTCGCCGTGCTCGAGTGCGTCTATGCCGCGTTCTACAGGGAGGCATCGGCCATCGGCCTGCGCCCCATGCCGCCGCGCGGACGTCTGGTGGTGGTCTTCTTCCGGCAATACGCCGACTACCGGCAGTACCTCTCGCGCTTCGAGGGCATCGACTCCGCCTGGGTGGGCGGTCACTACTCCTGGCGGTCCAATCGCGCCGCGTTCTTTCACGACCGCGATAACCCCGCCCTGCGCAACGTCCGCCAACAGATCGACCAGGCTGACGCCGACATCGCCGAGCTCCGCCGCCAGATGACACAACTGCCCCAGGACCAGACGGCCGCGCGAATCACCATCCAGGAGCGGTTGCGGCGCCTCACGGCGCAGCACGCCCAGTGGACGGCGGCCCTCGACGAGCTGACCCAACTGACCACCGCCGCCCGCACCCGACACGAGGCCACGCACCAGCTCCTGTTCAACAGCGGCCTGCAGCGCCGCGGCCAGGAGTATCCCTTCTGGCTCAGTGAAGGGCTGGCCATGCTCTTCGAGGCGGCCGACGCCCAGGGCCGCGCCGGCCCGACGCACATCAACCGCTATCGCCTGATGACCTACCGCAAGGCCGCACAGGCCGGCACGCTCCTGCCCCTCATTGAGCTGCTGAGTGCCAAAGTCCCCGCCGATGCCGATCCTACCCAGGCCGCCGCGCGTTACGCGCAGGCCTGGGTCCTGACCGCCTTCCTCTGGAACCGGCGGCCGGACCAGTTCCGCCGGTACCTGGACGACCTGACGCAGCGCCAGACACCCGACCGCGATGTGGCCGTGTTCCGCAGGCATTTTGGTGATGACCTGGCCGGCCTCGGGGCCGAGATGGCGGCGTTCGTGGAGCGCATGAGCGACAACGATCAGTCGCGCTGAGCTTCGCCTGCATCGTGTATCCGCTCCAGGTTCTTCCACCGCTGACTGCCGTCGCTGAGGCTTGAGAAATCGGGTGGGCCCGTCGGCGCGGGCAGATCGGATCGCTGCGCCTCGGCCTTCAGACGCTGCGCCCGGAGCCAGATCGGCCGCGTCAGCGCCAGGCACCCCCCTGCCACCGCCAGGTAGAGGTACGAAATCAACGCCGCATCGCCGCGGCGAAACTGCTGGATGGCCATCCAGATCATCTGCCCCGCGATGGTGAGCAGCCCCACCAGCACGATCAGCATATACGAGCGGCTGCGCCAGGCGCTTCGCTTCATCACCGCTATCTGACGGACCCGCAGGCCGTCCAGCTCGTCATCACTGGCGATCTGCGTGACGGGCGGCGTGTCCTGGGGCTCGCTCGCGTCGGCCGGCCCAACCACAACCTGCCGGCCACAGGATGGGCACAGGCACGCCACGATGTCCGTGGTGGCGGTGAAGACAGCGCCGCAATACGGACAGGTCCACGCGGGCGGCGGATCGCGGTCGCGGCCGGTCATGGCCCGAGGTTAGCATGCCGCGGACGCAACGTGCAACGCGCAAGCGCGGCAGGCCGGCGGGCGGCCGCCAGAGACGAGGCCAGGGTTCCATGTTTTTACCTTATTAAACCCAAATTTACCGGATTCATTTGACAAACTGTGTTCGGTAGTTATAAGGTAATAACATAACCCTAACTCCAGGCGTCCTATGCGAGTTGTCACAGCCCGTCATGGAAAGCTTCAAACCGTTATTTCGGAAGTAGTTGTGTCACACAATCGGAACGCCGTCCGCACCGGCCTGACGGCCCTGGACCGCATCTGTCCCGGCAACGCTCTGGCCACCGGCGCCATCCACGAATTGCTCTTTGTCCCCGGCCGGGGATTGCCGCTGTTTTTCGCCGCCTTCCTGGCGCGGCGATTGTTCTGTCCCACTCAGGGTTCGGGGTTCGGGGTTCAGGGTTCAGTGGCTGGATCGCAGATTCCCCCGATTCAATCGAACATCGAAAATCGAAAATCGAAAATCCTCAGCACTCAGGACTCAGCACTCAGCACTCAGCACCGTCATGGCGCCGTCGTCTGGCTCGATCCCGACGGCATCCTCTACCCCCCTGCTCTGGCGGCCGCGGGGTTGCCGCTGGAGCGAATCCTCCTGCTGCGCGTGCGGCGGCCGGCCGATCAGGTGTGGGCGATCGCCGAGTGCCTGGGCTGTCCGGGCGTGAGGGTGACGGTGGCCAGCCCTCCGCCGCTCTCGCGCATCGAGGCCCGGCGGCTGCAACTGGCGGCCGAGCGCGGCGGCGGCGCGGGGATTCTGCTGCGGCCGCTTGGGGCGGCGTCGGCGGAACACGCGGCCGTCACACGCTGGCTGGTAAAGCCAGCGCCGGGGGAGCGGAATGTTCAGCGGTGGGAACTGGAATTGATTCACGGTCATGGAGGACGAGTTGGCGCAACCGTCATTCTGGAGGCCTGCCGTGAGACACATCTTGTGCGTGCATTTGAGCCAGTGGCCGATCGACCGGTGGAGAAGATCGCGTAGGAAGAGTTCGGGGTTCAGGGTTCAGGGTTCAGTGGGGAGGAATGACGAAGCCCGAAGCCCGAAGCCCGAATCAATACCGAATGACGAAGTCCGAATGACGAAGGGACAAAGCGCCCGCAAAATCGAAAATCGAAAATCGAAAATCGAAAATCCCCTGGTTCTCCTCCACACCGTCGCCTCTCGCCAGCTTGTCGCCTGCGCTTCCGACGAGGCGCGCCAGCGGGGCATTCGGCCGGGGATGACTCTGGCCGAAGCCCGCGCCCTGTGCCCGGGGCTGGTCGATGCGCCATGGCAGCCCGAGCACGACGATCGCGCCCTGGCGGCCCTGGGTCGGTGGATGATGAGGTTCAGCCCGGTGGTGGCGGTGGAGGGTTGGGGATTCGAGGTTCAGGGTTCAGTGGGGAGGAATGACGAAACCCGAGGCCCCAGTTCGGTGGGGAGCGGAGCGACGAAGCGACAAAGCGACGCAGGGGGAGAAGAAGCCCGAATGGCGAAACCCGAAGTCCGAATCAATGTCGAAGCCCGAATGACGAATGACGAAGGTGCCCCGGAGAAACAAGGGCACGCGGCGAGCCCAATCGAAAATCGAAAATCGAAAATCGAAAATCCTCACCACTCGGCACTCAGCACTCAGCACTCAGGACTATTCCTGGACCTCACCGGCTGCGACCGCCTCTTCGGCGGATTTCCCCGCATCATCGAGCAGATCGACGAATCGTTGCGGGCGATGGGCATCCGCGCGACTCTCGCCATCGCGCCCACGCCCGGCGCGGCCTGGGCGATCGCGTCGGCCGGCGGTGAGAATGGTCGGATCGTTGCCCCGCATGAGCTTCGCGATGCTCTGGCCCCCCTGCCGTGCCGGGCCCTGCGCCTGGAGGACCAGACCCTGGAAGCGCTGTATCACCTGGGCATCCAGACCATCGGCCAGTTGCTTGCGTTGCCGCGGGAATCCCTGCCTTCCCGCTTCGGCCCGGCCATCCTCACGCGCATCGACCAGGCGCTGGGGCGCGTGGCCGAGCCGCTCGTGCCGCTGAAATGTGAGACGCCTATCGAGGCGGTCATCGAGTTTGACGGGGCGGTCGATTCGCTGGAAACGATCTGGCTGGCGTTCAAACGGCTCATCGAACAGGTGATCGCCGAACTGGCCCGCCGTGGCTGCGGGGCGCGGCGGATCGAGATGCGGTTCTCGCGATCGTGCGCACCGCCGATCCGCAAAGACATCCTGCTGTCCCGGCCGTCGCGCGATCCGAGGAATCTGTTCGACCTGATGCGATGCGCGATGGAGGGGATGGGGGAGGGTTCAGGGTTCAGGGTTCGGGGTTCAGTGCGGTTCAATGGCGAAACCCGAAATCAGAAGCCCGAATCAATGGCGAATGACGAAGGGCGAATGACGAAGACAGCGACGGAGCGACGGAGCGACGGAGGGGGGGAGGGTTCGGGGTTCAGGGTTCAGAGTTC
>Ga0308417_1000307_pt1 | contig 36320 bp, 43 predicted proteins | sample HotsprSampleOS65_FD_203528 | JGI IMG/M metagenome (GOLD analysis project Ga0308417, IMG submission 203528) | Hot spring phototrophic mat microbial communities from Octopus Spring, Yellowstone National Park, Wyoming, United States - 20090730_OS65 ...
TCGTAGTCGGGGCGGAGGGGAAGCGGCTGACCCATGGCGAGGCTCCATTGCTCGCCCCGTTGAATCAGATCCCGCCCGCGTCGGGGAATCCCTCTCGTGAGTCTCGTTCAGAAAGACTTGGTATAACACGGGAACCCTCGGTCGGCGTGATCCTGCTTGAGGTCGGCCGGATTCGGGACCGGCGCGGCTTCCTTTCGGCGCTGCGAAGCATCGCCCGGACGCGCCCCGTGGTCGCCATCCGGACCGCGTCCGATGCCCCTGCGGCCACAAACGGAGTCCCGTCAGACCTCGTCTTTGAAGCCGCTTTGCGTCGCGCCGGCGCGCTCTGCGTCAGCGGGCTTGAGGAGATGTTCGCCGCCGTGACCGCCCTGCCGAGGGTCCGAGCCCTGCGTGGCGAGAACATCGCCGTCATCTCCCGCAGCCGCGCGCTCGCTCGGCTGACCGAGCGGGCCCTCGCCGGCCACGGGCTAGTCTTGTCGCCGCCGCCGCCCGACGCACTGCCCGCGCTCTCCACCTTGCTGCCAGAGGGCCAAGCGGCGGCCAATCCCTTCGTCCTGCCACCAGGAGCGTCCTCGACGCGCCCGGCGGAAATCGCCGCCGCCTTGGCCCAGCTCGGCGCGGCCGACGCGGCGATCGTCGTGCACGTTCCGGAACGGCCGCAGGCGGCAGAGACCGTGTCGCCGCTTGCCGTGTCGCTCGCGGCTGCCGCCAGCCTTAGGGCCCGCCTGCCACTCCTGGCCGTCTGGCCCGGCGAGACCGCAACCGGAGTCGACCGCGCGCGGCTCGACCGTGCGGGCGTTCCGAGTTTCGCCACCCCAGAGGAGGCGGCTGCAGCGGCTGCGCTGATGGTCGAGCACCGTCGCGCGCGCGAGGCGGCGCGGGAACTCCCGCCGCGGACCATCATCGGCGTCGAGCCGGACTGGCAGACGGTCACGGCCCTGTTTGGGGCCGTGCGCAGCGAGGGACGAACAGCTCTGACCGAAGATGAGGCCCTGGCGCTGATCGCCGCCTATGGCATCCCCGTCGTTCCAACCCGCGTCGCCAAGGAGCCGGCGGCGGCAGAGGAAGCGGCGGGCGAGCTCGGCTTCCCCGTGGTGCTGAAGATCCGCTCGCCCGACTTGCCGCGCAAGACGGAGGCGGGCGGCGTCGTGCTCGACCTGCACGATGCTCGCGCCGTGCGCCGCGCCGCTGAGGAGATGCTGCCGCGCGTGCGCGCCGCTGCTCCCGAGGCCCGTCTTGAGGGCTTCGTGGTGCAACGCCAAGCGGCTCTTCGCGGCCTGCAGGAAGTTCAGGTTCGGCTCGGCCAGGACCCTTCGTTCGGGCCGGCCCTCGCCTTCGGTGCCGGCGGGACCAAGGCGGAGGTGATCCAAGACGTCGCCGTCGGATTGCCGCCACTCAACCTCCCGCTGGCCAAGGACCTCGTCGCGCGCACGCGGATCAGCCGCGTGCTGGCCGGCCTTCGCGACCATCTGCCCGTCGATCTCGAAGCCCTTGCCGGCGCCCTGGTGCGCATCAGCCAGCTTGTGGTCGATCACCCAGATCTCCTCGCGCTGGACGTCAACCCCCTGCTCGTAGGCCCTGCCGGCGTGATCGCTCTCGACGCCGGGGCAACGATCGCCAGAGAGCCATGCTTCGGCACCGCGCACCTTGCGATCGCGCCCTACCCTGCCGAGTTCGAGGAGGCCGTGCGTCTGAAAAATGGGGCAGAGGTCCTGCTCCGTCCGATCCGGCCGGAGGACGCGGAAACGCATCTCGCGTTCTTTCACCAGCTTTCGCCGGAGGATATCCGCCTTCGCTTTTTCGCGCCCGTCACCGCCCTGCCAGCCGAGCAGGTCGTGCGGCTCACCCATATCGACTATGATCGGGAGATGGCGTTCATCGCCGTCGCCGACGGGCCGGAGGGTGCTCCCGAGACGCTCGGCGTGGTGCGGCTCGTGCGCGACCCCGGCAGCGAGGAGGCGGAGTTCGCCGTCATCGTGCGCTCTGACCGAAAGGGTTCGGGGCTCGGCTCGCTGCTGATGAAGAAGGCCATCGACTGGGCAAAGGCGGCCGGGCTTTCGGGCATCGTCGGCGATGTGCTGGCCGAGAACCGCCCGATGCTCGCCTTCGTGCAGCGTCTCGGTTTTGATCTCGAACCGCACCCCGACGACCCGGAACTCAGGGTTGCGCGGCTTCGGCTGCGTTGACCGCCGGCGCCGACTGTGCGCGCCTCCCTGGCGTAGCGCCCCAGCCCTGCGCTCGTCTGCGCGTCACGCTCCCGGCGTCAGGCAGAAGCAGCGAGGGAGGACATCACCTCGCGAACCTTCGCGGCCGCAGCATGCCCCTTCAACGCCTCACGCCAGAGTTGCTCGGCGCATTTCTGGTGCAGCCCGATCGCTTCGTCGGCCGCTGTGAGCATCGCCACCCCGGTTTGCGCTGCCGGATGGGCATCGAGCCGAAAGGGATTGACCGCCAGGTTGGCGCGCTCGCGCGAGCGGAAGATCTTGAAGTTGCCGTTTGGCTCGACCGAAGCCATGAGCCCGAGCTGGACGCCGATCGGCTCGGCTTCCATGAGGTCGGCGATGTGCTCGACCTCGGCGCGCGCGGCCGCCTTGGCGCGCGCTCGCGTGCGCTCCGACACCTGGACCCCGGCAGCCACTCCCCCCTCGAGAAAGCGTCGCAGCGACGGGACAGAGAGGATGGCCGTAATCGCCGGCTTGCGCGCCTGATACAGCTTCTTACGCGACTGCAGCACATTGAGCAGTTGGTCTGACTGCGCGCGCAACGCGGCCCGATCCGCGCCCGTTGCCTCGGCCGCCTCGGCGTAGACCTCGGCAAGCGCGGAGTCGAAGGCATCGGTAGTAACAAGATAGGCAACAGGGCCGTAGACTTGCAGGATCTGGTCGCAGGTTTCCTCGATCGCACGGATCCGCTCGAAGTAGAAGGCCGGGCGCGAAAGGTATTCTACACCGATCCCAAGGAGGCTGAGGGGCGAAATCTTCAACAGCTCGGCAAGTCGCTTGATCGTGTCGAGCTTGATGACCTCGCCCTTCTCGTAGCGATACAGTGCAGCCCGGCTCACACCCAATCTGGCCGCGATCTCCTCCGCTCGCAGCCCGGACTCCAGGCGGTACTGACGCAATTGCTGACCGATTTCGGCAAAGCGCATCTAGCCCTCCGTGAGTCCCGTCGATCCGAAGTACCGCCCCTCCTTACGCGAGACAGCGTCTCGGTCGACGACACATTGTCTTTCGATTCTCTCTTAGCGTCGGGCGACCAACACCGCAAGAGGTGAGATCGTCGGGCGGGACACAGCGCGGCCCTTTCGACCCGCGCCCAGGGTCTGCGGGTTCGGAGCCGCCTGGCTCTTGATCAGCCTGACGCGACCTCTGTTCCCGCCAAGCGCTCGATGGCCTGCACGATCGCCGAATGGTCGAGATCGGCCCCGCCCATGCCCGCCACGGCTGAGAACATCTGCTGCGCCAGCGCGGTGTTGGGTAGGCTCATGCCCATCTCGCGCGCAGCCTGCAGCGCGATGTTGAGATCCTTCTGGTGCAGCCGGATGCGGAATCCCGGGGCGAAGCTGCGGGCGATCATGCGCTCCGCGTGCACCTCGAGGATGCGCGAGTTGGCGAAACCGCCCATGAGGGCCTGCCGGACCTTGGCCGGGTCGGCTCCAGCTTTGGCTGCGAACACCAGCGCCTCCGCCACGGCTTGCAGGTTGAGTGCGACGATGATCTGGTTCGCGACTTTGCAGGTCTGACCCGCGCCATTGTCACCAACGAGCGTGATGTTTTTGCCCATGGCCTCTAACAGGGGCTTCGCGCGCGCAAAAGCCGCCTCGGGGCCGCCGACCATGATCGTCAGGGTCGCGTTCTTCGCCCCCACCTCCCCTCCCGAAACCGGGGCGTCGAGGTAGTCGCACCCCGACGCGTTGATCCTGCGCGCAAATAGCTTGGTCGCGGTCGGGCTGATCGAAGACATGTCGATGACCAGCTTGCCCGGCGTCAGTCCCTCGGCCACGCCTCGCGAGCCGAACAGAACCTGCTCGACATCGGGCGTGTCGGGTACGATGAGGATCACCACCTCCGCCGCCTCTGCCACCGCTGCCGGGTCGGCAAGGACCGTTGCCGCGGCCCGGACCTCCTCGGCCAGCGAGGCACGCTCCGGCACGAAGAGCTCGTGCCCCGCCCGTTTGAGGTTGAGCGCCATGGGCCGGCCCATGATGCCGAGCCCGATGAACCCGACCTTCATCTCTCCCCTCTCCTTTCCGGTTCTGTCCGCTCAGGCCCTGTAGGGTGCGAACCAGCCGAGTCCGGCTTCGGTCTCGCCTTGCGGCCGATACTCGCAGCCGATCCAGCCGGCAAACCCCATCCGATCGATGGCGTCGAACAGGAAGGCGTAGTTGATCTCGCCGGTGCCCGGTTCGTGTCGCCCCGGGGTGTCCGCAACCTGCATGTGCGCGATCAGGGGCAGATGCCGCTCGATCGCGGGGGTCAAATCCCCCTGCATCACTTGGCGGTGGTAGATGTCGAACTGCAGCTTGAGGTTCGCAGCTCCCACCTCGGCAATGATCGCCGCCGCCGCTTCCGTGTGGTTCAGGAAATAGCCGGGGATGTCGCGGGTATTGATCGGCTCGATCAGCACGGTCACCCCGGTCTTCGCTGCCATCGCCGCTGCCTGGCCCAGGTTGGCAACGTAGGTTTCGCGTAACGCCATCCGGTCCGCGCCGTCGGGGACGAGGCCGGCCATGGCGTGGATCTGCCTGCAGCCCAAGGCGTCCGCATACTCCAGCGCCCGCGCGACCCCGGCGAGGAACTCCTGCTCCCGCCCCGGCAGGGCGGCGAGGCCGCGCTCGCCTTTCGCCCAATCCCCGGGCACGGTGTTGAACAGCACCACCTCCACGCCAGCCGCGCGCGCGGCCTGGGTGACTTCGCCTGCCGAATAGTCGAAGGGGAACAGGAACTCGACCGCGCGGAACCCGGCCGCCGCTGCCCGAGCAAAACGGTCAAGAAACGGCGAATCCGTGAACATCATCGACAGATTGGCGGCGAAGTTTGGCATGGGCTCCTCCGGGGCACGCGCGACGCCGTGCTGCCCCTTCCCTCCGCGCCGCGGCAGCGGACGGCGCCGCGCCGCCGGCACGGACCGGTTGGCGGGCTGCGCCCTGGGCCGAAAGCACCTGGTGCAAGGGACGGGGAGGCTCGGACACGGCCTCTCCCTCTCTCCCACCCCTCGCCCCCGCGCGTCAATCGGGGCGCGCCCCTTCAGGACGGGGGCCGGGCCTTCGAGAGCAGACCGCACACGGCTAGAACCGCCCGTGTGCGCGCACGGCCAAGCCGGAACGGCGCGAGCGGTTCCAGCCACAGCAAAACCGCTCTAGCGTCCCCCCTGGTGTCCGCAGGACAGGCCGGAACGGAAGCCCAATGATCGCTTGGTCCCCCGAGTTCACGACCCGCCCCGAACTCTGCGGCACGTTCGGCATGGCAGCCTCGACGCACTGGATCGCCTCGGCGGTCGCGATGTCCGTACTCGAGAAGGGAGGCAATGCCTTTGATGCCGCGGTTGCCGCGGGCTTTGTCCTGCAGGTGGTCGAGCCGCATTTGAACGGGCCAGGCGGAGAGGTGCCTCTGATCGTCTGGGAGGCGCAGTCGCAGCGCGCCCGCGTGCTCTGCGGCCAAGGCCCCGCACCGGCGGGCGCAACCTTGGCACACTACCGCGACACCCTGGGCCTCGATCTCGTTCCCGGCACGGGGCTTCTTGCGGCCTGCGTGCCGGGCGCCTTCGACGCGTGGATGCTCCTGCTGCACGACCTCGGCACCATGTCTGCCGCGGAGGCCCTCGCCCCCGCCATCGCCTATGCGCGCGACGGCATCCCCGTCTTGCCAAGACTCAGCGCCACCATCGCCTCCGTTGAACCGCTGTTCCGGCAGGAATGGACCACCTCGGCCGCGCTGTTCCTGCCGGGCGGGGCCGTGCCCTTGCCGGGCACCCTGTTCCGAAATCGGGCGCTGGCCGAGACCTATGCCCGCATCGCGCGGGCCTCCGAGGCCGGAGGGGGAAGCCGCGAACAGCGGATTGAGCGCGCGCGGCGGACCTGGGCCGAGGGGTTCGTGGCCGAGACGATCGACCGCTTTGTGCGCGAGACGGAGGCGTTCGACACCTCCGGACGCCGCAACCGCGGCGTGTTGACGGGCCAAGATATGGCGCGGTTCCGGGCGAACGGGAGAAGCCACTGGCCTATGACTATGGCGGTGTGACGGTGCTGAAGTGCGGGCCCTGGAGTCAGGGCCCGGTGCAGCTGCAGACCCTCGCCCTGCTTGCCGGGTTCGACCTCGCCACCCTCGGACCCTGCTCGGCCGAGTTCGTCCACCTCGTGGTGGAAGCGCAGAAGCTCGCCTTCGCCGACCGCGAAGCGTGGTACGGTGACCCCCAGTTCGTCGATGTCCCGCTCGCGCATCTCCTGTCCGCCCCCTACACCGAGAGCCGGCAGGCGCTGATCGGCACCGAGGCGTCCTACGCTCTGCGTCCAGGGTCGGTTCCCGGCCGAACCACACCCTGGGTCGACCGCGAGGCGGCTGCCCGGGCACTCGCCCCGGTCGACAGCGCGGCAGGCGAACCCACGCTGGCGCGGCTCGGTGCGGTCGGCGGCGACACTTGCCATCTCGACGTGATCGACGCGCACGGCAACATGGTCTCGGCCACCCCTTCGGGCGGTTGGCTTCAGTCCTCGCCGGCCATTCCCGGTCTCGGTTTCCCGCTCGGCACGCGCGCCCAGATGTTCTGGTTGCGCGAGGACCACCCGAACGGACTGGCGCCTGGCAAGCGCCCGCGCAGCACACTTTCGCCCTCACTTGCGCTCAGGGATGGCGTGGGCTGGATGGCCTACGGCACGCCCGGGGGGGATCAGCAGGACCAGTGGAGTGTCGTGTTCCTGCTGCGCATGCTGCACCATGGGCTGTCGATCCAACAGGCGATCGATGCGCCGGCGTTTCATTGCCGGCACTGGCCGTCCTCGTTCTGGCCGAGAGCGGCACGGCCCGGGCAAATCGTGCTCGAGGAACGGTTCGGGCCGGAGGTGACCGCCTCGTTGCGCGCTCGCGGCCACGACGTGCTGGTCGGCCCGGCCTGGAGCGAGGGGCGGCTTTCTGCGGCCCTGCGGGAGGGCGGGATGCTGAAAGCGGGGGCCAACCCCCGCGGCATGCAGGGCTACGCCGTTGGGCGCTGAGGCCGTGCTGCAGCCCGGGGCGGGCCATTCGCACGGTTTGGAAGGCCGCTCCGGGCATGTGTTTTGAGAGTCGTCGCGCAGAAGGCTTGATTGGGCCCTGGGCGATCCGCTTCAGCACGCTCTGGTAAGGGACTGGTCGATCGCCTCCAGCAATTGGCGGATGGTGAAAGGCTTGGCCAGGAACTGGAGATCGATGTCCGGCAGGCCCTCGCGCGCGGCACTCTCTGCATAGCCGGAGACCAGGATCACCGGCACCTTCGGGTGGATCGTACGCACGAGGCGGACCAGTTCCGCGCCATCCATGCCAGGAAGCACGAAATCGGTGACGACGACCCGCGGCGGTGCGGGCTCCCGGGAGAGGAGCTGCAGGGCGACGTCGCCGGACGGGGCAACCAGGACGCGCCAGCCGGCGTTCTCCAGCGCGCGTACCGTGAGACGGCGGACGCCTTCTTCGTCTTCGACCAGAAGCAGCGAGCCACGGTCCCCCGCCGCGGCCGGCTCGGCGGGCACGGCAGCGAAGCGCGCCATGGCTGGGCGCGCCGGGTCGGGAGGGAAAGCCGCCTCGTCACCGCTCGCGATCGGAAGGTAGATCCGGAAGGTAGTGCCCTCCCCCGGCTTGCTGTCGACAGCGATGAAGCCGCCCGTCTGGCGGACGATGCCGTAGGCCGTGGCAAGGCCGAGCCCGGTGCCGCCGCTCTCCTTCTTGGTTGTGAAGAACGGCTCGAACAGTTTGGGCAGGACATCGGGCGGGATCCCGACTCCGCTGTCGGCCACCTCGACCACCGCGTAGCGCCCCGGCGGGATTACCTCCTGACCGCGCACCATCGGGCGGAAGACGGAGAGAGACGAGGTTCGCACTGCGAGCGTGCCCCCCTGTGGCATCGCGTCGCGAGCATTCAGCGCCAGGTTGACGATCACCTGGTCAAACTGGACGGGGTCGACACGGACAAACGGGCCCGGCCGGTCGAGATCGAGATCGAGCACCACACGGTGGCCAAGAAGCCGGCGCAGCAGGGAAGCCACGTCCTCGATCGCGTCGGCAAGGCGCAGGAGCCTCGGCTGCAGGGTCTGGCGACGACTGAAGGCGAGCAACTGGCGGACCAGGGCGGCACCGCGCTCCGCGCTGCGGCGGATGTGCACGAGATCGGCCTCGGTCGCCTCGTCGAGCGGCGCGCGAGCGAGACAGAAATCGGTCGCGGCGATGATCGTTGTCAGGAGGTTGTTGAAATCGTGCGCGATCCCGCCCGCGAGCTGGCCTATCGCCTGCATCTTCTGGTTCTGCGCGAACTGCGTCTCAAGCACGCGGTGGCGCGTGATGTCGGTCATGCGCACCACCGCGCCCGAGATCGTGCCGTCGTCCTCGGCAAGCGGACTGATCGCGACCATCGCCACCGAACAGCCGACCGGGGCACCATCCGCCCCGCGCCGCTCGGCCAGTCTCAGTTCGATGCCCTGCCGCGGGCGCAAACCGCTGCAGGCCCGCGCCGTCTCGGTCTCGAGCTTCGCGCGGTCCTCCGGGTGAAAGAGCTCGGCCAGAGCCCCACCGGGAGACGGCAGCGGGTCGGCATGCCCGGCGAGGGCGTAGGCAGCACGGTTGGCAAGCAGGATTCTGCCGCCGCGGTCGACCAGCGCGATCCCCGTCGGGGACTCTTCAAACAGCAGGCGCCAGCCACCGCCATCCGACTCGAGCAGGCTCGCGATCAGGCCACGCCTCTCCCCGACGCTAGGCGGCATGACGCGACACCAGACCCTTCATACGCCACACATAAGCGATGATCTCGGCCACTGCCGCATAGTGCTCCTGCGGGATCTCGCGATCGAGCTCCACGCTGTAAAGCGCGCGCGCGAGCGGGGGGTTGGACACGATCGGCACGCGGTTCTCCTCCGCGATGGCGCGAATGCGACCGGCCATGTGGTCGACGCCCTTGGCGACCACCTTCGGCGCCGCCTGCGTCGCGCGGTCGTATTTGAGCGCCACTGCATAGTGCGTCGGGTTTGTCACCACCACGGTCGCCTGCGGCACTGCAGCCAGCATGCGCTTTCGGGCGCGTTCGGCGCGAATCCGTTTCAGTCGCGCCTTAACCTCGGGGTCGCCGTCGCTTTGCCGGAGTTCCTCCTTGATCTCCTGCCGCGACATGCGAAGCCGATCCAGATGGCGCCACCGCGTCCAGAGCAGGTCGAAGGCGGCGACCACGGCCAGTGCGGCGAGCAGGCCGATGACGAGCTTGAGCGACTCGGCGGCCAGCAGACGCAACAGAGGCTCGACCCCAAGACCGACGGTCAACGCGTACCGCAGCGGCGCGTCCCAAAGGATGAACGCCGCAACCGCGCAAAGCAGCGCGAGCTTGGCCAGGCTCTTGCCGAACTCCACCAGGTTTTCCGGCGAGACTAGACGCTTCACCCCGGCGCGCGGGCTGATCTTCGAGAGCTTGGGGGCGAGCGGCGTTGCCGAGACGAGGAAACCGGTCTGCAGCAGGGTGGCGCCAGCGCCGAGCACCAGGGCGAGCAGCGCGACGCCAAGAACCAGCATAAGCGAGCGGGTCACGACCGCTTGCAGGGACGCACCCAAGAGGTCTGCAGCGATCGTGTGCGGCCGTTCGATAAGGGGGAGCAGGGCGGAGCCGAGCGTATGCGTGGCGTGCGGCAAGACGAGCGCCAGTCCGACGGAACCGCCGGCAAGGGCGGCGGCGGTTGCAACGTCTTTCGAGACCGGGACTTGGCCCTCCTCCCGCGCCTTCTCCAGACGCCGAGGGGTCGGCGCCTCCGTCCGTTCGCCCGAAGCCTGGTTCTCCTCTGCCATGGCCGCTTAGAGCCCAGGCAGCCCGGCGAGCAGCGCGCGCACCGCACCAAGCCATACGGCCGTCATCGTCCCTCCGATTGCAGCGAGCAGCGCGAGGCCTGCGGCGAGTTGCAGCGGCAGAGCGACGAAAAAGACCTGCATCTGCGGCACGAGCCGCGACAGAAGTCCGAGCGCGAGCTGGAAGACGACCGAGGCGAGAACGAACGGCCCGGCGAGCGCCAAGGCGAGGGCGAGACTGGACGCCGTGGCGGCGACCACGCTTTCCGCTGCCGCCTCAGTCGGAAGACCGCCGCCCGCCGGAAAGAGGCGGTAGGATCCGGCAAGTGCGGCAAGCGGCAAGACGTGCAGACCACTGGCGAACAGCACCACCAGAGCGCTCAGGCCCATCAACCGGGACAAGGCCGTGCCAGTGGCGCCGAAAGAGGGGTCAAACAGCATTGCGCTCGAAAGCCCGAGCAGGAGGCCAACGTACTGCGCTGCCATGGCGAACGACAGCACCGCGATCCGTGCCAGGAGACCGAGCCAGAGCCCGATCAGGACGTCGCCGACCACAAGCCGCACCGCCGTCGCCGCATCTGCGGGCGGTGGTGGTAGGACCGGCGAGAGAGCGGGCCAGAGCAGCGCCGACAGCGCGAGCGTCAGGGCGACTTTCACTGTCGCCGGCAACTCCAGCTCGCCGAGCCCCGGCAACAGAGCTATAGCCGCGCCAATGCGACAAACGACGAGCAGGAAACCGAAGGTCCAGGCGGGCAGCAGCTCTGGCAGCGCCAAGGCCTCCGCTGTCACCGCTCAGCCCCCGCCGACGGCGACGATGCGATCAAACAACAGACGGGCGAAATCACCAAAGGTGCGACCGAGAAAGGGGGCGACCAGCGCGGCGACACCAGCCACCGCCAACAACTTCGGCACGAAGATCAGCGAGGCCTCGTTGACTTGCGTCAGCGCTTGCAGGAGCGACACCGCGAGCCCAACGACGAGCGCCGTCAGCATCAACGGCCCGCCAACCAGCAGGGTGATGGCAAGCCCTTCGCGCATCAACAGGATCGCGTCAGTCTCGGTCATGCGTGCCTCGGTCCCTGCCCGTTCGCTTCGGCTCCAACACGACTGCCCGGCCGGGCATGCCGGCGTACGGCACAAGCGGACCCGCCCTCGACCCGAACCGGAGCCGGCTCAGATCGGCATTCGCATCACGTCCTGATAGGCTTGGATCACCCGGTCGCGGATCGCGATCGTGGTCTGCAACGCGAGTTCCGCCCGCGCGACCGCGCTGACGACCTCGGTGATGTCCGCCGCGCCGGCCACGGCCTGCATCGCCTTCGAATCGGCCTCCTTCAGGCTGCGCATCGTCTCCGCGAGCGCGCTTTCGAGTGCGCGGCCGAAGCTGGCGGAAGCCGAAGTCTGGGCCGTCCCTCCGTCTTCCCCGCCGACCGCAGACGACGCAACAGACGCGGCAGCGGCGTAGCGCGTAGCGGCGAGCGCGGAGCTGACCATCGCCGTCCCTCCCTCTCGACCGTCACCGCAGGAGTTCGATGGCGCGCGTCAACATGCCGCGCGTCACCTCGAGGACGGCGAGATTGGCGGAGTAGCTGCGCTGCGCCTCCCGCATGTCCATCACTTCAATGAACGAGTTGACGTTCGGTGTCTTGACGTACCCGCGATCATCTGCCGCCGGGTGCCCCGGCTCAAACCGGGTGCCAAAGGGACTCTCGTCCCGCCCGACGCGCTGTACGCGCACCGTCTCGACACCGAGAGCACGATCGAACCTGGACTGGAACGTAATTGTCTTGCGACGATAGGGCTCCCCGCCCGGCGTGCTCGCCGTCGAATCCCGGTTGGCCAGATTCTCGGCCACCACGCGCAGGCGCATAGCCTGCGCGTCCATCCCAGACGCCGAGATCTTCAGAGCTCTGAACAGATCCATCGCACCCTCCGTGCCGGCGCCCGCCGGTCGCAACCGAAAGTACTCGGCAAACCTTTCCGGCCGGTTTCCGCCACAGCCGCGGGCCTCAAGCCGACCGGCCTAGGGCGGTGCGGAGGAGCCCCGCGAAGCTCCGATATAGGCCGAGCGTGAGTGAGTGCTGCGTTTCCGTCTCGGCAACTTTCATGAGCTCACGCTCGACCTGCACCGCGTTGGCGACCGGGGTTCGCTCCGCAGCAAGACGTTCCACGCGGGCCTCGCGGCCAAACACCGGTGCGACTGGCAGGTGCAGCGGAGTCGTCCGCAGGAGGCTGGGGGCAGCAGCCCGCGCGACGCGCTGCGCAAACGGCACGAGGTCGCGCGCGGCGTAGCCCGGTGTGTCGGCATTCGCGATGTTCTGGGCGAGCACCTGCTGGCGTCGGTCGAGCCAGCTGAGTCTCCGCTCCGCCAGCTGGAACAGCGGCAGCTTCCCCGGGTCCATTCGCACCTCCTCCTGGCTCATTCGGCCGGGACCGCCTGAAGCCCGAACCCGCCGGGCGCCAGCCTGTCGGTGCCTCCCTTAACTCCGCGTAAAATCGGAGCTCGGCCTTCTTGCTTAAGAGTTTTTCAAGCGGAGGCAGCGCAGGGTTAAGGCCGCTGCCCGTCGCCTTGGCGGTCGGCCTCTAACGGTTCCAGATGCGCCGGATGAGCGAAAACGACGAGACGGCCCGCGTCGCCATGATTGAACTTGTGGTCGAGACGATGCGCTCCACCGTGGCCGTCGCACGCGCCCTCGTTGACGCCGGGGTGGCGATCGATCTCGAGGGGCTGGATCGCGAAGTCTCGGATCTGTGCGCGGATGCGGTCAGCCTGCCGCGGCAGGTCGGCCACGATCTGGCAGCGCCGCTCGCCCGCCTGCTCGAGGAGGTGACGGCCCTGGAATTCGCCTTAGTCCATCGCTCCCCACCCTAGCCTTCCTTCCCCTTCGGCAAAACGCCGGATGCTATGCCAGATCCTCTCTCCACCCTGCCCTGGGCGCTAGCCGCGCTCGCTATCACCCTCGTCGCCGTGCTGGCCGCCGGCCGTCTCGCGGCAAGGCTCGGGATAGGCGCTGGCCCACGGCAAGGCCGACGCCTCTGTGTCATCGAAACGGTTCCGCTGGATTCGCGGCGCCGGCTGCTCATCGTGCGCTGCGACGAAACCGAGTTCGTGCTGCTGGTCGGCGGAGCGAACGATCTCGTCGTGTGCTCTCTCCCCAACCGTCAAGGCTGACGATGCGATTCGTCGTGCTCGCCCTTGTCGCGTCGGTTTTCCTCCTTGTTGCGGCGAAAGGCGGCGCGGCGCAGTCGATCACGTTTGAACTCGGAGAAGTCGGCGACGGACGGACCGCCAGCCGAATCATCCAGCTCTCAGCCCTGGTTGCCCTGCTCAGCCTCGCCCCATCGCTTCTTGTCATGATCACGGCCTTCGCCCGCATCGTGATCGTCCTCTCCCTGTTGCGGGCCGCCCTCGGCACGCAAGGCACGCCGCCCAACACGGTGCTGATCGGGCTTGCGCTGTTCCTCACCTTTTTCGTCATGCAACCGGTGTTCGATGCCGCTTGGACGGCCGGCATTCAGCCGATGAGCGAGGGGCAAATCGACGAGATCGAGGGTCTCAGACGGGCAGCGGAGCCGTTTCGCAGCTTCATGATCGCCAATCTCCGCGCCGAGGATCTCGCGCTGTTCGTTGACCTGGCCGATCTTCCGCCGCCCGAGAGCCCGCAGGCGGCGCCGTGGCGGGTTGTGGTCCCGGCCTTCCTCGTCGGTGAGCTGAGGCGCGCATTCGAAATCGGGTTCCTGCTGTTTGTCCCGTTCCTCATCATTGATCTGGTGGTTGCATCGGTACTGATGAGCCTCGGCATGATGATGCTACCGCCGACGGTGGTAAGCCTGCCCTTCAAGCTGATCTTCTTCGTCCTGATCGACGGCTGGCGGCTGGTGTCGGGTAGCCTCGCGCAGAGCTTCGTCGGCACCTGAAACCTGCCCGCTGCGCGATGAAGACAAACGCGCGGAGGACGCGTGGCCCTCTCCGCGTGGCCAGGCGGAAGCGATACCGAGGGCTGTCAGCGGGGCAGAAGGGCCGCGATGTAAGGCGGCAAGGCGAAGGAGGCGACGTGCACCGCCGGCGTCCAGTAGCGCGTCTTGCCGAGAATTCCGGCAGCTTCCGCGCGGCGTGCCACCTCACTCACCTCGACCTCGCGCAGGCCCGGACGGTTCGAGGCCCAGCCGAGCGTCATGAAGCCGCCGACATAGGTCGGAACGGCGGCGACATAGGCGGAGACGTCGCGGAAGGCACGCGCCCGCCGAAGGCTGGTCTCCCGCAGCTCTTCCCCCTGCATGAACGGGACGCCGCACTGGTTCACGACCACGCCGCCAGGGGTCAGGATGCGGGCGCAATCGGCGTAGAACGCGTCCGTGAACAGGACCTCGCCCACGCCGATCGGGTCCGTACTGTCGACGATGATCGCATCGAAGCTTGCTTCCGGGGCTTCGCGAACGAAGGCGATGCCGTCGCCGATCACCACTTCGGCACGCGGATCGGTCCAGCTCTCCCCTCCGATCCGCGGCATGTGCGCCCGGCAGAGCCTGATCACCGCTTCGTCGATCTCGACCATGACTGCGCGTTCCACGCTGCCGTGCTGCAGCACCCGGCGCAGAACGCCGCCGTCTCCGGCCCCGATGACGAGCACGCGCCGCGGCGCGCCGTGGGCGATCAGGGGGACATGGACGATCATCTCCTGATAGACGAATTCGTCCTCTTCGGTGACCTGGACAACGCCGTCGAGGACGAGAACGCGCCCATGCGAGGGAGTCTCGACGATCGCGATATCCTGGTACGGCGACCGCTCGCGGACGATCTCGCGCCCGACGAGAAACCGCTGTCCCCAAGTCGGATAGAGCGTTTCGTTCAGCCAGATCTCGGCAGTGGTCATGGCCGCTTGCTTTCGCGGAACCTCGCGTGGCGGGGCTAGGTGCGCCCGAGGGATCGGGGCCGGCGGAATAGGCGGTGCGGCCGAACGGTGCGGCCGCAGCAAAGCGCGCAGCAGCTCAGCCGATGAGCCCGCGCCTCTGTTCGCCGAGCAGGATCCGTTCCGGCCGGAACGCCGCTTTCAGGGCCGGAACGGATGCATACGGGTCGCAGGCGCCGCACATAAAGATGTCGATCGCGGCGAAGTCGCGTTCCGGCCACGTATGGATCGAGATGTGGCTCTCGGCCAGAACGAGCACGCCCGACACCCCGCTGTTCGGCGAGAAGTGGTGGAAGTGTCCATGCAGGATGGTCGCCCCGGCAGCGACTGCGGCATCGCGAAGCGCGCGCTCGATCGTTTCGGGGTCGTCAAGGCCTGACGCCCCCCAGAGATCGAGGAGGAGGTGCGTTCCGGCGAAGCGTAGGCCGTTGCGCTCGACAAAGTAGTCGTTTCTGGCCTCCGAGCCGGATGCCTCGGGGTGATGGATCGTCTGGGCTTCGCTCGGAGGGTCCGAGACCATCCCCAGTCGGGTGAGAGCGTTCATGGCGAACCCCTTTCCAACCAGCAGATGACCAGCGGGCGCGGTCAGGCCACGCTATCTGGGGCAAAGGCCCCGCCGATGCAAGATCAAATCGCTTCGCACCACGCGCAGCTGCTCAGCTTCAGTTTCGGGGCAGGGCAGAAAAACCGCCGAGGCCCCGTCGGACAGACTGCGCCAGCTGCAGTTCAGCGGCCAGCTGGCGAACATCGCCAGAGGCGGGTTCGCCGGCCGAGACGAGGAGACGGAACGGTTCCGACAGCGCACCATCTGCCATGGCCGAACCGAAGGAGTCACGCAGCCAGCGGATCCGCTCCCGATCCTCAGCCAGGGCAGAGGCGATGGCGGCACGGAGAACCATGCGTCGCTGCCCTGCATCGAGGCTCGCCCCGGGCGGTATGGCGTCGCGGAGCATGGCCGTGAGAATGGAAGCGACCTCCGCCCAGTCCCCGGCCGCAAAGGCCATCTCGACTTCGAGTTCCCGCGCTGCCGGTTGCGTCAACCCGCGCAGGATGTCGCGCGCCTCTCCCGTCGCCCCCGCGGCGGCCAAGGCCCTGGCACGAAGGAGAGCCCGCTCGTCGGCGAGCCCGGGAACCGGGCGGGAGGGCTCGCTCGCGGCCAGCGCGGCCAGCGCCCCTGCGGCGTCGCTGTCCTCCAGTCGGAGACGAGCGAGCCGAAGCCCCGCACGCGCGCGATCCAGGCTCTGTTCGGGAAACCGTTCCATCAGCCGTGCGAGCAGGGTGGATGCGCGCGACGTCAGATCGAGAGCAACCAGGCGGTCGGCGAAGCGCGCCACCATCTCGTCGCCGGCGGGCCCGGACGGCAGCAGGTCGAGGTTTTCCTCGAACAGCGTGATCGACTGGCTGGGCGGCAACGTTTCGGCCGCGCCATCGCGGAAAAGTGATGCGAACGCGGCACCGAGCCGCTCTCGCACCGCTGCCGAGGCTTCCGGGAAGAGATCGGCGGTCTCCCGGAGCAGCGCGATCGCGCCCGGCCAGTCGCCGGCGACGACGCGCAGGTCAGCGGCTCGCAGCCGAAGGTTGCGCTCCCAGGCATCGCCCCGCCAAGCGTAGAGCAGGGGCTCAAGCCGGACACTGGCCTCGGCTGGTCCGATCCGCCCCTCGCGCAAGCCCAGCTCAATCGCGCGGACCAACGCTTGCGCGCGCTGCCGACGGTCGCGCAGGGCGGCAGCACGGGCATACGCGTCCAGAGCCTGATCGATCTGCCCCTGCCGTTCGAGGAGCATGGCGCGCGCGAGTGTGAGTTCGGGCGAGTCGGCGAAGTGGCGGAGGAGCGCCTCCGCCACGGCGTGCTGGCCGCCGTCGAGCATCGCCTCCGCGGCGGCTGGCGCGATTCGGCGCGAAAGCTCCCGAGGATAAGCCGGAACCAGTGCTGCCACGGCAGCAAAGCGCGGCGCCGTCTCGACCGCTGCGACACCCTCCTCGTGTTCGAGCCAGGTCCGCCAGAGCAAGATCTCGTCCGTCTCTGGAATCGCGCCGTCAAACAAGAGGGCACGCGCCTCAGCAAGCCGCGATGCCAGAAGCCCCGCCGCCCCGGCCAGAGCCTTCCAGCGCGGCGAGGTCGACAGCCACGGGTTCTCGGCTGCCGCAAGCAGGAGCAGGGCATGGGCCTCGGCGCCGAGACCAGCCGCGAGCATGGTCTCGGCAAGCAAAAGACGCGGACGCGACCGGGCCAGAGGTGGCGCTCCTGCAACCTCGGCGCGCAACAGTCGAAGCCGTTCGGCCAGCGCCTCGGGGGGCAGCGCCGGGAGGTCGAAGGATCGGGTCGGTGCCCGTGACGCAAATGCGAAATCCGGTGCGCCGGCAAGGCGCGTCAGCGCCAGCCCCTCAGGCAGATGCGACGCCGCTTCAATCCGGAACCCGTCGGCCGTCGCGCGGAGATGGATGCTCTCCGACCAAGCGAGAACGACGACGCCGCGTTCGCTCGGCAGCAAGGAAAACTCGGCACCGGACCGTCCGACTCCGACAGCGGCGCCCTCGCCGACCAGCGTTCCGACGAGCAGCCGCTCGCCCGTCTCTGGATCGACGAGACGGAGAACGCGGTTGGCACCGCCGACGCGAAGCCGCAGGTCCGTTCGGCCCGCGTCTTGGCCCACCTCCTGCCGGATCAGGCCCGCTGCGGTGCTGACGGCTCCGAACCTCACCTCCAGGCCAGCCCCTGTCCGCGCCAAGCGAATACCGGCGCCGGGGACATTCGGCAGCCGAACCAGGGTGGCAGTCGGGGTCAGGGTCACCTCCGCCTCCCCGAAGATCGGATGTCCACGCAGGGCGCGCAGGTCGAGCGGCCTCGGCTCGTCGGCGACAAGCCAGAGCGCCCCGGCGCGGCGATAGGCGGCGAACCCGGTGTCGGCCTGAAACGGCAGCACGATCCCCTGACCATCCCGATCGTTGGAGACCCGGACGACCAGGGAGACGGGCTGCGCGGAGGCTGCACCGGGCGTGGAAGGGCCCGCCGCTTGCGCGGACGGCAGCCTTGCCGCCTCGTCGCTCTGCCGCGGGGAGGTGGTCGCCGCGGCAACACCGCCATCGCCGTCGCCAGCCTGCGGTCGCGAGACTGGCGGAGGATCCGTTGCCGTCGCCCCGGTGGCGGCAACGGTTGCCAGCGTCGTTCCCTGCGAGCCAGGCGACAGCGTGCCGGAAGGAGAGGCGTTGGCTGACAACGCCGCGGGCCGGGCTTGGTCGCCGCCCGGCCTCTCCGCCCAGGGAGGTGGTAGCGGCAGCGCAACCGATGTCGCCGGCGCGGACGGTCCCGCTGCTCCGATAGGCCGCCCGGCGGGCGAGAGATCGAGCACGATCCGTCGATCCAGGCGGTAGTGGCGGGCCACCGTCCCGTCGGCGACCAGGACAACCGCCTCGCTGCCCTCGCCCTGCACCCCGAGAAGAGGCGCGGGCAAGGACCGGGGAAGCCCTGTGGAGGCGAAACGGGCCGGCCGGTCGAACACGACCCGCACCCGTCCCGGCTCCTCGATGACGCTGTAGCCGACGGCGGACGGCCACTCGAACACAACCCGGCCGAAGCCCGGATGCGCTCCGACCCGCACGGCAACCTCATCCGCCGCCACCGCGGGCGACATCCAAAGCAGAGCGAGGAGAAGCAGCGCAGGGGCGAAGCGCATCAGTCGAAACTCGCGAGCAAACGATCGATCTCGGCTTGATCGACACCGTTGCCGGGAAGTTGCGGCCCGTTCAACAGGGAACTCGCCGGATCGTCCACCGACGCACTCGGCGCCGGCTCACCCACCGTGGGGCCGCGCTCAGAGAATGTCGCCAGGATTCGTTCGATACGCTCCTCGATCGACTTTAGCGTGCGAACGACCTTGGTAATCCTCTGCCCCGTGATGTCCTGAAAACTGCAGGCCTCGTAGATCCGCGTTACCGCCGCCTGGGCGCTCACGCCGGCTTCACCCTCCAGCCCGGACAGCGCCACCTCCAGCGTCTCGCAGCTGTCGAGGATCTCGTGCGTGGCCTTCGCCGTGGCTTCGACGATGGCGTCGAGCTCGTCAGTCGCCGAGGGGATGAAGGCGATCTTGATGTCTTCGACACGAAGCGCGGCGATCTCCCGCTTCGCAGCAGCAATGGTGCGGCCGATCTGCTCGACCTCAGCGAGAAGGGCGGTCTCGGCACCGCACAAGTCGCCGCGCATGGTGGCCAGAACCTGCACGACGATGTCCGCCACGGCTTCCGGAGAGGTCGCGTCGCGATGGCGCTGCCGGATCTCGCTTAGGCGGCTGCCGATCCGATCGAAAATCGCGGTCTTCGCCGGATCAAGCATGGACCAGTACCTTCTCGATCTTTTCCTTCAGCGTCTCAGCGTTGAACGGCTTGACGATGTAGTTCGAGACGCCGGCCTGCTTGGCAGCAACCACGTTCTCCGTCTTGCTTTCCGCCGTTACCATGATGAAGGGAAGGTGCTTGAGCTTGGCGTCCGCCCGGATTTCCTGCAGAAGCTGTAGCCCGGTCATCGGCTGCATGTTCCAGTCCGAGATAACCAGCCCGTAATTGCCGGCGCGAAGCATTGACAGGGCCTGCGCGCCGTCCGTTGCCTCATCGACGTTGTTGAACTCGAGCTGGCGCAGTAGGTTACGGATGATTCGGAGCATCGTCTTGTAATCGTCCACGATCAGGACATTGATGTTCTTATCCATCAGCCTCGCTCTCTCCTCTCGCCTTGCCGGGACGCCGGATGTCCGGCACCTCAGCCCCCACCTGTCGCTTCGACACCCGGTCGCGTCCGCCGGTGCGCAAGCTCTGCCGTCAGCGCCTTCGCCTTGTCGGGGTCCATGCCGGCAAGGATCGGCGCGGCGATCCGCTCGCGCATACGGGAGACAACTTCTATCAGCACAGGCATTTCGAGTTCGTTGAAGATCCGGGCCGCATCGCGCGGTCGCATTTGTTCGTAGATGCGGACGAGGCCGCGCCAGCCTGCCTCCTCGCGCTCGCGCGCCGCGCGGTCCTGCGCCTCGAGCGCGCGCTGCAGCGCGGCGAGCTCCTCGATGCGCGCCGCGAGTCTGCGTTCGGCCGCGATCACCAGCGTCTCGCGCTCGGCAAGCGCGCGTTCGCGGTCCTCGAGGGCGAGGCGCCGGCGACGGAGATCCTCCAGTACCGCGATTTCGCCGAGGGTCGGTCGGTCGCGCGGCGCTTCGCGCGGTGCGGGCGGCTCGCCGGCGGAGGAGGGCGTCTCGGCGCCCGCTTGCCGTGCGTGCGGCGAGGCGGACGCAGGCGAAAATGCGGCATGGGCAGCCGGAACGATCGGCAGCGCCGACGCTGTCTGCTCCCGCTGAGCAGGCGCCGTCTCGCGTACAGCGAGGCCTAGCACGCGGACGATGAGAAGCGATGCGACCGTGGCGATGAGGAAGGGGAGCACCCTTAGACGGATACCAAGCCGCGGCGCCGGGGCGCCCTTGTGTCGCTGTCCGGTCATCGTCCGAGCCTTAAGGCGTGCAGAAGGTCGCGCTCCGCCTGGCTGCGCACGCGCGCCGCCTCCGCCGGTTCGGGTACGGGGCGAAGGGGAGTGCGCTGTTCGGCCTGGGCGAGGCCGCGCGCCTCGCGCACCCGCGCATCGAGGCGATCGGCCAGCGTCTCCGCGCGCTCCGCCAAGTATTGCAGATCGGAGCGCAGGCGCTCCGCCGCCTCGACCTGCGACGCAACCCGCGCGCCGGCGTCCTCGGCCGCGCCGCGCAGCCTCAGGACCGCGGTATCGGCGCGCGCGGTCGCCTCGTTGAAGCCGGCGATCAGCGCCTCAAGTGCGGTCTTGTCCTGCCGCAGCACGCCGAGCCGACGCTCCAGCCGGATGGCGTACCAAAGGGTAACAACGAGCAGCACCGCAAGCAGGATCTCGAGCGTCCATTGCGCGATCGCGATCATCAGCCGCGCCCCTCCGCGAGCCTGCGTCCGTGCTGGCGCATAAGGTCGCGCTCGATCCCAACCGCGATGCGCCCGTTGCGTCGTCCCATCCGCCCCTGGAACAGGTCAACACCGCCGCACCGGAGGCTGACCAAGGTGTCAGGGGTCGCGTTCAGCACCAAGCGGCTTCCGACCCGCAAGGACAACACCTGGGACAGCTTCAGCCACTGCTCGTCCAGCACGGCAGCGATTTCGATCTCGGTCTCCCACAGCTCCTCGGCGAGGTGCGTTTCCCAGATGCTGTCGCGGCCGAACTTCTCGCCCATGAATTGCTGCAGAAGGAGTTCGCGCACAGGCTCCAGGGTCGCATAGGGCAGCAGGAGTTCGATTTTGCCGCCGCGGTCCTCCATTTCGACCCGGAGCTTGGCGACGACGGCGGCGTTGGCGAGGCGGGAGACAACGGCGAAACGCGGATTGGTCTCGAGACGCTCGAAGCGGAAATTGACTGGGCACAGCGGGTCGAAGGCCTGCGCCAGATCGGCGAGCACGACGTGGATCATGCGCTCGACCAAGGTGCGCTCAATGGTGGTGTAGGGGCGGCCCTCGATACGCATCGGTGCAGTGCCGCGCCTCCCGCCCAGAAGAACGTCGACAATCGAGTAGATCATGGCCGAGTCGACCATCATCAGCCCATAGTTGTCCCACTCCTCAGCCTTGAACACGGCAAGCATGGCGGGCAAAGGGATGGAATTGAGATAGTCGCCGAAGCGGAGGCTGACGATGTTATCGATCGAAACCTCAACGTTGTCCGAGGTGAAATTGCGCAAACTGGTGCTCATGATGCGCACCAGCCGGTCGAACACGATCTCGAGCATCGGCAGGCGCTCATAGGTGACGAGCCCCTGCGAGATGATGCGCTGGATGCCGGAAAGTTCGACCTCGGCTGAGGGGCCAGAGTCGAAACCGAGCAGGCTGTCAATTTCGGCTTGGTTCAGCACGCGGGCTGCATCGGGCGCGCCTGCGACGTGCGCGCCTTCAGCGGCGAGCGCTTCGCCCCACGCTGCAGCCAGCGCATCGTCGTCCGTCTTGGCCGCGTCGGTCGGTTCGCTCATCGCCGGGCCGCTCACTGAACCAGCATCTCGACGAACAGCACGTCCGTGACCTGGGCGGGGGCAACGGCGAGGGTGGCGCGCGCCATCAGCTCCTCGCGCAGCCGATGCGTGCCGGCCGAGCCGCGAAGCTCTTCGGGCCGCAGTTCGCGTAGGTAGGTCGTGAAGAGGTCCTGCAGCCGCGGCAGGCTCGCCTGCACATGGGGCAGATCGCGTTCGTCAGCGATCTCGAGCCGGATCGAAACCTTCAAGTAGGACGGGCGGCGGCCGGCTGGCACCGACAGGTTGACGACGATGTCCGGCATCGCGAAGACGCCGCGCTTGGGTTCCTGCTTGGCCGGTTCCGCAACCTCGCCGTCGAGGCCGAGGAGGCCCGGCAGAAGACCCGAGACCCATGCCCCGGCGCCGGCAGCGACGAGACCAAGAGGGAGCGCAAGAAGGATCAGCTTACGTCTGCCCTTCCCGCCCGCCTCCTTGGCCCCCTCCGGTGCCGCTTCCGCCGCCGCTCCCGCCGCCATGCACACGACCCCGTTCGCCGAACCGGTCGCGACACGCGCGACCGCCAGCATGCGTCTGCACCACGCCCGGTTAAGGAAGCCTGAAACCGAACGCGGGCGGCAGCACAGACGGCAGGGTCACTGTCTTCTCTTGCCGGGCAGGGTTTGCCGGGAGCGCCCGGCCGGTCACCGCGAAGCGGCAGATTGAAGCGGCAGGTTTTCGTGCACACCCCCTGGCACGACGGTTGCCTCACCCGACCGTGCTACCGGTGCTGCCGGGGCAACCGCGTCAACGAGCCTGCCATGGACACTACGACTTATGTCGGCCTCTCCCGCCTCGTCGCACTGCAGAGGCAGACCGAGATGACGGCGAACAACATCGCCAACGCGAACACGCCCGGCTTCAAGGCCTCGCGCATGGTGTTCAGCGACTACCTCGTCACCCAGCGCCGAGTGGCGCAGCCAATCGACGCCCGGCCCGTTCAGTTTGTCCAGGATCGGGGCACGCATCGCGACGTCTCACCCGGCCGGATGCAGAAGACCGACAACCCGCTCGACATTGCGCTCGGCACCGAAGGCTACCTCGTGTTCGCGACCGATCGTGGCGAGCGCTACGGGCGCAACGGTCGGCTTGCGATTGATCCCGCAGGACGTCTCGTCGGCTCTGACGGCTCGCCCGTTCTGTCGGATGCGGGCACGCCGATTGTGCTCGCGCCGACCGACAGCCGCATCACCATCGCACCTGATGGCACGGTCAGCACCGAGAACGGCGAGATCGGGCGTATCGGAGTCGTGCGCTTCGAGGATGAACAGGGTCTACGAGCCGAGGGCGCAACCCTCCACGCCGCCGAACAGACGCCACTCCCGGTCGCCGACCCGAAAATCGTCCAAGGCATGGTCGAGGATGCCAACGTCCAGCCCGTGGTCGAGCTCGTCACCCTCATGACGCAGTTGCGCGAGTTCCAGTTCGCCACCCAGCTCGTGGAGCAGGAGGGCGAACGCCGCGCCCAGGCGATCGAACGGCTGACGCGCCGTCGGACCTGACCCTCACAGGAGACCGCCCGATGCGCTCGCTCCACATCGCTGCGACCGGGATGCTCGCGCAGCAGACGAATGTCGAGGTGATCTCGAACAACATCGCCAACATGAACACGACCGGCTTCAAGCGACGGCGTGCTGAATTCCAGGACCTGATCTACCAGAACCTGCGGCGGGTAGGCTCTACGAGTTCGGACACCGGAACGATCGTGCCGGCCGGCGTGCAGCTGGGCCTTGGCGTGAAGACGGCCGCGGTCTACCGCATCCACGAACAAGGCAACCTGCAGAACACCGAAAACCGCTTCGATCTCGCGATCCGCGGCCCAGGCTACTTCCGCATCGAGCTGCCGAATGGCGAGGAGGCGTACACGCGTGACGGCACGTTCGGCCTCTCGCCGACGGGCGAGGTCGTCACCGCCGACGGCTTCCGTCTGCTGCCTGGAATCGTCATCGCGCAGGCAGCGCGGGACGTGACGATCAACGCCAACGGCGAGGTTCTGGTGAAGCTCGACGGCCAGGTCGTGCCGCAGAACGTCGGCCAGATCACGCTCGCCATCTTTGCCAACGAGGCCGGGCTGGAAGCGATCGGCGACAACCTTCTGCTCCAGTCGCCGGCCTCGGGGCAGCCGCAGGTGGGCGTGCCCGGATCGCCGGGCTTCGGCAACGTTCTGCAGGGCTTCATCGAGACCTCGAACGTCAACGTTGTGTCGGAGATCACGGCGCTGATCACCGCGCAGCGCGCCTACGAGATGAACTCGAAGGTGATCACCGCCTCCGACGAAATGCTGTCCACCCTCGCCCGGCTGCGTTGAGGCCCGCCATGCGCGCTCTGCTCTTCGCCCTCGCCGTCTCCGTCGCCACCCCAGGTCAGGCCGCCGAGGTGGTGGCGCGCGCCCATGCCGAGGTTGCCGGCCCCGTGGTTCGGCTCGCCGACCTGTTCGAGGGTGCTGGCGCGGCCGGGGACCGCCTCCTCGGTCCCGCGCCGGCTCCCGGCAGCCGCTACGTCGTGCCACCGCAGCAGCTCGCCGCGATCGCCCGCGCGCAAGGGTTTCGCTTCGCCGGCGGCGGGCCGACCGTGGTCGAGCGTCCCGGCCGGGCCATGCCGCGCGAGGCGGTTCTCGCCGCGCTTCGCGACGCGCTGGGGCTGGAGCGCGAACGGGACATCGAGCTCGCTCCCTTCGCCCCCCCAATGGTCCCGCTCTCCGCCGGCGTGCGGGTGGTCGCGGAGGACGTTCACCTCGATCCCGCGACAGCCCGCTTCACCGCGACCATCGCCGCTTTGGCCGAGGGCGAACCGCCCGTCCGCTTGCGCCTCTCGGGGCGGGTCGCGGCGCGCAGCGTCACAGTTCCGGTGGCGGCCCGACGCCTCGCCCCGGGCACGACCATCGCCGCCACGGACCTCCGCCAAGTCGCACTGCCGCTCGACCGCGTGCCTGAGGAGGCGATCCTCGAGGAAGCCCGGCTGCGCGGGCGCTTGGTCCAGCGTGCGGTCGCGGCCGGTTCGCCAATCCTCGCCTCCGATCTCGGCGGGCGAGCGGTCGTGTTGCGGAGCAGTACCGTCACAATGACGGTAACCCTGCCAGGTCTCGTCGTGACGGCGCAGGGTCGCGCGCTCGAGGACGGGGCGGTTGGCGACGTCATCCCCGTGCTCAACCTCGCCAGCCGGGCTGTGGTTGAGGCGACCGTGCTCGGCCCTGGCCGCGTCGCCGTCGCCCCCGGCTCTCTGCCCGTCTCACGGCCGTCCTCCCCCTCCCGTCCCCATCAGCGAGCAGAGCTCTTCCGATGATGGGCCTGCGTCTTCTCCTGGTCGCGTCCGTTTTCGCGGTCGCCGGCTGCAACGCGCCGCAGAGGCTGTCGGAGATCGGTCGCGGCCCGCAGCTGTCCGCGATCGAGAACCCGACGGCGAGGCCTGACTGGCGCCCCGTCTCCCTGCCGATGCCCGCACCGCAGGAGCCGGTGCGTACGGCCAACAGCCTGTGGCGGCCGGGAGCTCGCGCCTTCTTCAAGGACCAGCGCGCCGCCCAGGTTGGCGACATTGTCACTGTGCTGGTCTCGATCCGCGACCAGGCGCAGCTCGAGAACAGCTCCACGCGCAGCCGAAACAACGGCGAGAGCATGGGGCTGCCCTCCCTGCTTGGCCTCGAATCGAGCCTGACCCGGATCCTGCCCAACACCGTGAACCCGGCCGAACTCGTCCGCGCCAACTCGACGGGAAACTCGACGGGCACTGGAAAGATCGACCGCAGCGAGACCGTGACCCTCCGGGTCGCCGCCGTTGTCACTCAGGTGCTGCCGAACGGCAACCTCGTGCTCGCCGGGCGCCAAGAGGTGCGGGTGAATATGGAGCTGCGCGAGCTTGCGATCCAAGGCGTCATCCGCCCGCAGGACATCGCCTCAGACAACACGGTGCGGCACGACCGGCTGGCGGAGGCCCGGATCGCCTACGGCGGCCGCGGCATGATCAGCGACGTCCAACAGCCGCGCTACGGCCAGCAGCTGCTCGACATCATCCTCCCGTTCTGAGGCCGGTGCGATCGGCCTGATGCTGCGCGGCTCCGGCCGAGGGTCGCGACGGCCCCTCAGTCGTCGCGGTGCGTCTTCTCCATGCGCTCGTGCCGCTCCTGCGCCTCGATGGAGAGGGTGGCGATCGGGCGCGCCTCGAGCCGCTTGAGGCTGATCGGCTCGCCTGTTTCCTCGCAGTAGCCGTAGGTGCCGTTCTCGATCCGCTCCAGCGCGGCGTCGATCTTCGCGATCAGCTTACGGGCCCGGTCACGGGTGCGCAGTTCAAGCGCCCGGTCGGTTTCGACCGAGGCGCGGTCGGTCAGATCGGGCTCCTGCAGGCCGCCGCTCTGCAGGCTGGAGAGCGTCTCGTCCGCTTCCCGCAGCAGTTCGGAACGCCATCGCAACAGCTTCCGCCGGAAGTATTCAAGCTGCATGGCGTTCATGAACTCTTCGTCTTCTGAGGGGCGATAGTCCGGCGGCAAGGTGACGATCATCGCTCGTTCCTGTTCGCGGCAGGCAGGCCGGATAACAAAGGCGCGCGGACTATACTCACGGCCCTCTGGCGCGCCAAGCCGCACCACCTCGCCGTAAGCCGTTGAAATTCGGATCTTTAGGCCTCAGCGGTCCGGCCGAAGCGCGCGCTCGAGGCGAGCAAGTTCCACCGCCGCGCGCACCTCCACCTCCTCGGCGATCGCAGCAAGGCGCGGATCGGCCGCCTGCTCCGCCTCACGCGCCAACCGCAGGAGCGCGGCGATACGCGCTTCTGGCAGCCGGCCCGCGAGCAAGCCGAGCTGGAGTACGCCAAGCTCGTCGAGAATCGCCTCGGCCCTCTTCCGCACTCGTAAATCGCGCTCGGCCGCCTCGAGGCTTTCCTGGATGGCGAGCAGCGAGGGCGCAATGCTGACGCCCTCGACCGAGTGGGTATCGCGGGTTTCCTCCACACCCGAATCGAGGGCAACGCGGAAACGGCCGCTGGCTCCGCTGCGCGCGACGGGCCGAGCCTTCGGCAGAGGCGGCGAACCGACCCCGACGATCTTCACCATGCCATCGCCCCCTTTGCTTGTCCGGCGACCCGGCAGGAAACTCCCCTGCCGGCAAACTCTGCCGCCCTCCTGCCTTGCCTTGCCCGCGGGCAAGCCCGGCCCGGCGCGGGGGTGCGGCGCCACAGTCTTGGCACGGCGTTCGCTAACCCTTCGTTGCCGAAGCTTCGGTTTGCAGAGACCCAGTCGAGACGCCCCATGCGCCGTGCCGCCCTTGCCGTGCTGTTCTGCCTGATTGGCGCCCTTGGCGCCGCCGCCTCGGCCCAGGTGCGGATCAAGGACATCGCGGACGTCGAGGGCGTGCGCGACAACCAGCTCGTCGGCTACGGCATCGTGGTCGGCCTCAACGGCACGGGTGATCGCCTGTCCTCGGCGGTTTTCACCCGCCAGAGCCTGATCGGCATGTTGGAGCGGCTTGGCGTGAACACGCGCGACGAGGCGAGCCGGCTCGATACCAAGAACGTCGCGGCGGTGATGGTCACAGCCGCGTTGCCGGCCTTCGCCCGCCAGGGGTCGCGGATCGATGTCTCGGTTGCAGCCCTGGGGGATGCGACCAACCTGACGGGCGGCACGCTTCTGGTGACTCCGCTCCTCGGCGCTGACGGCGAGGTCTATGCCGTTGCCCAAGGCCAGGTGACGACCGGCGCGATCGCCGCCCGCGGCGCGGCTCAGACCGTGACCCGCGGCGTGCCGACATCGGGTCGGGTTCCCTCAGGGGCGATCGTCGAGCGCGAAACGGGCTATGCGTTCGGCGAACGCGCGACGGTCCGGCTCGCCCTGCGCAACCCGGATCTCACCACGGCGCGCCGCATTGCCGCCGCGATCAACGCCTTCGCCCGAAGCCCCGTTGCCTCGCCGTCAGACCCAGGAACCGTGGTGGTTCGCCCGCCGCCCGGCCGAGAAAACGACCTTGTCGGCTTCCTGACCGACATCGAACAGCTCCGGGTCGAGCCCGATCAGGTAGCGCGAGTGGTGATCGACGAGGCAAATGGCATCATCGTCATGGGCGCCAACGTGCGCATCAGCACAGTCGCGATCGCCCAGGGCAACCTGACCATCCGGGTCACCGAGACACCACAGGTCAGTCAGCCGAACCCCTTTGGCCAGGGCGAGACGGTGGTCGTGCCGCGCACCGACATCGAGGTCCAGGATCAGGCGAACCGACGCCTCGGCATCGTGCGCGGCAACGTCACTTTGCAGGACCTCGTCTCCTCGCTGAACGCACTCGGCGTCGGACCGCGCGACATGATCCAGATCCTGCAGGCGATCCGGGCGGCCGGCGCCCTGCAGGCGGAACTGGAGGTGATGTGATGGTCTCCCCAGCTCTTCCCCCTGCTTCCGACCTCCGGGTGGACCTGCTGGCCGCCCGCCCTGCCCCGGCGAATCCGCGCACCGCCACAGCAGCCCGGGAGTTCGAGGCGATGGCGCTCGGCGCTCTGCTGCAGCCAATGTTCGATGGCCTCGGCCAAGGCGGGCCGTTCGGCGGCGGCGCAGCCGAAGCGCTGTGGCGCCCCGTCCTCGTCAACGAAATTGCGCGCATGCTCGCCGAGACTGGGGGGCTCGGCATCGCCAGCGTCGTTCTTCACCAGGCCGGTGCCAAAGGCGGAGCGGCGCGATGATCCCCGCCCTGGTCGATGCGGGTGTCGCACTCGCCGCCCTGCTCGAGGAGGAGAACCGGGCGCTGTCCGCTCTCGACCTCGCCGCCGCGGCTGCCCTCGCGGAGCGCAAACGGTCGGCGGTCGACCGCTTCGTCGCCGCCGAACAGACCCTGCGCAAGGCCAAGTGCCAGACGGCCACGCGCGAACGGGAGGCGGTGAAGGCCCTCGGCGAGCAGCTGTCCGCGCTTGCCGCGACCAACCAGCGGATGCTCGAACGCGCCCTTGCCGCCCAGGACGGGGTTGTTCGGCTCCTGGTCGAGGCCTTGCGCCCCGCCGACGGCCGCTACATCGCCCCGGGCGCGCAGCAGCCGCGCCGCCACGACGCACCGGCCCTCACGCTCAGCGCACGCCTCTGAGACGCCGGTGCTGCGGCGCGCGGAGCCCCGGCCGCGCGCGTCCCGTCACATTTCCGCGCTTGGTCCGCGCTGCCGCCCGCGTCATGGTTCCCTCGTTCTTTGTCGACAGGAGAACGACCATGGGTCTCTCGCGCAAACTGGCCGCGGAGTTTCTCGGCACCTTTGCCCTCACCTTCGGCGGCTGCGGTTCGGCCGTGATCGCCGCCGCCTTGCCCCAGGTCGGAATCGGCCTCGTCGGCGTCTCGCTCGCCTTCGGCCTCACCGTACTCGCCATGGCCTAAGCGGTGGGCCACATCTCAGGCGCCCACTTCAATCCGGCCGTGACTGTCGGGCTCGCGGTCGCGGGTCGAAGCAAGGCCTCCGAGATCGCGCCCTACATCCTCGTCCAGGTGGCGGGCGCGATCGCCGCCGCGGCCCTCCTCTACGTCATCGCGTCCGGAAAGCCGGGCTTCGTCGCGGGCGGGTTCGCCGCCAACGGCTTCGGCGACCTGTCGCCAGGGAAATACGGTCTGCTGTCTGGCCTGCTGGCCGAACTCGTGCTGACTGCGATTTTCCTTGTCTTCATCCTCGGCGCGACGTCCGCCCGCGCCCCCGGCCGGCTTCGCTCCAATCGCGATCGGCCTTACCCTCACCGTGATCCACCTCGTCTCCATTCCGGTGACCAACACCTCGGTCAACCCGGCGCGCAGCACTGGCCCCGCCCTGTTCGCGGGCGCGGAATACATTGCCCAGCTCTGGCTGTTCTGGCTCGCGCCCGTCGCGGGCGCGGTGCTTGCGGGCCTGCTGCACCGCTGGCTTGACGGCGAAACCAAGCCCAGCTGAGGCAGACGGTCGGCAGGGGGAAGCCGCGGGCAGAATCCCTCCTAACCCCCCGCCCGCATCCCCTGCCGGTTGGCCTGCCCGACACGTGAGCCTCGCGTTCGTGGCCCTGGCTTGCATGGGCTCGGCATCGACCTGCTTCGGGCTGCAAAGGTCGAACGGACCGCGCGAAGGCCTCGCCACGGCGACGGCCCTGCCACTGATGGTGCTTTGCGTCAGGCTGCCCGCTCTGGTTTGCCCGCTCTGGTCGTTGCGGCAATGATCTGGAGCGGGATCGGAGCCGAACGGTTCCGGCGCCTGCTCGGTGCCGGGTCGTGCCTCTGAGGGCTTTTCGTCGCCTCGGCCACCGGCATGGCCACTCCCGGCAGGCCGGTGGCCGCCTCTCCGCTCGTCGCCGCGCTTGCCGCCGGCGGGGCGGACCGCGGCGCCCTCGTTGCATCCGCCTCGGCCTGGGCCTTAACGGCCTGACCGGCGGCGAACGGGCTGACCCGCGTCCTCGTGTTGGACCTCCCGCTCCTAGGCCTCGATTTCGCGTTGCTTCACCTCGCCGCCAGCCTGTCGCTGCCGGTGTTCTCGGGGCTTGCGGCGGAGACTATCCTTGCCCTCCTTCCCGTGGGGGCGATCGGGCGCTAAAGCCCGAGGCGATGGATGGGGCGGGACGAGAAGCTGACGCGGCGGCGATGTGGCGCGCGCTGATCGCGCGCCGGCAGGGCGGCACGCGGGTTCTGCCCGAACCAGCCGATGAGGCGGCCGGCAGCCTCAAGGCGCTGTTCGCACCGTTAACCGAGGCCCCCTCGGCAGCCGATGGGGTCCTCGTCTTCGCCCATCTCGCGCAGAGCCTAGATGGCCGCATTGCAACCGCCTCGGGCGCCTCGCGCTGGATCACGGGCGAGCCGGATCTTGTCCATACCCACCGCATGCGTGCCCTGGCCCAGGCAGTCCTGGTTGGGGCGGGCACGGCGCGCGCCGATGATCCGCGTCTGACCGTCCGTCTCGTGCCCGGCCCGAACCCTGTCCGGATCATTCTCGATCCAGAGCGGCGTCTCGATGACGGCTACTCCGTCTTCCGGGATGGCGAAGCGCCGACCTGGCTCGTCTGCGCCGAAGACTTCTCCGACGAACCGCCGCCCGGCCGAGCCGAGGTGATCCCGGTGCCGCGAGCCCCGGGCGGACTCGACCTCGCCGCCCTGCTGCGCCACCTTCGCGCGCGCGGCATCACCCACCTCTTCGTCGAGGGCGGCGGCGTGACAGTCGGCCGCTTCCTGGCCGCCGGCCTGATCGACCGTCTGCACATTGCGGTCGCGCCCCTGCTGCTCGGCTCCGGCGTGCCTTCCCTTTCACTGCCCGATATTGCCGCCCCCGAGGACGGTGTGCGGTTCTCACCAAAGGTCCATCGTCTGGGCGAGGACCTGCTGTTCGACTGCGCGCTCGCTCGGCGACGCCCGACATGGCGCTGACCGCGCGTGCGTTCTGGACCACGTCAGTCGGCCGCGGCGAGATCCGCACGGACTTGCTTCCCGCGGCGGGGCCCAACGACGTCGTGGTGCGCACCCTCGCGAGCGGCGTGTCGCGCGGAACGGAGTCGCTCGTATTCACGGGCCGCGTGCCGCAGAGCGAATGGAGCCGCATGCGCTGCCCGTTCCAGGCCGGCGACTTCCCGGGCCCGGTGAAATACGGCTACGCCGCGGCCGGGATCGTCGAGGCTGGGCCCGAACCTCTCCTCGGCCGGCGTGTGTTCTGCCTCCACCCCCACCAGGACCGTTTCGTCGTGCCGGCCGAGGCGGTCGTTCCGATTCCTGACACGGTCCCCACCTGGCGGGCCGTCATCGCAGCGAACATGGAAACGGCGCTGAATATCGTCTGGGACGCTGAACCCCTGCCTGCCGAACGCTGTGCGGTGATCGGGGCCGGCGTGGTTGGCCTGCTCGTCGCAAGCCTCCTTGCCCGGTTTCCCGCGTTGGCGGTCACCGTTGTCGACCGCGACGCGGCGAAGGAAACCCCTGCCCGCGCCCTCGGCCTTGCCTTCGCCCTCCCGCAGGACGCCCCGCGCGAGTGCGACCTCGTCGTGCACGCATCCGGCGCCGCCGAGGGGCTTGCCCAGGCGCTCGACCTTGCCGCTTTCGAGGGACGCATCGTGGAGGCGTCCTGGTTCGGCGACCGGCAAGTGACGCTCCCCCTCGGGGCCGCGTTCCACGCCCGGCGCCTTCGTCTCGTCTCGTCCCAAGTTGGCGCGGTCGCACCCAGGATGCGCGGCCGGCGGACGCACGCCGAACGCCTTGCCACCGCGCTCGGCCTGCTCGACGATGCGCGCCTCGACGCGCTGCTCGACGGCCCATCCCGCTTCGAAGATCTCCCGGACACCATGGCGAGACTTGCCGCCACGCCCGGCGCGCTCTGCCATGTCGTGCTGTATGCCCCCGCCCCCTGACCACCCGACAAAGGACGCTCGCTCGTGTTCAGCCTGACCGTGATGGACCACGTGATGATCGCGCACTCGTTCCGTGGCGAGATCTTCGGCCCCGCCCAGCGTTTGCATGGCGCAACCTACGTCGTCGAGGCCGAGTTCCGCTTGCCTTCGCTCGATGAACACGGCCTCGTCGTCGACATCGGCCTTGCGCGAGCGGAGCTGAGGCGAGCGCTCGACAGTTTCGACTACCGCAATCTCGACGACCTGCCGCAGTTCCAGAACGTCAATACGACAACGGAGTTCATGGCCGCCCATATCCACGGTCTGCTGGTCGCCGCGCTGAAGGATGGTAGGCTTGGCGAGTCCGGGCGTCGCGTCGCGTCGCTAAAGGTCCTGTTGCGGGAAAGCCCCCTCGCCTGGGCAGCCTACGAAGCGCCCGTGCAATGAGCCCTCTCGCCGAGGGCGCGCTCTCGGTCGCGCTGATCGTTCCGGGCTCGATCAACGCTGTCTCCGGCGGCTATGGCTACGACCGCAGGGTCCTGCGCGAGCTGGCCAAGGCCGGCCACCGCGTGCGCGCGGTCGAGCTCGCTGGACGCCACCCGCTGCCGGATGCGCTGGCCGAGGCCGCTGCGCAGCAGGCCCTTGTCGACTTGGCGCCGGGGGAGATCGTGGTCATCGACGGGCTGTGCCTGCCCTCCTTTTCCGCCACGGCCGAGGCCGTCGCCGCGCGCGTGGCGGTTGGGCTGATCCATCATCCGACCCCGCTCGAGAAGGGACTGTCGGAGGCGGATGCGGCCCTGCTGCGACAGAGGGAGAGGCGCCTGTTGCCTCTGCTCTCCCGCGTGGTCGCGACCAGCCGCGCAACCGCCGAGCGGCTGGCCGAGCTTGGAGTTCCATGGGGCCGCATCGGCGTGGTCGAGCCCGGCACCGACCCGGCTCCCCGCGCGCACGGCTCGGGTCGCGACAGCTGCGCCATCCTTTCGGTCGGCGCCGCGGTGCCGCGCAAGGGCCACGACCTCCTTCTGCGTTCTCTCGCTCGCCTGTTCGATCTCGACTGGCAGCTGACGATCGTCGGGTCCCTCGACCGCGACCCTGTCCACGCGCGCGGGCTCATGGCGCTTGCCGAGGAGCTCGACATCGCGACCCGCGTGGCCTTCGCGGGCGAGCTCGACGAGGCGGCTCTCGATGCCCTGTGGCAGCGGACGGATCTGTTCGCTCTCGCCACCTGGTTCGAGGGCTACGGCATGGCAGTGGCCGAGGCCCTGGCACGCGGCGTCCCCTGCGCGATCACGGCCGGCGGCGCGGTCGCCGACCTCGTCCCCCCCGAAGCAGGGGTGATCGTTCCTGCAGGCGACTGGCAGGGGCTGTCGCGGGCGATGCGGCGCATCGTGTTCGATACCGACCTGCGGCGCCGGATGAGCGAAGCCGCCTTTGCCGCCGGCCGGCGCCTGCCGCGCTGGCAGGAACAGGCACGGCACTTCGCAGCGGAACTCCATGCCGCCCACGCTGCCCGATGACCGAGACCTTCTCCGCCGACTGGCTTGCGCTTCGCGAGCCGTTTGATCGGACTGCCCGCTCGCGCCGCCTGAGCGCTGCGCTTGCGCAAGCGCTGCCGCAGCGGCCGCGCCTGATCGATCTCGGCGCTGGGACAGGTGCGCTGTTCCGCTGGCTCGCTCCGCACCTCGCTCGCCCGCAGGTCTGGACCCTGGTCGATGCGGACCCCGTTCTGCTCGAGGAGGCCTTCCTGCGCATTGCCGCCTGGGCCGAAAGGAAAGGGTTTCGCGCGACCGCACCGGGGCGGGCGCTGCTCGTGCACACGCCGAACGGCGCGTGGCGGGTCGAGGCGCTCGCACGCGATTTCGCCGCCGCTCCGGATCATCTGCCGCTGCGGGACCACGACGCCGTGCTCTGCTCCGCCCTGCTCGACCTCGTCTCGGCGCGCTGGCTTGAGGATCTGGTATCCGCCCTGCCCGGTGCCTTCGCCGCCTTCCTTTCCGTTGACGGCCGGGACGCATGGGCACCGCACGACCCCGACGACGCCCTCGTCCTGCGCGGCTTCGCCCGCGACATGGCGCGCGACAAGGGCTTTGGGCCCGCACTCGGCCCACGCGCGCCGGGGCGCGCGATACGCCTTCTCGAGGCACTCGGGCGACGCGTCCTCTCCGCGCCCTCGGACTGGATCGTCCCGCGCTCCGGCCACGCCATGCTGACGGCCCTGGTTGAGGGCCACGCCGCAGCAGCCTCCGCTGCCCTTCCGGCCAAGGCTGACCGGATCGCCGCCTGGCGCGAGCGGCGCCTCGGCCAGATCGCGCGCAGGCGCCTTGCCCTGCGTATCGGGCATCGCGACCTTCTCGCCCTCCCCCCGAGGTGACGCGTGCCCATCTTCGGCGCCATTGCCGACGACGTGACCGGTGCCACCGATCTCGCCGCCATGCTGGTCGCGCAGGGCACCCGCACGGTCCAGCTCCTCGGCGTGCCGCCCCCGGACGCGGCGGCGCCAGAGGCCGATGCCGTCGTCGTTTCGTTGAAGTCACGCACCGCACCCGTCGACCGCGCGATCGAGGAGTCCCTCGCCTCGTTCACTCGGCTTCGCAGCTGGGGGTGCACGAGGATCTACCTCAAAGTCTGCTCCACCTTCGACTCGACCGATCGCGGCAACATCGGCCCCGTGGCCGACGCCCTGCGCTCTGCCCTAGCGGCGGGTCTCGTTCCCGTCTGCCCGGCCTTCCCGGCAAATGCGCGCACCGTTTATCAGGGTCACCTCTTTGCTGGCTCGTGCCTGCTGAACGAGAGCGGCATGGAGAACCACCCGCTGACGCCGATGCGCGATGCCAATCTTGTCCGCGTGCTCGGGCGGCAGACGCGCGAGCGCGTTGGCCTCGTGCCGTACGCCACCGTCGAGCGCGGCGAGGAGGAGGTGCGCGCGGCGCTCGCTCGTCTCGAAGCCGAGGGGTTCGCTTACGCCATCCTTGACGCGGTGTCGGACGGGCAGCTTCGAGTTCTGGCCGAGGCGATCGCCGATCGCCCGCTCCTCGTCGGCGGTTCGGGGCTTGCCCTCGGTCTGCCGCCGGCGTGGCGACGGAGGGGCATGCTCGCTGATCGCGGCGACGCGGCACAGCTGCCGCAGGCGCGCGGCCGCGCCGCCATCCTGTCTGGGAGCTGCTCGCGCGCAACACTCGCCCAGATCGCGCATGCCCGCGCGCACTGCGCCTCTTTTGTGCTCGACCCACTCGCGGCGCCCGACCCCGCAACCCTGGCGGCCGCGGCCGTCGCCTGGAGCGAGACCCAACACCCGGACGCGACACTCCTGGTCTATGCGTCGTCTCCACCGGAGCGGATCGCCGAGGTTCAGGCCGCTCTCGGGCGCGAGCGGCCGGGGGAGATCGTCGAACAGGCCTTCGCCGCGATCGCGGAGGCGCTGGTTGCGCGCGGCGTGCGGCACCTGATCATCGCCGGCGGGGAGACGTCGGGAGCGGTCGTGTCGCGCCTTGGCGTGACCCGGCTCGTCATCGGCCCAACGATCGATCCGGGCGTGCCGTGGACCTGGGCACCCGAACGCGACCTCCTGCTTGCGCTGAAGAGCGGGAACTTCGGCGCGACGGAGTTCTTTCTCAAGGCACTGGCGATGCTGGAGGCGAAGCAATGAGCGAGGAAACGAGGCTGCGCGAGGAGATGTGCCTGCTCGCCGCGAGCCTGTTCGCGCGCGGCTTCTCGGTCGGCAGCGCGGGCAATATTTCCGCCCGGCTCGAGGACGGCGTTCTGATCACACCGACCAATGCCTGTCTTGGCCGGCTCGACCCCGTGCGCATCGCCAAGCTCGATCGAGCTTGGCGTCACGTCTCCGGTGATCGTCCGTCGAAGGAGGTGTTCATGCATCGCGCGATGCTGACCGCGCGCGCCGAGGCCGGGGCGGTCGTCCATCTGCATTCGACCTGGGCAACGGCTGTCTCCTGCCTAGGGTCCGGACTCACAACCAGAACGCTACGATGGCGGCGATGTGGACTGCGGCGAGGTAGGTTGCGGCGAGGCGGTCGTATCGGGTTGCGATACGCCTGAAGTCCTTCAGCCGGCAGAACATC